>JAABUR0100001975.1_pt1 | contig 33630 bp, 31 predicted proteins | sample 5560091 | NCBI WGS metagenome assembly JAABUR01 (sample SAMN10711879, study PRJNA513375) | rock metagenome | isolation source: Antarctica rocks | place: Antarctica: Victoria Land, University Valley sud
GTTCTGATCAAGACAACAATAGAGAATGAATTATCTTGATTGCAATCATTTGCATGAATATGACTCATATACTTTCTTCGATTATTTATCAGGCGATATTAGACAATATTCAGAACAGCTGACTTACTGAATATGATTTCAAAGAGCAATTCTGCTTCTTTGCTTTCTTCGAAACTGACTGAACTAACGATGAATTGATCTACTCTTGACTCACTATCGTATTTGATCGAAATACGAGGTCAAAAGCCAGAAATTCACGCGATTATCATCTTCTATTTGTTGACGAGCATGACAGTCATATCAACATGAAGTTTCTTGACTGATCTGAGCAGAACAAGATGCTCATGACTTTATATTCTTCTCATTCTACGCATCATCTTCAATCTCTAAATGTCAGCTTATTCAATTCTTTGATCAATTACTACTCGCAAAACCTGAACGACTGAATCTTTAAAAGTCAAGAACTTTCTCGAATATCAAAAAGAGACTTCTTTGATCTATTTTAACCTGCATATCAAGCTGCTTTCACGTCTGCCAACATCAAAAGTGAATGAGAAAAGACAGAATTGCTGTCTTTCAATTCGTCACAGGTCATAAAGCAGATTAAATCGAACGCTAGATCTGTTTCAAGTCATTCTTCTTCTTTAGCATTGTCAGAAGCTGATTGAAGAAAGATTCAACGATTAATAAAGTCAGTTGTAGAAGAAGCAATTGATTCGCAAGCTCGTAAGTTGAACAATACGATTAAAAAGCTTACTACAGATGTTGCTCTTCTGAAAGCAGAAAATGAAGATTTTCGATAAACAGTACGTATTGAGAGAAGTTGCAGACGACGTGAAAAGTCTTTATTTGACGATTTAGAGATTAATGATGAGGCAAAGAAGATGTTTTTTAGTTCTAATAAGATTCAGACGACTCGTGATCATCAAATTCAAAGAATCGAAGAGAAACAGCAAGCTGCTATTCAAAAGACGGAAGAAAAGAAACAAAGAAAGCTTAGAAAGCTAGAGAAACAGCGTTTAATAGCTGAAAGAAAGATGAAACGAGAAAAAAAGAAAACGAAGCGAGAGAAGAAAGCGAAGCAAAAAAAGAAGCTATGAGCGAAGAAATTGAAGCAACGACGTCTAATTCAGAAGCAAAAGCTGAAGACTAAAGAGCTTCAGAAAGGGCAAAAGAAGAAGTCTAAAGAGGTGAAAGTACAGCAATTCACTGATTTTTTTGCTATTGAGAAGATGAAAAGAAAATCAAGTCAAATCAGGTCTACGCGAGCTGAAAGACAATTCAAAGCTTCTAAGTGATTTAATGATTGATTCTTATAGCTTGAAAGCTTCATATAGATATCGACAACTCTCTATATTAATTGCAATTTAATTCTATGAATGATGGTTGAATAATAATAATAAAAGTATGAGTTGCTAATCAAGTTTAGAATGTGCACGAAATCAAAACGTGCATCGAGCCGAAAATACTTCTATATCAGCGTGCATGCGCGTAATGACGAGGCTCAACCCAACTTCTTTCAGCTATCGAGATGTGATGAGTCTATCACAGCGACTTAAATCACGTCAAATTCAAATCTACAAACGTCTCTTCATCAAGCTTAGTCATCAAGAGTAGAGACAACGTTGTTTATCTAATGAACTTCTTGATCATGATGCTGAGCGCTACTGATCGTTCTGAATCACTAGAAGAGTTTGAAAAAGAGCTTGATTGTGTTTATCAAAGTGATGTTGCTGAATGAATCAACGTGTACAGCGAATAGAATCAAACTCGAAGTATTTAGATTCTTTGCGTAACAATTACAATAGCGCGTGATGAGTGCAAGCAGGCACAGCAGAGAAGGAAAGAACAAAGCAGAGACAAAGATCACATGAGCAACTGAGTTGCATGTAGCTAGAATGCAAGATCAGATCGATGAAGAAATCAATTCATCATTCAACAACTTTTTCATATGATAGATGCATGAGTGAACGATAGCAATAGATGTCGATTTAGACAGTGCGATGAGAGAAAAACAGAGAGCAGGCGAAAGAAGATTGAGTGATGTTGATGATGAGATGAGATGTCTTATCTTAGCGAAGTGTCTACTTGAATCTCTGAATGCAACGTACTTGTAATCTTGTTTGATGTCAAACTCAATAAGCTTGAAAGCGTAACTCTTTGAGACTACAGTCGTAGTATGTATATACACACTAATCAGTGATGAGTTTGTCTTGAGTGCTATCTGTATCAATATTCATACGCGTAGCAAAGAACAGACAGATCATGTCATGTTAGTTACATACACAGTCGTTAATGTTGACATGCGTAAGATATGATCTCAGATACGTGTACGAAACGTTGATATTCATTCAGAACATATCATCATCACAATTAATGCATTCATTTGAGTCGAAGTCACAGAACAGTCGATGTATCATTGATTACAAAACCTGTATTGTTTTTTAGAATTTGTTGAGAGTCTCATCAAAATTAGTGAAAAATATTCAAAAGTGCAAAATAAGAAAACAGAAATTGTAAAATCAATCTCACTGTCTTCTTTCATGTCGTTAAACTGATTACGTCAAGTTGAATCATCGAGATCGAGTCGAGTTCTTGACTCGTCAAAACTTGATTCAAGTCAGAATTCTTGACTCAAGTATTTAAATCAAGTCAGAAGATTCAACTTAAGTAATTGAGTTGAGTTAAAGAGTTGAAATCGAGTATTGATTTGAAATTCTTGATTCGATTCGTCAAGACATGAAGCGAAGTACTACTAATATTTATCTGAGTGTCTAATAATGCAACAGAGTAATGCAATTGATTGAAGAAAATTCATGCTTGTTCATTTACTACTGCTAATCTGAGATCACTATTATCTTATCATTCTTCTTCTTCTTCTTCTTCTTCTTCTTCTCATACTTCTTCTCGTACTTCTTCTTGTACTCGTTCTCATTCTTAATCATATCTGCATCATCATTTCTCTTGCTAAATTTCACCTTCTTGTCATCATCATCAATCTCAATGATATCATCAGATTCATCATTTGATGAATCTAGTGAATTAACTATCTTTTGATCAATCGCATTTTTTTCATTCAAAAATGTGCTTATGAATTTGTTGAACTCTTGTATGACATCTGAATCATTCATCATCTTCAATTCATTCAATTCTTCATGATGTAAAATGTGTTGCTGAATTAATTCAATAGTAGATATCATGTATCTTGACATGTTTTTCCCAAGTTCATCTTGTTGTGCAATAGTTTAATGCATATGTTAGTCTTGTCTTTCACATCAAACACAGTATATACATTAACAGTAGAAGTAGTATTGAATATTGTCTTCATGACTATTGCTTTGAGCTTCGCTTACTTTGCAATCTTCTTCTTTCTTATCTTCTTCATCAAATTCATCTTGAAGCATTGAGCTATTATACAATCAGCTTTTGAAACACATATGCATTACTCAAATGCATTATCATGCAGACTCTTTCTCACTCAATCATTTGTGATCATATCTTGCACATTATTCTTCATTTTCATCTGCTTCGCTTTGATGACTTTCTGATAAATGCTGATGCTTCTCAATTTGATGAGTTGTTTATAAAAAATCACTCAATCTGCACTTTGTTTAATATAAAGAGTTTTCTGATTTTCATTTCATTTCATTGCATGATTTCTACTTGCAATTGACTGCAACTTAATTAATAGATTGAACATTCTGCGATTTTGATTAGTCTCAATGATAATGTATATAAATAATGCATAACAATCTTCTTATCTGATAGTGATGTTGAAGTGCTTTTTCTAATGAACTTAGTCATAATAAATGAGTGCAATAAATAAATGTGAAATGTAGAAAAAGTTAGAGTTAGAATAAACGTTGAGCGTAAATAAAGTTAGAATTAGAATAAATGTAAAATGAGATGTAAGTAAAATTAAAGTTAAAGCTGAATGTTAGAATTTATTCATCATCTTAGAGTTGCAATCAACACATTCATCATATTAGTGCTAATATCAAAACATTTATCATATTGATTCTATTATAAACACAGTCAACAGTCATCATTTCTTGTTTACACATCATCTCTTGTTTACATCGTACTTCACTTTGCTCTCACTTAACTTGATAGTCTCAATTTTTCAAATCATTGTCAGTTGATATACATCATGACTTGTTACAAGCAAACAAATAATGCATTTAGATAATGCATTTCTTGTTATGCATTGCTGACAGACTTAATTTAGAACGAAAGTTTAAAGATGCATTGCATGATGATTTGAGAATTTTAACTCGTGATGATATGACATCAGATAATCAAATCACGAATGAATCAAAAGCAGATTTAAAAACTTTATCTGAAAGCAAGATCAATAAAATTCAGAAGATAATGCAAACAAATAATGCATCAAGCTATCAACAGTTAATTTATCATGACAGTTAAAAAGAAAATGAAAGTCAGAAATTGTTGTACTTCGAAAGATACATCATTATCAGAGAGATGCAGATTTGTTGATATCAAAGATCTCATTCAAAAGAATAGTTCATGAAATCATGCAGAATAAGACTGATATGAACAAGATGAGTCAGAAAATGAGCGATGTAAACTATAAAATTCAGACTTTGACATTACTTACTTTTCAGAAGATCACAGAAGCGTTTCTATGTGAATTTCTTGTTAGTAAGTGCATTACTCATTTGCATTATCATTGATGTTTTATAACATTTACTGATATAATGCTTTACATATGCAAATAACAATCTTCTTGCTATTCATGTCAAATGAGTAATTCTTCAGCAGAGAAATTTGATACTCATGAAAACTTTGATGTGCAATCTTGAAATTCAGTTGAGTGTTTAATGAAAATAGCATTTGCAATATCTTGATCAGATCAAGTTATTTAGCATAGCAATACACTTTATGAACTGCATTATCTTTTTGCATTATCTTGTAACTGTGTTATCATATTACATACATTGACAATGCAAAAGCAACTTCAAATGAAATGATATTGAACATTTAAACATTAATAAAATGTAAAACATTCTGCAAATCTGTCTTGAAAGAATCATCAGATTCATCAATCACGTTATCTTCATCTTCTTCTTTGCAATAAATATTTCATGCTTTGATAATAATTTTCTTAAAATTTAAGTTCATGATATGATTATAATACTTGAGAAGCATTATCTGTTTAACTGATTCTGAAGTCATTTGTGATCAATCTCATCAACAAACTCTTCTTGCAAGATTGAATGTTCATTCAATATTTATAAAGAATATTAAACATGAAAGAACATTCTTAGTCATTTAAGTCAATCTTGAATAGTTTGAGACGTTATCTCTTCAATACTCTCATGTTAAAAACTTCTTAACAATAGCATCAATGCAAAAATATTAATCATCTTCACTAACAGATACAAAGCAACGTTGAGTTCTTTGAAGAAAAATTCATGTAATCATCACAACAAATTATAACATTGTTAACAAATGATTAATTGCATTATCATATTGCATTATCTGATCAACATTACTAGTCACTTGCGCTTTGACTTTTGCAATTGTAGTTTTCTCTTCATAATGATGATGAAAATAGTTCTTGAACTCTTTTCTGTACTTGTCATAATAAAAATGAGAATTATTCTCATTTGCATCTTAATCTTGATACAAATTCAGATTTTGAGTAGAATTTAAAATCATAGCGAGATTGTATATCAGTTTATCTTTGCTCTTCATTTTGAAATAGTACTTTGCAAGCTTGTTAGAAGTTAGTTCGCAAGCTTGAAGAACAAGTGCTTGTGAAGTATATGCATTATCGCGTACTATTGTCTCAATAACATTGAGATGATTGAAAAATGCATTAAACATTTGAAATTTTAAATGTATATCAACATTGATGATTCTAAACACAATCAGAGTTAGCTCATAGAAAGAATTTAACATATTGTTAACAAGCAATACTAGTAATCATTTGTTCTTCTTTAATCAAATAGCTTGAATCTTTGCATTTGTCAAGAATTTCTCAATTCATATATCAATCATGTCACGCAGTTGATATGCACGTCGAAGCATCAAATAAATAGAGTTTCAGTGAATGCAAATGTCTTGTATCAATTTTTGAGATTTTGTGACTTGAAGCTTTAAAAAGCGAAGCTTTCATTAAGAAGAACTGTTGATGACAATAGTAAAAGCGCAAATCTGTTTCATTAATTAGTAAATGCATTATCTTTTTGCATTATCAACTTGATAAATATCTTCTTGACAACAATGCAAAGATCATTGCTTGTGATTACATTCTCAACTTGATCATCATTTAATGATACAATGAGATTATCATTCAAAGTCTCTGATTCAATAGCTCTGATAAACTTTTGAGTCATTAGATTGATGATAGAAGTCATACAAGATATCAAGTTTTATGCTTTATTTCATGAAATATCACGTTGACTGAGCACTCTTTCAAGCTTCTTCTTTAAAGTGTTATTGTTGCTTGCATTATTGATAATAACATCAAAAAGCTTGTTTTTAATGTCATATGTATTCAAAATCTTGAACAGCTTTTGCATCAAATGACAATCAGTATACTCAACTTGAAGAGATGTAAATTTAATGAGATGTTCATGATATTGAAATGTAACATTCATTCAATATATCAAAACTTTCAAATAAGCGACTTTTTAAGAACTAAATCATGCATTCAATGTAATAAAAATCTGTCGTGACTCTTTTAAGTCTTGCTTTATCTTTGCATGAATTTCATCATATTTCAAGAAAATCATGCTTGACAATTTAATGTAATGAACAAGAGTAATTTCTGAACGAAGCATTTGTAGTAACTGTTGAAAATGCTCGTTTTCAATGATTCAAAAAGACAAATTCAGTGCAACAAAAAATCTTACACAATATCTTTTCTCAATTTTGTTGATTGAATTAAAATGATAAGTTGATATGACTTTTCTTTTATGAATGCATTAACTTTGCATTATTTATTTGCATTATCATATTAAACTTACACGACTGAAAAATATTTTCATCTGTGAAAAAGAGTTGAGTCATTTTCATTTGAATCATTTCATGCAAGCATTTGTCTTGAGATGCTTGATCATATTGATCATACTAGATTCATCAATAGCTGTAGAATGATCTAGAATTTTAAGACAATTCTTGCATGAAATCTTAGAATATTCTTTCAACGTCAAGATCATTTGAATAAACTTGTTTCAGATTCTGAATTGTTTATTTACTTCAATCTTCTTGATTCAAAGTGAATTATCTATCTTTTTTTGAGTCTTGTTGATGACACTTTCATCAACAGACATTTGTAGTCATCATTGTTGAAATTGAGCATTGATATCAGCACTTCACTTAACATACTGATTATTCTCTCTTAATATTAGAAGAGAAGTATCGCGATGAATTTTATTCATCGCTTCTTGAAGAGTTTGTTTCTTTTCAATGAAAGCATGATTAATGTTTCGTGAATCTTGACTTATGAATTCATTAGAATGAAGACTACTGAAAGTAAATGAATGAATGATCGAGAAATTAAACTCTTTCTCGATTGAAGATCTTGATAATTCGTATGTTTTATCAGAATCAGACATCACACAATATATTTTATTGATAATGCAACAAGATAATGCAAACAATGAGAAGAGAAATAAATTCGTTTGTTGCACGAAAGTCTTTCAAATATAATGATGTAATAGATTCAAAAATAGTAAATCTTGACATTTAATATCATTTTCAATTGCTTAATGAGTTGAATCAAGAACTCAAATCGAATTCTGACTTAAAATCAATATCAAGTTGAGTCAGAAGATTCAATTCGAGTAATTGAGTTGAGTCAGAAGATTCAACTTGAGTAATTGAATTGAATCAAAATGTAAATATGAAAACTCAACTTGATGATCAGTTTACATGTCATAGCATTAGAAATTGATGTTATACTCATCTGTTATAATTCTCAAAAGACTCACTAATTCTTCTTCTGCTACTGCTTCTTCTGCTGTCACTTATTTCAGGAAAAAAGCAGCATTTAAGTCACTCAGCAAACTCAAATTGACTCTTAAATCATTTGAATCATCTGAAGTTTCAGAGATTAATAGAAGTGCTCTTTCTACTCTTGCTGCTGCTGCTGTTGTCATGATTGTGATCTTCTCATTATTTTCTTCATCATCATCATCATCATCATCATCATCACTTCTCTCTTTTGAACGATTTTAATAATTGATTAGTTCAGATGATTCAAAGATTCAGAAGCTTTATTGTAGTGTGTAAACTTTACATGATAAGACTCAAACTTCTGATGTAGTTCATTGATAATATTAGCTGCATTCAAAAACTTCGTCAATCATAAAGATTAATTTAAATACTTAATCAAATAATGAAACTTCTTTATTAATTTCTTTATCAGTTTTTTCGTCAGTTTCTTAATCAGTTTCTCAGTCAGTTCAGAAGTTGAAGAAGAAATGAGAAAGCAAAGCTTTCAAAGCTGTCATTACTTTTATCATCATTATCATCATTATTTTCATCATAATATTCTCAGAGTTTTCTGTTTTTTTTTTTTTCTTTCATTAAGTGCATGCAGTCTATAACTATGACTGTGATGATCAGATTTACTAAATAAATAGATGAAATCTATAAAAGTGATATGACAATGTAATATTTTAAGCAGACACAGAATGAGTATATATTATGATAGAGCTAATTATTAAGAAGCTCTCGATAACTTGAGAAGATCAATTGACTATAGAAAGTTTGTTAAGCATTGTCAAGTTAAGCACGACATAACTTATGATATATTAAGTCGAAGATATGACGTAGTTTAAACGATGTCTTGCAGAGTCATAAAGTTTCAGAACTAATTTCTATGTGTTAATTCATCATGACAATTGTTTTTTCTTCTAAATGAGTTCATTCTTGATCTCAATAATTAATGTCTTTGTTTACTTTGATAAATGATGACGTGCACTCATTGATTTGCTCTAGAAGCTTTTGATAAAAATCTTCAAATCTTTGTGAAAAAACAAGAAAAAAAGAAACTTTCAATTAAATGATGATTCATCTTCAATTATAATGCATGTAAATGACATTATAAATAGTATATGTGATATGTAGTTGATTTAAATAACAGCAATGATGACGTGTAAATAATGCATAAACATTGTTTATTTTTTAAGTAAATGATATTGTTGAAATGATAAAGTATAAACAAGAGTGAATAATAATTGTTGATTTGTTTATTGCTTTTTCAGTTTCTTTCAATTTCTTATTTTCTTCAACTTTATCTTTTTTCAATCATGATCATATTTTTATCATTGTAAAATTACTTTTAACAGACTTTGAGTATATTTGTATAGTAGAAGTAAGAAATCTAAATCATGAGTCGTGAATGTGCAGTGATGCTCAAAAAGAATCATAAAATGATGAAGTCAACTGATGCTTAAGTCAAGATCATTATGAAAGTAAGTGATGTCACAACTTGAGATTTCACAATTATTACTGTGACTAACAGTATCATAAATTTGCTCAAAAAACATTAATCAGATGTAATAATCATGATGCTGCTGATGCTGAATCACTCATGATGATGCAAATATTGTCAAATTCTGATTGAGAACTCATCACTTTTACTATTCAAACTTTCAAGTACATCTTTGCTATTGAAAAGAAAATTCGAAAGATGATGAAAGAAGAAATGATCATTAACGCTTCATCAACAATATTGTTGAATTCACAAACTTCGTAAAATTAAAAAATAATGATGAGATTTGCTTATTTAACTTCTTGATGTCATTACTGATGCTTTTCAGCTGTCAATTGTGAAAATCAGCGAAAGAAGTGCTGCTGATTTCAAAGCTTTAAATAGAATAATTTGTATAAAGTGTGCTTGAGTTTTACACATTGAAAATAAAGCATCGCTGTGTGACGTCATCTTTCAAAGAAAGACTATATACAAGAAGTGTGCTTGTTATGCAAGTAATGAGAATTTCTATATTGCAATGAGTATATTTATCTGATACATCTGTTAAATGCTTCTGATTCAATGTTTAAATTCTTAACATCTGCATTTCAACTGTCAATGAATTCTTTCGTCTGCAGAATATTCATGATAGTGCAATTGAAAATGAAGAAAAGAATGTTGCTTTGAAGACATTTACTGTTTATTAGAAAATTCTTTACAAGAAATTAATGACAATAACTTGTGTAAAGAATCATCTTAAGAAAACTCATAAACTTAAGTCTTTAAAGATTTAAAAGTTTATTCTCAAAGAAATGATAATTTTTTATTTTTATTTTTTTATTTCTTACTCAATTCAACACTCATTATGAATCTATGCAAGATTTTATATAATGTAGCGAGCATCGCTTTAGCGCAGCGCTTTTTTCGTTTATGAAATCACTTTTTTCTGCGCTCTATACTGTAAGTGTTCTTAATGCAAGAACTTTATGAGCTTGTTTCTTTCTCATCTTTCTCTTCTTTCATCTGACTCTTTAATGATATCACAGCTTGAAACTGATTCAGTATGATCGTTGAGAGCATCATTTGAATCATTATTGTTGTCACGCTTGCAGTTTCTAAAAGCATTTTCAAGTTCGTGATATTTTTCTCTCATTGCATTAATCTTCTTTCTGTCTTTTATCTGAAACATGTTAACAGAACATGTTTGATCGACATTTAATTATCATTATACTCACACGTCATCATTTTAACATTAAATACACGTCTCTCATGTAGAAATTTATTGAAGTCAATTTTTTCAATTTGTAGCTGCGTCAATAATGCGTTGTGAGACTTCGCTCAATCTTTGTATAGATGCAGATGTTGATGAGTCACTTCTGACGTCAGATATTGAAAATGAGCTGTGTTAAATTTCTCTCTTCAGACTATTCTTCATGTTTGTTTAATCTGTTTTTGTATGAGTGTCAGTTGCATCACTATCTTCGTATGCTGATGCTTGATCAGCAATAGTGACAGTTTGTGTGCATCATCAATTATCTTGTTTATCGCTTCATTTTCAAGCACTCTTGCATGTCTCGTCATTTAATACAACTTCAGCGTGACTCTTTAAGAGTGAATGTTCTCATGCACAGTCTGAATTCATCACAGACGTGTCTGATTTCTTGTTAATGTCATGATTTTCACTGTTTTCAAAGAGATCTGACTGTCACTGTATATCTTGTATATCTTTTCATAATTCTCTTGATTCGCTGTCATTACATCTGCAAGATGTTTCACTCTTACGATCAATTTCTTCAGTTTCTCGTGATGAGTGATGATTAAGATTAATTCTCTCAGTCTTTTATTTAACTTTCAGTTGACTTTTATCACAATTGCTGTGACATCATCTTCGCTGTTGTTATTATTCAAGTAAACTCTTTGTTTTAACATGAATATGTCAAGACTGTGTTTCTTTATTGACATCTTCTTGTTTGCAACTATAATTATCTTCAATGACTTCATTCAGAAAGACGATGTGTAAAGATGATTTCACTTCATCTTCATTCATTCAAGAATTTCTTTCATTCACTTTTGCTTCAGCTGCAGAGATGTTTTGCGCAGTTTTAATTTTCAATCTCTTTTTGATATCAAGTCGTTGCAAATTCAACATATTATTGCTTTGATAACTTCATCTGATTTTCAAGAATTCATGTTCATTATTGATTTTTATATCAGTTTTTGTAAGTGAATATCTATCAACGCTGTGTTTATTTCTACTTGTAAAACTTTCATTGATATCATACAATAAATGTTAATGATTTGTCACAATGCTCTTTCTTGTACTGATCTTAGCTTGACATTCAAATCTTTTTGATGATTCTTCACTTCTTGTGATGTGTATCATATGATGATTTTGTGATTAAGCAAGAAGTATGTCATCACGAAGTATATTTGCTTTTTCATCATCAGTGAGACTACTTTTCTTCTTGTGTCACTTCATATAATGTGTATTTTTTATAATGAGTTGCAAAGTCGTATTTATTGATCTGTGCTTACAAGCTTTTATCTGAGTGTTTGATATTGAGTTGCAAGCTTTCATAATGTTTTGCAGATGTTCAAATATGATGAACTTTAATATCTTGCTTAATGTATTGAGTAGCACAATTGATTTATATATCTTTGCATTTAAATAATCTTTCTTGTCTGACTTATACATTATTATTGTGATTGCACTCTTGAACTGAGTAAACTGTATTTCTTTCTGTAGACATCTTTCAAAGAGAGAGCATATTTATTCTGACATGTTGTCAATGAGTCTGCACATTACTTTATTCATGTATCTTGTGTGTTTCAAAGTCTTGTCAGATGTCATTTTGTAGATGATTCTTCTAATCTTGCAATGCATCAGCAAAGCATCATCTTTAATCAAGAATGAATACTCAAAGTCTTTCATGTTCAGCATGAAAATCTCTGAAGATGATAAAAAGTGAGCATGAAACATCATTTTTATCTTATTCTGTGCTGTCGTGATGATGTTGAAGCACTCTGATTTCATCAGAGAAAAAATCATCATTTGAGTCAATGTATCTGAAACTGCATTTCTTGCTCATTTCGCAGTTTGAAACAGTTTTCTTGAGAATCACTTGATGTTTTGCATGATCTTTTAATATTCACTGCATTTCTATTTTCTGATGATCTTGCTTTTCTTGTTGCATGCTTGAATGTATTCTATTCAATCTTTGATGATTCAACAGTTTTTTCTCATTTATTATATGCTCTTGATGATTTTCATGCACTTTCTCATTCATCTCACTTTGATCATTTTATGTGATCTCGCTCAGAAAGTGAAAGTCTCAACGATTTTCTTTAGTGCATTCAGCAACTGCTTTGTGTATTCATTAATGCATTGACATCTTACTTTCTGATCTGACAATGATTTCAACATCTGTTCTCTCAAAGTATTAATGAACTTCTTTTCATTCATTATTTTACAATTGCAACATGATTTTTGCGCTGATTCTTTGCAGACTCTGAAATCTATAATTGTCTGTATTGATAAATGATTCAAGAAGTTTTTTATTTTCTTGTTGATTTCACATTTTATCAATTTGTTTGTGATGTTGTCTGTCGTGAAGATTAAATTTATTATTGTTTGAGATTCTTGATAGTCTTTTATAATTGTGCTTCAAGATAACGTCAATGATGCTTTAATGTTTATGATCATTTTGATTAAATCATTTGACAATGAATATTGTTTTAAATAGAATTACTCTTTTCATGTGAAGTGATGCAGATTGAAATCTTCTACAAGAATACATTCTTTTGACATGTGTAACGCTTTTTTGATGTCTGAAAGATTTTCTTTTTCATAAGTGATTTCATGATCTCTGAATGATGAATTGTATGCTTCATAAACATGTATGATTTTCTGTGTTATCTGTGCATCATTTGCTAATGTTTATAATGTAATTGTGTTTACATTCTTGAAGTGTCATGTTGAATATCAGATGTTACTGTCAATTTTCTTGTTTATGTAGAAACAGATTCTATCTTTGTTATTCTTCAATATAAAGTTGATCATTGATGAACAGTACACTCTGAAATTTTCGTCAAATTGTCAGAATTCTTGAAGAATCAAAATGTCATAATTTCTTATCTTTTTCTCATGTAATAATGTTATCATCACTTTGTTTCTGAACTTGTGAACGTTGTACTGTAGTATTCAAAGTTTTTTTTGTTGAGATATCAAAGTTTATATTTGAAGCTGCTTAATGTTCTCTTGAATGTTTGTAAAGCATCTGTCTCATCTGTAAAATTCTCAACAGAGAATGATTCTGACAACAATGTGATTGACGTTGATTTCAACTCATTTGATCTCATCTTCTTAATTAAGTGATTTATTATAATGTTTTCTGACATGATTGTTGCATTGAACAAGAAAAACAATCACAACGCACGCATCACAAATTTTGAAAAAGAGCACTACAAACAAGGCAGAGTAAATCTAGAAGACGATTGAACGACAATGAATTGCATGAATCGCAGCAGTGCTGATTCGAAGATGATTGCGAGCGATATTGATTTATTGCAAGAAAACAGAGACGTGAGATCGAAACGCTCACGTGATGACGAAGAGAACGTTGCTAACATTATTGATCTACTAATAAAGATATCAACGTTAGAGAAAGAAAAGAGCAAAGATCATTCATGAAAAGAGATAGCATTGAAGCTGATTCGACGTCTTCAACTCGACTCAGAAGAAAAACATCACGCGAATCAGAACGCGTTCATCGCGAAGAATGTACAGAAACTGAAGACATCAGTTCAACTGCTTAACAAGCAGTTGCATACACAGAAAAACACACGTCTTTCAACGAAAATCACGTCATGAGCAAACGTGACAAGAGAAGAAATAGCGACGAGAGAGCAACGTCTCAGAGATGACTCGTCGTCGCTTCGCAAGAGACGAGAAGTCATGATTAAGATAATGAACAGAAGAGAAATAGAAGAGATACAGAAGAAGTCAATCGAACAGATTCTACAGAGAATCGTAGACGTGTCGACAGATCAAAGAAATCTAATCGTGTCACTTCGCAAGCTGAGCAGCGATGACATTTCCCTTCACGCAGTTAGCTCAAATGCTCGAGCAAATCTGAAAAAGACTCAGACGTGAGCAAAAGAAATCGCGAGTTCGACACGCGTAGCACGTCAAATCTTCGCAGTGCTGACACATGAAGTACACACTACAATAGACATGAGCAATCAAGAAAAGATCATTGAAAGATTGATAAAAGATAACGCGAGACTTCATGAAGATCTGAAAGTTCTAAGAATAGTCTGACTCAAGAAGATAGCAGATAGCGAAAAGACTCATTCGTCGCTCATCGTAGAGATCGCGATCGAAGCGATGATGAATCGACTAATGAACATGAGCATGCTGAACTCGTATCAAAAATGTGCATGCGAGCTATTTGAAAAGAACTGTCACATCACACAGTGCTTCAGATGTCACGAATTTGATCACATGACTAAGATCTGCAGAAAGAATTAGCGCTGCGAAAAATGCGCAGACAAGCATCACATAAAGAAGTGTGTGATATCTTCAAATAAAAGACGTTGCGTCAACTGCAACGAAAATCACGAACTCTAAAGATGCATCTGCTTCAAGTGACGACAGCAGATGAAACAAGTGTTCGAAATCTATAAAAATAAATCGTTCAGATACTCTGAAACGTCTAAATACAATTGCACATTCTTCTCGCTGTCTCTGAACTTTTTAGATTCAACGAACTCTTCAGATTCAACGAATTCTTTCGATTCAATGAATCTCTCGAGCTCAGCAACAGTCATGCTGAAAACATGCAGTTGAATCGCTGATAAATCAGCTTGACAGATAGTAGAAATCAAGAAGAGACGAGTCGATCTTTTCTCTTACGTGAATAGTGACTCAGATGAGACGACATCTGAGCAGATTCAGAAACGTTCAATCAGAAAGCAAGAAAGATCGTCGATGATCAAAAGCATACAAAGAGTCTTCTTATTGCAGAGTCAACAACAGCTATGAATAACTCTATGATAAAACAGTTTTTTCTACGAATTCTACAGTACAACATCAGAAAATCATTAAGAATTCAAGAATCATTTCTAATTGACAGAGAAGTTCGCGAATTCAACATAGTAGCTATACAGAAGCAAGATTGCAACAACAATGACTTGCAGTCATTTAGCTCAGCACACAACTTCTTTCATCTAGTGAAAAACTCATCATCTCAATCAAGAACATGCATATACATTAACAAATGTCTAAGACTCGATCAATGAATAGTAGAAACAGCTGAGTCAGACATTTGCTCAATCAGAATATTAACTCGCAACACAGACAACAAAACGCAGACGCTAAGACTTCTAAACATCTACAACTCATGCTCACTGTTTACTACATTCACAGAGAGATCTTTAATCATTTCTCGTTTGAACAAACTACTCAAGAATGATTGTGAACAACTGATTGTAGAAAATTTCAATCTACATCATTCTCACTGAGAGAGACGAAGATGATTCACTCGTCATACAACGACTGATATTCTACTAAACGTCATTACAAACGCAAGACTGAAATTATTACTGAAATCAGACACTATTACTCGCGAAGCTCATAATCAATTTACGACGATTGATTTAGTCTTTAGCAGCGAGAAAATACAGTTCATGACATGCAAGTGCAAGATACGAATTGATCTACATCAGAAGTTGAATCATCTTTCGATCATCACAAAGCTATGTTTACAAACAATCTCAGTGCAACTCTTGACTTGATGACTTTGAAAGAAAATGAATACAGAAGCATTGAATGCTTATTTGCAAATACATCTACCTTTGAAACGCTCTCTAGACGACAAGACTATGATGAATGACAGAGTGTACAAGATTATCAGAGTGCTACAGAAAATCATCGAGAAATCTATTTTCTTGACAAAGTCATTAAATTGAGCAAGAGACTTTTGAAATCAAAGCTGCTTCGAAGTAGTAATGAAATCAAGACGACTGCGAATCATATGAAAAATACAAGATACATTAGAAGCGTGAAATAAATATCTGAAGCACAACGATCATAAAAACAAGATCATTCGACAAACGAAACGCGCACACTTCAGAACACAAATGCATGAGCTGAGCGAAGCACTCAAATCAATATGATGCTTTGCAAAATGAGCTAAAATTGAAAGTCAGCTATCTAAAAAGCTTTCTCAGTTTTCGTCACTAAAGCGAAGCGACATCGATCATATGATAACAACGTTCGAGGAAAAAATTGAGATACTGCAAGAAAAGTTTTTTTTCTCATCTTCTCAAGTGAATGTCAGCGACATCGCAGAATCATTCATATCTCTGACAGTCTCATTCAATTCACGCATCACAGAAGATGAAGTGAAGCAGACAATCAGACGAGTAAAAGCAGACAAAGCATCAAGCGCTTCAGATATTTCAAACAGAGCGCTTCAAGTGAGTCTTGCAGAACTGATTTCAGTACTGACGAGTTTATTCAACACATGTGTAACACACAAGTATCATTTGAAGCAGTTCAAAAAGACTCAGACAATAGTACTACACAAATCAAAGAAAAGCAACTATATTGATTCAAAGACGTATCGACTCATTGCTTTGCTTGATATCATGAGCAAAGCACTGAAGTTGATCATGATCAAAAGACTGAGTGACATAGTCGAGACTCATTGCATGCTATCAAATGCTTAAATGAAAGCGAGATGCAAGTGATTTGTGATCTCGACGTTAAATCTACTAGTAGATCAAGTTCACACAGTGTGAGACTGTGAAATCAAATATGTGATCTTCATGCTAAGCTTAGACATCGTTGAAGCGTTCAATCAAGTCTTACACGTTAGACTTCTGCATACGCTGAAAATAAAAAGAACGTCAAGCTACATAATCGAATGAACATGCAGCTTTCTAGAAAATCGAGAGACATCGCTAATATTTGACGAACAAACGAGCGACATGCGCGAGATAAACGCAGACATATCGCAGAGATTTTTCATTTCATCGATTTTCTTTCTATTCTTCAACGCAAGTTTAATTGAAAAATGCGAAACACTGAGAATTAAAATCGAAGTGCTTAACTTCATAAACGATATTAACATTCTAGTCTACAACAGATTCACTGAAGAAATCTGCAGAACACTGAGCAAAGCACATAACGTCTGCGCGAAATGAGCTTGCACTCATGACACAACGTTTGTATCAGAAAAGTACAAGCTCACGCATTTCACTAGAAAATCGAAGAGATTCAACATGACGACTAGCATATAAATAGAAAGTTCAGTTATCAAATCGAAATCAAACGTACGAGTTCTAGAGATGCAACTGAACACGAAACTGCGATGAGACGCGCATCTTTGACAAATAGAGACGAATCACGTCACAAGAATGCTGACACTTAGTTGTCTTGAAGTCTTCACATGAGAAGCTATCTTCACAAAAGCGAGACAAGTATACTCAGCAGTAGTGAGATCAGAAATTGCATTCGAAGCATCAGTCTGACATCAGCGCGACAAGAAAGATGAACTGTCGAGCAAAGAATGCAGACTAGAAACACTTCAGAATCAGACTCTGCGTCACGTAGCAGAAGCATTCAAAAGAGTAAACATCAAAACTCTAGAGACAGAAACATACATGAGTTTGCTACATGTTCATCTAAACATGCTACAGAACAAGATCATGCTACACAGTTGAGTCAACGATCGAACGCAAGAGATCAAACAAGCATGCGAACTAATACGCGCTCATTTGACGAGAGTTAATCGCGTCATTTCTCGCTCACTCGTCATCAAGAAAATAGTACTTCTGAATGTCTTCATTCAAGAAGATGCGAAGATACAGTTGAGATGCAGACGACACATTCTCTTCTTCACAACGATTTCAACAAGCGATAACATCGCAATAACGCAGTATCACAAAGATCAATGAAATCAACGATGAGAAAAGTACAGAGAACGCGTTGCAGACATCAATGCAATCTCAGCACAAAGATTGCATCTGAGCAATAAGATGATAAAGATGCGTGATGATTTTCAGAAAGCAGAAAGCATTCTCACAATGCACATCAGAATTGAACGCATAGATCTGAACACTTATCTGCACTCTAGAAATGTTTCAGGCATGAATAGCTTGTGATGCAACTGCGAATGAAGTCATCAGACGACGAAGCATGTACTCATGCACTGCTTGAACTGATTGCATCTGCGATCAAGAATGCTACAAGATGCTGACTTCTCAAACTATTGAATAATCGTTGTCATCACGAAGAATCTCAGAGCAGTAGCGAAGATGATGATGAAAACGAAGCTCTTGAAGCAATTTAGAGTGACTAGAACACTCGTTCTCTAACGTGCAATCAATGCAAACAAATTTGATACATAGTCTCAAAACTCACTGTTTCGACTGCGTGAAGCAGTCATGTAGACTGCGAGTGATTTTCTATCTCAGAGAGTTTTGTTTACTCGATACAGATAGCATAAAGTCTCTCATGAGTCAATCTAATCGATGTCACAAGAATGTATGAATTTATTATTATTATTATGATTGTTGCATTGAGCAAACAACTTTTGTTCATTGAATGTTTCAACTTTCTCTTCAAGCTATTGCTCATCAAAGATTTTAAATTGATAAATGTTTTTATGAATGTCTTTAATATTCTTTCTTTGAGCTTTTCTTGTTCTTTTATGATGTGATATAGAAATCTGTTTCTTGTAACTCTCTTTATTCTCTTTTTTTCAATCTGTTATTTGTGACATTGAAAGTCAAAGACTCTGTGTGTATCTTTACATGCTTCACATTTTCACATGTTTTGAGTCTGTTTATGAGAGCAATGTTTCAAGCAATGATTTATTGCACAGTAAATGCATCTTTGCTTGTTTTTGCATTCATATGTCTTGTGATTATATTTTTGATACTTTAGACACTGATGTATTCTGCAGCTTAAGTCATAAAACTGCGTAATTTTTATATCAATCTCATGACATACTCTTTCATTGATGAGCTTGTTTGTTAATTCAGCGTTGACTATGCATATCATCAGCAAGATGTATCTCTTATGTTTATTCTTCTTTGTGAGTCACTCAATCTTCTCAATCATAATCTTTGAATATATGTCTTTGTTGATCTTGATCAGCGTCTTTGCTTTCTTCTTTTCAATGTCTTTAGACATTTCTTCAACTTTAATCTCATGTACTATCACTTTAAAGCTGACTTCATGCAGACTTGTGTTCAATGACATTTTTCTGATTCAAAAGTCATTTTCTTTCAGTATCTTCTTGCTGTCTTTCATCTTGATTCAAAATATGAGTAGATTTAATTGTCTTTTCATTATTTTTATGTCTTTACATGTTGATAGCATCTTGTCAATGTTACTCTTTCTTGCTTATTTTACTATGTTTTTCGTTGTAGTCATCATGATTCTCTTTATCTTCTCTTTCTCTTTGATGAAAATCTTCACTTCAAGTTTCTTGCAGTGATTTTGCATTGACGATGACATGTTAATGCTGAAAGCAAGATGACTTCTAAATAATATCATTGACTTCTCACTCGTTCTTTTCGCTCAGCTGTTGACTCATTTCTTTTCTTTCGCGAACTTCTTTTCAACTCTGCACATTATCTTTTTCAGTCTTTTCAACTCTGCACATTATCTTTTTCAGTCTTTTCAACTGATTCTTCATTCATTGATTGATTATTAATGCATTGACGCGTTGACGCGTCAACTTTTCTGTCATATTCATCAGTCTTCTTATCTTTTTTCAGAGCATCAGCTCATTGTTTTTACGCTCGTTGAGTTCATAAAGAACTCGCAGCTTGTTTAATTTCTCTTGTATATCTTTCGTCTTAATTAAATTCTTCTGCGAGATAATAATATTCACTTCTCATTCATTCATTGACATCATGTTAACAACGTTTCTCATCTGCTCTTGATGATCAAAGTGAAGCATAAGCATCATGTTGATGATGTGCTATGTCTCTAGATAGTTTATTTCAGATGAGTAATTAAAGTTATTTATATTTGAAAAAAATGATTCAAATATCAAAATGATGATTATTAATGATATTGTCAGAGAAATTCTGAATGTAAAGTGCTTTGTGATATGTTCAATCTCAATTATATATCATTTTGTCAGCATTTTTAATTATTTTAATATATTTTAGCATAATTTGTTGTTTTTCAAATCTTTATCTTCATGTTTCAATGTAAATTTAACAATGAAAAAAAAGAAGAAGTCTGTGATCTTGTTTCGTGTGAAAGATGTTTAATGAAGTGATGATTGCATGATGTTTATTATGTTATGATGATTGCACTTTCTTGTTGAGTGCATTTGAGCATCTTTGCGCTTTTTCTTCTGTCTGTTGATTTACATATATGATTGCTTCATTAAAGAACAAAACTATCATAATACAATGATTCTTCTTTTCTAATAATGAGTTTATGCTTGAAAGTGAGTGATTATGCTTTTTGCTTATGTTTCAGCTTCATTTTGAAAGCTTCTATAAGCTTCAAGACATCTTTTATATCTTCACTTAATATTCATTGATTATATTTAATGAGATATTCTTTTCATTATATCTTATAATATAAGATTTTCTTTCTTTTTCACTTCTATAAAATCTTTTCTATCTTTCATTCTTACTCATCATTAATAAGCTCAGATATGAAATAATCGAGTATAAAGTCATCATTTAGTCTACGATTATACAACTTTAAAAAAAATACATGAAAGACAAAATGAACTTTATAAATGATTGAAAGATCAAGACAATATATTTGCTTGTTTATAAATTCTTGTATATGAAAGAACTTTATCATTTTATTTAATAACTTCTAGCTCAACTTCTTTTGCTTTAGATTTTTTGCTGATAGCATGATTAAATCATCAACATTAAAGAACTTAAACTTATGTTTTTAATTATAGTACTTTGTCTGAGCATTGATTGCATTTTATCATCATTGCATCAACATGTTCTTTTGCTGCTGACATTTCTTCTTTCATAGCATCATTCTTGATGTGTATGTCAAAGATTAACTCATAATCATACATGACTTTAAAGAAACTACAGCTCAATGAAGAGTGTTTCATCTGATGATACATGAACTCAATTATGAATAAAAGCAAAGCTCAGTCATCTTGCTTTTTTAAACAATATACTCATAAATAATGTTTCAGCATTTGATTCTGTTATTCTGTCTGATTGTCTGTTTGCAAATGAAAAATGATGCTTAATCATCATTTCATCTTGACATGATAGCAGATCTCTGATCAGATCGCACTGATAAATAAACTATCTTTATCAATAATTATATCACTTGAGATCTTATATCTTAAAGCAATCTTCTTAAAGAACAACTTTGCTAACTTTACAACAGTCAGAGTTTTCTTTATAGACAGATAATGCATCATCTTCATGTAATGATTGGCTATCACAAGAATCGAGTCATAAACAACTTCTTTTCATTTACTAGATGACAAATCTGTTATGAAATTCATAGTGATTTCTTTTCATGAATCTGTGAGTCGAAGTAATGATTTCAACTCATCATATGATAGATGAAGTTTCATCTTTACTCTTTAACAAATGTCACAAGTATTTATATATTCTTTGACATTCTTAATCATACTTTTTCAGTAATATTTGCAATCTAATAACTCATTGATCTTGTCAGCATCAAAATGTCTTGCTAATGAATTATCATGATGATGTTTCAATAACTTTTCTTTGACAGAAAGATTTTCTGAAACATACAATGATTTATTGTACTTTATCATTTCTTGACTATTCAATGTTTAAGCTTCAACATCATTCTTTCATATACTCATCATTTCATTTGCTCTTAATCTCACAGCAAATTCATTTTCTTGCTGTAAAATCTTAATGAGCTTAACTATGAATTTATCATTGAAGTTGTATATTATTTCATAAATTGTCAATACTTTGACAATTGCACGTGAAATGAGTTGTTTGCAATCAACAGTTTTAGCAACAGAATTAAGCTGTTTCTCAGCTACATTGCAATTTCTATGAATCAATGTTTCAACATTTGTGCTTCTTGAAGTTGTTGATTCAAATTGAGAAATTTTATCTTTTGAAAAATGTACTTCATCTAAATGCATTTCTTGCACTGTTAAAATCATGATTCTCAGCAGCATACTTCTGACATGCATTGCTGAACATGTATTCATGTTTTCACTGACACTGTGAACAGACATCTTCTCAACTTTGTTAATCATTCATGTACAATAGATTTTATCTTGCGATCTGCTTTCAACATGTTTCACTGAATATCTTCGTTCACTGACACTGTGAACGAACGTTTTCTTGACATCATTAATCACTCATGTTCATCAGTGAGTTTTATCTTGCAGTCTGCTTTTGACATGTTCTGCTGAATATCTGTTCATACTTATACTGTGAATGAACATCTTCTCAACATCATTAATCACTCGTATACAGTATAATTCTCTGATTGCTATGAATATAAAGCTATTTAAGCTTTCTATTCTAGTCAGCTTTCGCTGCAGAATGAGCAGTAAATGATTCGCAGAGATATTCTCACTCTTATAATCAGATCATCTCAATGATGCATTGATCAAATTTGTCTTTTCTGATTTATGTGTTATTTCAAAGTTGCAGATCAACAATCTCATGATTCATTTGATTTGTCTTTTGTTTAATTCTTGAACATTCATAAAACTCTTCAGATTATTATGATTCATCAGAACTTTGACAGTATGATAATTATCTTTCATATAGTGTTGTCAATGTTTAAACATCGCTACTATGACTAGAAGCTTCTGATCATGTATTTCATAGTTTCTTTCAACGTTTATCATCATTCTGAATCAGAATGCAATTAAATGTCATTGATCTTCGTCATCTGACTGAAACAAAATACTCACGACTGCATAATTGAATGTGTCAATCTTGATGTGTATATGTTGCTCTGAGTCAAAGTGTCTTAGTATAGATGCTCTCATAAAGACGTTGCGAAGCTGATTAAAAGCTTGTTTCACTTTGCTCAATCATATGAATGAGCTCATTTTTACATCTTTTACACTATCTCTCAGCAGTTCTGTTAAAGACTCTGCTATCTGAGAGTAGTGATGTATAAAATGTTGATAGAAATTGATGAATCTCAGAAAAACCTGTATTTCTTAATACATTTTTGATCTGAATCACGTTTTGATGATGTCTACTTTACTTGAATTCATCAAAACATCTTCAATAAATATGATAAATTCTAGAAAGTTCACTTTAGTGATGAAGAATTCACACTTCTTCAAGCTAGCATATAGCTTGAACTTTCTCAATCTTTCAAGAATTTGCTTCACATGATCTACGTGATCAGTCTTCTTTACAAAGAAGATTAGAATGTCATTCAGATAAACAACATAAAAGTCATTTAAAAGTTCTGTCAAAATCTTATTAATATAAGTCTGAAAAATAACAGATGCATTGATTAAATTAAATGACATGATGATATATTCAAAGTGATCATAATGAGTATGAAATGTCGTCTTTCACTCATCTTCACATCAAATTCTGAGACAATGATAAACATTCTTCAGATTTAACTTAGTGAACTGCTTGACTTTATTGAGTTTGTTTAGAGTTTCACTAATTAAAGACAGTGAATGACGATTTTTGACAGTGATTTTATTCAGATCTCAATAGTTCATGCATAAATGAAAACTATCATTCTTTTTGAAAATGAATAAAATAAACACGTCAGTTGAGTTAATGAAGTGCTTAATTCATTCTTTTACTAAAACATCATATAGATACTATCTCAGAATCATTAACTCTGTGTTCAATAAATTATACAACAATTCATACAATGACTTTGCAATGATTTTGATTGCATGATTGTGATCTTCATGCAAGAGCAACTTGTCGACACTTTCTGTTGAGAATACATCTTCATATTCTTTTAATTCAACAAATAAAGTCTGTGTTTCAAACACGTTTGTGATATGATTCATCATGTTATTCATTGCTTTCACTTAATGTTCAATGATCAACTTTTTAACAACGTTGATCATGATAAAAGCATACACAGTAAACTCATCTTGTAGAGCTTTTGCAAATGCTTGTGCGAAGAACAACTCAAATACGTGTTCATTCACGTTGAAACATCATGTTTTTGCAATCATGTCTATTTGAATACGCTTGAATTGCATACTTAACATACTCAGAATCAAAGAAGATTCTTTCTTATCAATAGCATAAAAGATACTTATATCTTTTTTCTCTATGTTTCAACTGTCTCTCAGTCGATAACACATCTTATAAACATCATAATAATAGACATTCTGATCATTCATTCAGATAAATCTTGAGAGATCAACGTTCAGTAATGACATATCTTGCTCGATGATAAAACGTTGACTAATCACGTTCATCTTGACATCAATATTCATATGAATCTTCATTTCTATCTTCTGATCTTTCTGAATTACATGCTCTTTATATATAAAAGTCTTCATGAAAAGAACTTCTTGTTTTTTTCTTGATGATTTGAAACATTCGTCAAAAGTTTGTCTTTTTTCAAAATCTTAAAACAACTCATATGTGATATTAAATTAATGAATACTCAATTTACATCAGATTCTTTTGATCTATTCTTGATCTTTTCATCTTTACAATCAATAAAGTAATGATTCTTTTGATTGCATGTATAACATGTTATGTTGAACAAATTCTTGCTATTACATGATGAAGCATGTGAACTTGTCTTTGATGAAGAGTCAGATCTGATTAATCAATGAGATTTCTTTTGCTTTGAATGAGTCTTCTTGTTGACTTTATCTTGATCATGCAAGTTCTCATCTTGAAGTTGTTTCAATGACAAGACGTGTTAATTTTGCAGATTTGTTTTCAATTGAGCGACAAGATCAATTAATGCATCTCATGTGATAGAAATTAACTGCACACTAGTAATGATCACATGCAGCTCAGATCTCAACTTGATGAATAAATGAGCTCGCTTATGCTCATTACTATACAACGAAAGTTGATGTTTCAGAATGTTCAGATGAGTTGCAAATGTTCATATCATCTGATCTGAACGTTGCAATGTGTTCACATACTGCTGAATCACGTCTATGTCTCGATTCATCGAGTCTTCAATTAAATTCAGAAGAAAGTCAATAAAATTGAATTATATCTGCTGAGCTACAGACATAGTCTCTTCATGATTAAATCAAAGTTTCTTTGATTCACTCTTCAAATAAATCATGCAATACAAAATCTTTTTCTCATTTCTTTCAAAATGTTAAAAGATATTTCAAAACAAGATTTTGACATCATGAATTCACTCTTTATGTTCTCTTATGATTTTATCATGATACTTCTTCAAAGATATTAAAAATCTTTGCTTTTGCAAGATGACTTCATTTTGTCTTCGTTTTATCATCATCAACATTATAAAGACGATGCATAAATCATTTAAATTCTTCGTGAGAACTTAAGTGAAAACTTAATAACTTTTCTTCGTTGTTTTAATGACTTGCAGAGTCTCAATCTCTGATTAAATAGCTGCTAACTTCTGTTTCTTTTGCAGTTCATTACATTGAAGCATTGCTTGTGTTAGCTGTTCAGTAATATCAAGAGAGAGTTCATTTTCTGCTTCTTCATTTTCTGATTTCATTATGCAACGTTCATTTTCTGATATGATGTCTCATGAGATTGAGATGTTGTTGTTTCAATTCTGTTGCAATTGCATTGCTGTTGTCATGCTTGAATATCAAATCATTATTTCTAAGAAGAGTTTGAAATAATTAGAACTATGATGATCAAATTTACTAAATGAATAGACGAAATCTATAAGAATGATATGACAATGTGATATTCTAAGCAGACACAGAATGAGTATATATTATGATAAAGCTAATTATTAAGAAGCTCTTGATAACTCGAGAAAATCAATTGACTATAGAAAGTTTGTTAAGCATTGTTAAGTTAAGCATGACATAACTCATGACATATTAAGTCAAAGATATGACGTAGTTTAAATGATGTCTTGCAGAGTCATAGAGTTTCAGAGCTAATTTCTATATGTCAATTTATCATGACAATGACACTGTCTAAACATTATATGTATGTTATGTTACATGTAATCTGATCAAAGTCGCTGCTTTATATCTTTTCATTAATCAATCACATCGATAGTTTGCATATACAAGCACTTTCAATTTAACTCTTGCAATCATACTTTCATTTTTCTTTTTTCTTTGCATTATTTGCATTCTACTCTTTCGTTTCTAATAGTCATTTTCTCGTTGCAATTTAAGTATTTTTCAAATACTTTAATGTTATGATTCTTTCAATCTTGATGATGAACAGTGTCATTATAGTGTCTGTGTTTTTGAGCTGAGCTTTTTTCTTACGCTTTCTCTGCTTTGCTTTATAATGTTTGCAGTTCAGCAGTAAATGCTTCAACATTTGTCTTGCATTGCATATTTCATAGCATTTATTCAAATTATTCTCTGATAATTGATGCAAATAGCTCTTGAAATAATCATGTCTGATTTTCAGCTGAATAAAGATTGAAAATGTTAGTCTATTAATTTTTCTCAGCTCTTTTAGTAATTTATGACTTAAATTCACATTTGATATGTTCTTTCAATACTGATTTTTCTTTTTAATACTGCTTTTTCAAATCTTTAATTATTGTAATTTCATCTTTTTGCAAATTTGCTTTTTAACAAAGCTTATGATGATTGCTTTCATGTTGTTAATAATTGATACTTCTTGAGTAGTAATTTTGATTAATTAATCTGCTTTTTCATTCTCAATATTGTTTTTGCAACTTGATATTCACTGTATGTAAATTTGACATTGTTTCTGACGTAAATTGATCAAATTTTGTCGTATGTCATTAAATAATCTTGCATTGACGTTGCTTTTTACATTTAGTCTTTGCAAAGTTATTTGACTGTTCATGTACATTCAAATTTCGCTATTTTTGAGTGCTTTTTCGCTGCACATTGCGATTGCATCATTAATAACTTGCAGTTTCGCTTTTATTATGATAATTTTGCCTGAAATGCTTGTCGCTTTGCTGCATTTAATGAGTTCATGCATAAATATCACTGTTGTTTCAATTTCTGTTTCAACTTCTGCTATTTTTTTTCAAATTTGCGATGCATTTGTGTACATCACTATGTTTTTCGTCTTTTTGATCAGAGTCTTCTGTTTTAAAGCTTGCTGTTTCAAAGTCTTTTGTTTTAAAGTCTTTTATTTCAAAGTTTTTTATTTTAAAGTCTTTTGTCTTAAAGTCTTTTATTTCAGAATCTTTTGTCTTAAAGTCTTTTATCTTAAAAATAATTTTATATTCAATGAACTGTCAACTTCTTTACAAAATTTTAAGTATATATGATGAAGTCTTGCAATGTATTAATAATGATTTCAACAATGATTTAAATCTTGAGTTTTTAAGCTTTAAACAGAAGATACATGCAAAAAGCTGAGCAGATAATAAAGATTTGACTTTGTTGCAAGCGTGTCTTGTTACTCTGAGTTAGTCTAAACATAAATTATATTAGACTATCATAGACTAGTACAGAGCTGATGTTGACACGCTAGTAATCTAGCGCGCCTTCGTGAGTATAAGATTCTTGACGTGTTTCATCTTCTTTCTTCTTTAGCTTTGAACTTCTAGTTAGAATACACTCATATGATTCGCTTTATGCAAACTCATAACATTAGTTCAAAGCTCATTAATCTTGCTATCAACGTGTAGATAATATAAAAACAAGCTACATAACTCAAATCAGAAGTTGAACTCATAATTTTAACAGCAGAATCAGAACTCAGACTCAGAAAGCTTGATAGAAATCAGAAATTTCTAAAGAAGAATCTTGATTTGAAATCAGAAATTTCGATAGAATCAGAATCAAAGAACATAAATGCGTTGTTCTTGATTAACTCTTTATTGAGTTCATCATCAGAAATCAGAAATTTCAGCAGTACTTGAACTCAGAAAGTTTGATAAAGTACTAGTTGTTGCTCAAACTCAGAAAGTTTAATAAAGTAACATCAGAATCTTGATCAGCAATTTTCTACTCATATCATGACTAGAAGCTCAAAATCAGTAAGCATTACTCATTATAAACTTCAAAATGCTAAAAGAGAATCACTTCTATCACAGAATTAAACAGCATCAGAAGAAGAAAACACAAATGTGTCATTAAATATAGAAGAAAAAAACATGAACATGTTGCTTTTTGATCATGAAATGATCAAGATCAGCATCAGCACTGAATTGAATGCTTGAATAAGCACTCATGAAGTAAACAACATTGTTATCTTTATCAAGTACATATGTCAACAGCATAACACTGAAATCAAGATTCACAATGACATAATTCAGATGTTAGAAGATGTTAACAAGATAAACATCACATTGAAGATTATACAAATGCGTCTGCAGAAAGAAAATAAAGACAAGAACATGATTATACGTTATTTAAAAGCTGCATCAAGTCAACAAAGTACTTCAATTTCTAAAGATTAATTCTTGAAGTTAATCAAGTTATTGAAATCTTTACTGTTTGAAGATTCATTGCAGAATGTAAACAATTAACTATCGCGAATGCAAAATAAGCTGAAGACAAACAAGAATTACTTTTCTATTGAAGAGTTGAAGATTGCATACATTGAAAGTTGAGTCAGTAAAACTGCGATCAAACATATTGCATCTCACATGCAAGATATCTTCTTCAACTCATTTCTAGAAGTTGAAGAAGTACTATCAATGATTAATAAGATGTATGATGATCTCAATCATCATCACACAACTTAACGTTAATATTTGAAGCTGTATCAGAACAAGATTTTCTTTCATAAATTTTGAATGAAATTTCAGAGATTTAATGCAGAACTAAAATATAATAATGAGATTCTACTAAATGATTTTCAGCATAAGATTAGTTCAAATCTTCAGCGAGCAACACTCAATAAATGAATCACAAATTTGAATGAGTTTATCAACATCTGTATGCAAGTCAATGTTAGATTGACTGAATTGAACGTTTGATCAGTCGTTAAAGCATCAACTACTTAAGCTGCTCGCTCTGTTGTTAACACATTAACTACTTGACTTACGTCATCAGTTTCTTTGTGAAAGAAATTCAGAAGATTGAAGCTTGATTTTATTCAGAAAGAGTTGTTTAAGAAAGAACTTTGCTTCAAATGCAAGAAGTCAAAACATAGAGCATATGACTGTTTTAAAACAACTTAAGTGCGTGAGATTGCTGCGAGTTTGATTTTTTTTCTTTCTTCATTAAATGCATGCAGTCTATGACTATGACACTGTTTAGACGCTGTGCATATGTTAGATTACATGTATCTTGATCAAAGTCGTTGCTTTATATCTTTTCATTGATCAATCACATTGATAGTTTGCACAAACAAGCACTTTCAATCAAACAACTTCTTTCTCTTGTGCTCTCATTTTCTTACTTCTTCATGTTCTTCTCATTTTACTCTTTCATTTTCAATAGTCATTTTCTTGTCACAATTCAAATACTTTTCAAGTACTTTAGCATTGCGATTCTTTCAATCTTGATGATAAACAACGTCAATATAGTGTTCATGTTTTTGAACTGTGCTTTTGCTTTAAGCTGTAACTGTTTTACTTTATAATGTTTGCAGTTCAGTAGTAAGTGCTTCGACATTTGTCTCGCCTTGCATATTTCATAGCATTTGTTTGAATTATTCTCTGATAATCGATGCAAATAACTTTTGAAATAGTCATGTCTCATTTTTAGCTGTATGAACGTTGAAAACATCAGTCTGTTTATTTTTCGAAGCTTTTTTAGTGATCTATAATTCAGATTCATTCTCGCTGTATACTTCTGATACTGATTTTCTTTTTTGATGCTGTTGTTTCATGCAATTAGTCATTGCTCTTTTATCTCTTTGTCTATTTGCTTTTTGATGAAGCTCATGATTGTTCTTTTCCTGATGTCAATTATCAATCTTTTTCATGTCATGTCTTTGATCAATTGATTCACTGCTTCGTTTTTGATGATGTCTTTGCGACTCGATACTCACTGTATGCAAATATGACATCGATTTTGTTGCAAATTGATCAGATTTTGTCGTATGTTATTGAATAACTTCAAGTTAACATTGCTCTTTGCTTTTAGTCTTTGCAGCATCATTTGACTGTCTGTGTACACTTAAATTTCGCTGTCTTCAGATGCTTCTTCGCTGCATATCATGATTGCATCATCAATAGCTTGCAATTTCGCTTTCGTTATAATTATTTTGTCAATTACGCTTGTTATCTTGCTGCATCTAACAGACTCATACGTGAATATCATTGCAATTTCGATTTCTGTTTTGAGTTCTGCTATCTTTTTTCAAGTTTGCAATGCGTCGATGTACATCACTATGTTTTTCGTCTTTTTGACTATTGTTTTCATTTTTCTATAATGTGTGTTTATCGTTTTACACATTTCATCTTTTGCGAATTCAATTTGTATCTTTGTCAGATATTCAATTTTCTGATCTCATGATTTCTTGAAGTAAGAAATTTCGATTTCTTTTATTGAATTCAGTGTTTTTTGCACTTTGTTCAATATTCAATATATCTGCGTGAGTCTGTCTTTGCACTTCTTGACTTTTTGAGATAAATTTGCCTTCATCTCATTTCAGTTCAGATATTTCAATATGTTCAGATCTAAATTCAATTCAATAAAGTATTAAGATGAGTACAAAATAAACGTTCTTTTTCTGATAAAGTGTTTTTTCGATAATTTAACTATTTGAATTGCATAGTTCTTGCACTTTTGATCTAATTGCATCTTCATCGACGAGATTTCAACTTCTATTTGCATAGCATCTATTGATGATGTTCAAAACGCATTCAGAATTTTCCGTAATGCAGCGTTTTACAGTTTGCAAAATTTGACTAAGTAGCTTTTTTGATTATTTCACCATATTTCGACGTTATAATCGCTAATAGATGTGATGCATGTCAGATATAACTGCTTTTCTGATTTAACATTTAGTTCTCACTCGCTATTCATTAATTTAAACAACGAGTGTAACGTTCTTGTGACTGTTACGATTTTCGTTTGCACATAAACTTTGAAGTTGAGCTTTCGATTCAGTCAGACTTCTAATCATCATACGCATGTCTTTGATTTTATGATCATGTTATTGAGTAGAATAATTATTTGATTGAGTGTTGTCTTATGACTTTCAAAGTGTATCAATTCAGATTTCGAGTCATTGAATTGCACTGCGTTGTTCTCAGCTCATGTGAAAGCGATTTTTGCTGCGTTTTCCAGCATTTTCACATTCTTGTCAATATTTCTTTTCTCAACGTATAGCGTCACATCGTCAATATAGAAGTATTTTCGGCTCGATGCACGTTTCGATTCCGTGCACATCTCACTTTACTACTTTCATCTTTCTTCAAAAATCAATTACAAATTCAATATGACTTCAATTGAGGCAGCGCTTGCAGATCTAGCTTTGCAAGACTCATCTAACTACACTGCAACTGCAAAGAAATTCAATATCAATCGAAGCACGCTGTCGCGACGACATAGGGGCAAAACGATCTTCGTGAAGAAAAGCAAGCAAACGACGTCAATTCTTTCAAACCAACAAGAAAAAGAGCTTATTCGCTATATCAACAAGCTTATCGAGCGTGATATACCTTTTCTCAATGTCATGATTCGCGTTTTTGCGTATAATATATCTGGAAAACAGCCAGGCAAAAACTGGTCTTATGAGTTCGTTCAACGTCATTCAGATATACTGCAGTCAAAGTTTCTACAAGGCGCTGATCTAGAGCGAAAGAAAGTCAATAATGCATATCAATATCAGCTTTATTTTGACCTTGTAAGTGCCTTCATTACGTTTAGTTTCATACTAATATAAGGGTAGGTAAAGCAAAAAATCGAAGAATATGAGATTCTTTCTTCAAACACATACAATATGAACGAAAAGAGCTTTCTACTTGAACTTCTTCAAAAGACTCGAAGAGTCTTTAGTTTAAAGCATCTTGACAGTGACAAATTGCTGAGTGCTGATCAAGATGACAATAGAGAATGAATTATCTTGATTGCAATCATTTGCATGAATATGACTCATATATTTCCTTCGATCATTTATCAGACAATATCAGGCAATATTCAGAACAGCTGACTTACTGAATATGATCTCAAAGAGCAATTCTGCTTCTTTGCTTTCTTCGCTACTGACTGAACTAACGATGAATTGATTTACTCTTGACTCACTATCGTATTTGATCGAAATACGAGGTCAAAAGCCAGAAATTCACGCGATTATCACCTTCTATTCGTTGACGAGCATGACAGTCATATCAACATAAAGTTTCTTGACTGATGTGAGCAGAACAAGATGCTCGTGACTTTATATTCTTCTCATTCTACGCATCATCTTCAATCTTTGAATGTCAGCTTATTCAATTCTTTGACCAATTACTACTTGCAAAACCTGAACAACTGAATCTTTAAGAGTCAAGAACTTTCTCGAATATCAAAAAGAGACTTCTTTGATCTATTTTGACCTGCATATCAAGCTGCTTTCACGTCTGCCAACATCAAAAGTGAATGAGAAAAGACAGAATTGCTGTCTTTCAATTCGTCACAGGTCATAAAGCAGATTAAATCGAACGCTAGACCTGTTTCAAGTCATTCTTCTTCTTCAGCATTGTCAGAAGCTGATTGAAGAAAGGTTCAACGATTAATGAAGTCAGTTGTAGAAGAAGCAATTGATTCGCAAGCTCGTAAGTTGAACAATACGATTGAAAAGCTTACTACAGATGTTGCTCTTCTGAAAGCAGAAAATGAAGATTTTCGACGAACAGTACGTATTGAGAGAAGTCGCAGACGACGTGAAAAGCCTTTATTTGACGATTTAGAGGTTAATGATGAGGCAAAGAAAGTGTTTTTTAGTTCTAATAAGATTCAGGCAACTCGTGATCATCAAATTCAAAGAATCGAAGAGAAACAGCAAGCTGCTATTCAAAAGGCGGAAGAAAAGAAACAAAGAAAGCTTAGAAAGCTAGAGAAACAGCGTTTAATAGCTGAAAGAAAGATGAAACGAGAAAAAAAGAAGACGAAGCGAAAGAAGAAAGCGAAGCGAAAAAAGAAGCTACGAAC
>JAABUR0100001976.1_pt1 | contig 33604 bp, 32 predicted proteins | sample 5560091 | NCBI WGS metagenome assembly JAABUR01 (sample SAMN10711879, study PRJNA513375) | rock metagenome | isolation source: Antarctica rocks | place: Antarctica: Victoria Land, University Valley sud
GCCCGCGCGGCCGCAATGAACAGCGCCTTATGCCCGTCGGTCAGTTCCCTCAGCCCTCCCCGTGCGTGTCACCCGTGCCCGCACCGCAGTATACCCCCTGGGGGGATTATTTCTACGCGCGTCCCTAATTGACGGTGTGTGCCGCACCGGGGATCGCCACCAGCCGGGCGCATGGTAACGGCACCGCCACCTCCGCCGCCCAGGGATGCGGGGAGATCGGGTCACGTGCCCCACGGATGACCAGCACCGGGATGCCGACGCGCGGCAGCTTAGCCCGCAGGGGATCGCGCAGTCCATATTGCAGCGTCCGCCAGGTGCGGTAGGGTCCGGTGAGCCAATAATCCATCAGCGTCAGCAATGGTTGCGTGGGTGCCTCGCGGGTCGAATCCACCAGCAATCGCCAGAACTATCTGAGGGTGGAACGCGCCGCCGGATCCACCGTCGAGCCGATAAGCGCCGCGCGAGCGACCAATTCGGGATGGCGCAGGGCCAGCGCGGCGATCATCTGGCAGCCGAACGAATTGCCGATAAGGATCGCGTCGCGTCGCCCGTTCGCGCACAGCTACCCAGCCAGCGCATCGGCCAATCCGTCGATGTTCCAGCACGTGCGGAGGCCTGTCGCTGTGCCCGGAGCCCGGCAGGTCCGGGGCGTAGACTTGATAGTCACACCCGAGCAATCGCGCGGTGGGGATCATGTAGCGACCGGAGACGCCAAGGCCGTGGACCAGCACAGCCGGCGGTCCTGGCGGGACCAGGTCGACCGAGACGCGCGCGTGCAGGCGCACCCCGGCCACCATCGCCCAGGTGCTCGCCAGCGTGCTTCGCCTTGGGTGGCTCATCCGAGCGGGGTGAGATAGCGAGCCACCGCCCAGACGTGGCAGGCACTCCCGGCGATCACGAAGACGTGCCAGAGGGCGTGCGCGCCGAAGACGCCCGGACGTAGCCGGGGGCGTTCCAGCGCGAAGACCACCGCCCCAACCGTATAGACGATCCCACCGGTGAGAACCCACAAGATTCCGGGCAGCGGCACGGAGGCGAGGAACGCCGGAAGGGCGAGGAGCGCGACCCAGCCCATCGCGACATAGATACCGGTGGAGAGCCAGGCCGGAGCATCCATCATCCGCAGTTTGGCGATGCTCCCGCCGATCGCCAGGGTCCAGATCAGTGCCAATAAACCCCACCCCCACACCCCCTGGAAGGCGACGAGGCAGAAAGGCGTGTAACTCCCGGCGATCAGGACATAGACCATCGTGCAATCGAGGCGTAGCAAACGGTCGAGGCCGACTGGGCCGAGATGCAGCGAATGGTAGAGGCCGCTGGCCGTGTAGAGTCCCACCAGGCTCAGCCCGAAGACGCCGAACGCCACGATATGCCGTGCCGACCCGATATGCAGCGCCAAACCCATGAGTACGCCGAAGGCGACCACGGCCAGGCACGCACCCGCCAGGTGTGTCAGGCCGTTGTCCGGCTCACGAAGACGTCGGATCATGCCGCCTCCTGCGGTGCAATCACTGGCATAACCTGCGCCCGCGCCCAGGGCAACGTCACCGGGCGACCAAGCAAGCGCAACGTCCCATACTGGAGCAGCCGCACCACGATGAGCGATGGGGCGAGGAGCAGGGCGAATGGGCAGCAGCAGAAATAGACCTGGATCCCACCTCGCCGCTGTTGCCGCCCTGGCGCGGGGCCGATCGCGCGGTTCAAATGCTCATCGTCCATGCTGTTCCTTGCTACTACTACCGCTCCAGAGCGCCACGCTGAATGCCTGGCTCTGCGCCGCAGCCCCAGTCCGCGCAGGCGGAGGTGCTCCCAAGCCGGGTCTTGGGGCTGCGCCGGCGCCGCCTATGGCTGCCCGCAACCGGGGACATTGTGCCCTTCATGGGTATTTCAACCCCCGGAGCAACGGGCCAAGCATATTGCTCCCGGCACTAGACTACGTATTCTCCCGCCCGCTCACCGCTGGCTCAGCCTTGTTCGGTATTGCCTCGCGGTCCTGTCGAATCCCCGCTTGAGGCGTTGGGGGTGGCGGAGAACTTCGGCTGTCTTCGCCACCCCGCCAAGTAGGGGAACGTCGCGAGCAGAGTCAAGGCGACCCTGGTCGAGCCCTGTGTACTTAATCGGCTCGGGCATCGCGCGGGCCGTAGATAATACCCGTCACGGGCACGAGACTCGGCCCTACCCGGGTCGATACCCCCGTAAACCCGGCCTGGGGTCGTAGTCCCCGAGAAATGCACCGCGCACAATATCTTGGACGAGCAATGACCATCAGTTGTCCGCCACACGTTGTCCCATAAGCCTCCCCTGCGGGGTGTTAAATCCGCATCTGGCCGTCGAGGCACCAGCAACAACGCAAGCAGCAGGCCAGCGGGGTGAGGGGTCCGGTCAGGACAAGTATCGGAAGGGTCTGGGGGCTGGTGTGCGGCGGACGCGAGCGTTGGCACGGCAGCCGTAGGTCTGATAGTTCGCGCAGACGGCCCGTGCGACGGGGTTGCGCGGCGTGGCCGCCCTATCGCGCTAGGTGATCCGGCGTGCCCCGGCGTAGCGCTGTTTCCAATAGGGTTCATCGAGGGAAATGACCTTGATCCCGATTGTCTCGTCGAGCGCTGAGACCCACCGTCCACCACCGATGTAGATGCCGACGTGGCTGATACCGGTGGTGTAGGTGTTGGCGTAGAAGACCAGATCGCCCGGCTGGAGTGCGTCGGCCTTCACCGCGACACCGGACATGAATTGCTCGGCCGCGACACGAGGCAAGGTCACGCCGAGGGCCTTACGCGCGGCGTAGAGGGTCAGCCCCGAGCAATCGAAGCCATCAGGGCCGGTGCCGCCCCAGACATACGGCTTGCCAACCTGGGCCATCGCCACTTGCACGAGCGCGGCCCCGCGCGCGGATCCGGCGGTCGGGGCGCTGCTCGCGGCCGGGGCGGACGCGCTCGTCGTCGGGGCGTCGGTCGGGATGAGATAGGTGCCGTTTACCCAGCCCCACGAACCCTGCCAGGCGACGCGGTACCACGGGTCGTTATCGCCGCCCTTGGTCGGCCCTTCGAGGAGATTAAGCGTCGCCCCTTCCGGCAGGACCGCGAGTTGGCGCTCGGCGGCGGAGGGAGCGGCGCGCAAGTTCAGGCCAGGGGTTCCAGCGGTGCCACTGACCTGCGCCCAGGTGCCGGGTACCAGCTTCGGCACGACGGGAGCAGGAATGGCTTCCGGCACGGGGGGTGTGGCGGCGAGCGAGCCGCTCAGCAGCAGATAGGTGCTGTCCACCCAGCCGCTCTGGCCCGCCGCAAGGACATTGAACCAGGGGTTCCCGTTGCCACCCTGCTGCGGCCCCGCGACGATCTGGAGCAGGGAATCTTCGGGGAGCACCGCCAGCAACGTCTCCCACGGCGCGGGGGCCTTGCGGAGGCGCAGCCCGGTCGTGCCGTCGGTATCGACCACCTGCGCCCAGGCGCCCGAGGTCAGCGCGGTCGCGTAGCGGGCGCGATACTGCTCACGACCGAGCAGGCCGAGCAAGACATCGTAGGGCGCGGCATGCTCGGGGTGGTACTCGAAACGGGCGCGCTCGAAGTATTGCACCTGATAGCGCTTGCCATCGGTCGGGTTGAGCTCCCAGAAGGTGGGGGTACGCGGCTGTCCTTGCTGGGCGAGCGCGCCGTGCTGGTCCCAGTAGCGCAGGAACGGCCCGCATACCTGCTTGCCGGTCGCAGGGAAGGTGCGACACTCCCCACCACCGGCGAGCGCGGCTTCCACAGCCTGCGTGTTCCCGTAACGGAGGGCCTGCTGCTCTGCGCCCAGGAGCCCCAGGAGCACGTCGTAGGGGGCCTTGTTCTCCGGGTGGTGCTCGAAGCGTGCCCGCTCGAAATACTGCACCATGTACGGTTTCCCATCGATCGGGCTCACCTCCGAGAACTCGTCGGTCAGCGGCAGGCCCTGCTGTGCCAACCCGCCGTTCGCCTCCCAGTACGTCAGGAAGGTGCCGCCGACGCACTTCCCGGTCTCGGCGAAGCAGCGGCCCTCGGCGGCGCTCGCCTGGGCCACCCCGAAGGGGCCGCCGGAGAGCAACACACCGATGATGACGATACCGATCAGGAGGCGACAGGACAATGGATACTCCATCGTATCGTTACGCGATGGCGACGCCACCCGCGCAAATCGCGCGGGTGTGTGCCATAACCATTGGCGTTGTTGTAGTGGGCGCGCTGGCGAGTCGGGGGCACGATGTTGAGGCCACCGCGCCGTTCATCAACTCTAGTGGACCGCTACGGTGCTGCGAATCGCCCGGACGGCCCGACGATGGTCGTTTTCAGGACCGCAATAAGGGCTAGGGATCGCGGGCCTCCGGGGACGTTTTGTGATGGGGAAGTACTGCCCGCGCGGCGCGGGTACTCACCGGAAATTCCCGTATGTACGGTGCGGGAGTGCGGACGGCAGGGGTGTGGGCGCTCGGATCAAGCGGGGCAACACAAGCGACCAAGACCACCGCGCATTCTAAGGGGGCATTTCCTGACCCTGCGGCGGGCTCCAAGGGTGGTGATACGGTCGCTGCAAGGCTGGTAATATGCGGCGGGGTGCCGCGTGCGTCGGCGTGCCATAGCGCGCAATTGTCCGCGTCCACACCCGGCGCTCGACCTTCGCCAAACTCGCCCCGGCCGCCTGACCGGCTAGCACGGATTCGCCAACGGCATCAGACTTTGCCGCCCACCCATGCGGGTTCGTAGCTTCTTGACAACGCCTCTGGATGCCACATGCTCGCAGGTTGAAAGGAGCACACCCACATGAGCACGCAAGCATTGTTCATCCAAGGTGCCGGGCAAGGTGCCCACGCAGCAGACGAGAAGCTAGTAACGAATCTTAGGCTGTTACTTGGCCCGGAATACGACATCCATTACCCGGTAATGCCGCACGAAGACGATGCCGACTACGAGATATGGAAGGTTCAGATCGCAAGCGCGCTGACTGCCATGAACGATCCTGCCCTGCTCCTGGGCCACTCGGTGGGGGCCTCGATTCTGCTGAAATACCTTTCCGAGATTGAGGTGGAGAGAACCATCGCCGGCACCTTCCTTATTGCCACGCCATTTTGGGGTGGGGATGGCTGGCGGTACGAAGGCTTTACGCGCCTAGCGCTGCAGGAAGGCTTTGCCACGGAACTCCCAGAGGGCGCGCCCATATTTCTGTATCATAGTCGCGACGATGAAATCGTACCGTTTACGCACCTTGGACTCTACGCGCAGAGCATACCGCAGGCAACTATCCGCGAGCTGAATGGCCGTCGGCATCAACTAAATAATGACTTGTCCGAAGTCGCCGAGGATATCCGAGGTCTGCAACGTTACAGCCGCTAGCGAAAAGGTTGCGCCGATGCTATCCTGGCGGCATGAGCGCATACTCAGCGGATCTGCGGGAGCGAGTAGTGGCGGCGGGCGACGCCGGGGTGCCGCGCGCCGAGATTGCGCGCCGCTTCCGGGTTTCGGCGGCGACGATCAAGCGCTGCCTGAAGCGGCGGCGCGAGCGTGGCGACCGCGCGCCCGGCCGCGCGCCGGGTCGGCCCGCCCCGACGACACCCTCGCGCAGCACTGCGCGACCTGGCAGGCGGAGCGGGGCGGCCCGCTCACGACCCGGGCGCGGCGGCGGGCGCGCGGGCGCGCCGGGATCACGCGCAAAAAAAGTCGCTGATCGCCACCGAGCGCGACGAGGCGCAACGGGCGGCGTGGCGCGCGGGCGCGATGGGCCTCGACCCGGCCCACCGCGTCTTCCTCGACGAGACGGCCACCAACGTCGCCATGACGCCGCGCCACGCTCGCGCCCCGCGCGGCCAGCGCGCCCACGGCGTGGTGCCGCGCAACCGCGGGCAGCATATGACCCTGCTCGCCGCGCTGAGCGCGGCGGGGGTGGGGCCAGTCATGGCGCTCGACGGGGCCGCCGACGGGGCGACCTTCGTCGCCTACGTGCGGGAGTCCCGCGCCCCGGCGCTGCGGCCCGGCCAGATCGTCGTCCTCGACAACCTCGCCGTCCACAAGGTCGCCGCTGCGCGGACGCCGGTCGAGGCGGCGGGCTGCCGCCGCCTCTTCCTGCCCGCCGCCTCCCCGGATCCCACCCCCATCGAGCTCGCCTTCGCCACGCTCAAGGGGCACCGCCGCCGCGCCGGGGCGCGCACGCGCGACGCGCTCGAACCCGCCATCGCCCGCGCGCTGGACACGATCACCGCCGAGGACGCCGCCAACTGGTTCCGCCACTGCGGCTATCCGCCGCGCGAGGCGCAACCTTTATGCTAACGGCTCTAGCGTCGCTCGGACCATCCATAGCCAAACCCGAGAGGCAAGCACTCAGGGGAGACTGCACACGCAAAGACGCATTCTCTATGTGGGGCGTTTCCTGGCTCATCGGTCGCCCACCTTTGGGAGGGCAGTCGGTGAGTTACGAAACACCCTCTATAGTGATTGGTATGTCGCGCCAGAAGTGGTGGAGGTGACCATGACAGACGAGGATAAGGCGAACGCGCGCGCACAACACGCCCAGCAGGGGCCGCTGACGGAGGAGCAATTACGCGCGGCCCACGTCACCGGGCTCGCACCCCTCACGCAGCCGATCGAGATCGCCGAGTACGACCCCGCGTGGCCGACGCTCTTCGTGCGGGAGGCCGCGCGCGTCCGGGCGATGCTCGGCGAACGGGTCGTGCGCCTCGAACACGTCGGCTCGACTTCGGTGCCCGATCTCGCCGCCAAGCCCCGGATCGACATGCTGCTGGTCGTCGCGGATACGGCGGATGAGGGGGCGTATGTCCCGGCGTTGGAGGCGGCGGGCTACGTGCTGCACATCCGCGAGCCAGATTGGTACGAGCACCGCCTGTTCAAGGGGCCGGACACGGACATCAATCTGCATGTCTTCTCGGTCGGCTGCGAGGAGACCGACCGCGTACTCCTCTTCCGGGACTGGCTCCGCACGCACCCCGCCGATCGGCAGCTCTATGAGCGCACGAAGCGCGAACTGGCCCAACGGGACTGGACCTACTTGCAGCACTACGCGGACGCCAAAACCGCCGTGGTCGCGGAGATCATGCAGCGCGCGCAAAGTTAATCGTGGCAACAACAGGGCAGCTATTCAGCGATATGAATAGCCCGTAAGGACAGCACGATGACGACACATCCACCGAATCGCCTGATCGTGAGTATCTGTGGCGCATCCGGTGCTGGAAAATCGCTTCTGACCAGAGCGCTCGTCGCATCACTCGGCGGCGGAGAAAGCGTGCGACTACTACCTACTCCCGGCGATGACCCCGCTGGTAACGTATTTCGCCGCACCACTTGGGACGACGATAGCGATACCGAACTTCGACTTCGAGCATTTCCAACGCCGCACGGCGGCTGGCAACAAACAGATCGTTCTCCGTCGTATCGCTGTCCTCGACGCAATCTACCCTTATCCAGAGGCCGACGTGCACATTCTCCTTCACACTCCAGAGCCCTTGCGGGCAGCGCGCGTGGCAGCGCGCGACGAGGAATGGCGAACGCGCGTCGCCGACCGGTGGGCGCATCTCGAATTATCGAAAGCCTATCTTGATACTCTCCCCGACCGTTACGACGCGATCCTCTCCGGGGCGGACCCCGTGGCAAAGAATGTCGCGGCGGTCGGCGCGCTGATCGAGCAGCGTGTCACACGACACTGACAGCTCGTGACACTCACGCTGGTGCGGTATCGTGACGTTCCAGCTCGTGCAAGCCCCGGTCGCAAGTCAGGGCGAGGGCGACGGCGAGGAAGACGGCGGTCGCGCCGAGCAATGTCGGGCGCGTGCCGACCGTCTGCAAGAGGCCACCGGCGAGCAGCACCCCGAGCGGGCCGCTCACGTAGCCGGTCGCGGTCGTCGCGCCGAAGACGCTGCCGCGCAGCTCAGGCGGCGTACGCTCCTGCAAGATCGTGGTGATCAGCGGGCCATTGGGGCCGCTGATCAGGCCGCTGAGGAAGAGCGCCACGATCATGATCATGATCGGGACTGGCGGCAGCGCGGCCACGACCGCGAACGAGCCACCGATCGCGAAGACGCCGATCAGGAAGGTGATCCGGAGCGGCCAGCGATAACCGACCGCGCCATAAACGAGCGCGCCGAGGACCGCGCCGCCGCCGAACGCCCCGACCGTCCCACCGAGGCCGAGGGCGTTGTTGCTGCTGGTCTGGAGATAGAAGGGGAGGATCACCGCGAAGAGGGGCGCGATCAGGAAGCTCAGCGGTGCGCCGATCACGAAGATCCCCCGGATCGGCGGATCGCGCAGGACGAAGCGGAAGCCGCGCGCCAGGGTGTCGCGATAGCTCGCGGTGTCGGCGGTGTGCGCCCCGCCCCGCAGGGACGGCACACAGCCGAGGACCAGGGTCGCGGAGAGCAGGAACGACGCGGCGTTGCCCCAGAGGACGAGCGTGGGGCCGAGGGTCGCGATCAGCACGCCCGCCAGGAGCGGCCCGGCGAAGCCCGCGCCGCTCTCCACGATCTCGTGCGCGGTGTTGGCGCGCTCCGGGCGGAGCCGCGCCAGCGCGATCAGCTCCGGGAAGAGGGCGGCGCGCGCCGTCGCGCCCGGCGCATCGAGGAGCGCGCCGCCGAAGACGAGGGCCAGCAGCAGGCCGAAGTTCAGTCAGCCGAGCGCGTAGAGGAGCGGCACCAGCGCCACCGCTATCCCGCTCGCCAGATCGGCGACCACGCTGGCCCGCCGATGGCCGAGGCGATCGACGAACGCGCCGCCGAACGTGGCGGCCAGGGGCTGCGGCAGGAGCGCGCAAAACGCGATCAGGCCGACCCGCGCGGCGCTACCACTCGTTTGCAGCACGAACCAGGGGAGCGCCAACCCGGCCAGGGCGTTCCCGGCGAAGGAGATCGCCTGCGCGGCGAGGAGCGCGTAGAAGGGCAACCGGCGCGGGGGTGTCGGCGCAGGAACGGCGAGCGGTTCGGCCATACAGTATGCTCCTCTCGCGGCCTCCCGGTCCACGAAAAAAGGGACGACGAAGAAGGCCGCTCTCCCTACCGCCAAGGGAAAGGCTTCCTCCACCGCCCGCTGTTGGCCGCTGGTGCCCGCGCCGATCGGTCTTGCCCGCCGGGGCTGCGGGGCCACCGGGGGCTCTGATCATCCCCGCTCGGGGATGGAGTGTACCAAGGGTGCGCGACCATCGCCGCCCCGCGCCGCGCATTGCCCCGCCGCCATAACCGTGCGAAACTCAACGCCGCACAGCGCGGTCGGATAACCGACGCGGGTAGAAAGAGGAGTGTAATTTCAGGATGGTGGTACAGGAAACAGCAGTCGCGGGGCAAGGGATCAACGCGGCCCTGCTCGATTCGATGCGCTGGCGATTGGTCGGGCCGTTCCGGGGCGGGCGCTGCGTCGCCGTCGCCGGGCACCCGACCGACACGCAGACCTTCTACATGGGGACGACCGGGGGCGGCGTCTGGCGTACGCTCGACGGCGGGCTGAGCTGGCACAACCTCTCCGATGGCTTCTTCAAGCGCGCATCGGTCGGCGGGATCGCAATCGCAGGGAGCGACCCGAACGTGATCTACGTCGGCATGGGCGAGTCCACGATTCGCGGCAACGTCTCGCACGGCGACGGCGTCTACAAGTCGCTCGACGGCGGCGAGACCTGGACGCACTGCGGGCTCGCCGCGACGCGCAATATCGGCAAGATCCGCATCCATCCCACCAACCCGGACATCGTCTACGTCGCGGCGCTCGGCCACGCGCACGGCCCCAACCCCGAGCGCGGCGTCTATCGCTCGGTGGATGGCGGCAAGACCTGGGAACTGATGCTGAAGCGGGACGAGAACGCGGGCGCGGTCGATCTCGCGATCGATCCGCACAATCCGCGCGTCATCTACGCCTCCCTCTGGGAGTCGCGGCGCGGGCCGCACTTCCTCGCCAGCGGCGGACCCGGCAGTGGCATCTTCAAGACGACCGATGGCGGCGACAGCTGGACCGAACTGACCCGCAACGAGGGGCTGCCGGAAGGGACGATCGGCAAGGTCGGCATCGTCCCCTCGCCGGCGCAGCGGGGCCGCGTCTGGGCGCAGATCGAGGCCGAGGAGGGCGGCACCTTCCGCTCGGACGATGGCGGCAAAACCTGGGAGCGGCTCAGCGAAGAGCGCAATCTGCGCCAGCGCGCCTGGTACTACAGCCACATCATCGCCGACCCGCGCGACGCCGAGACGGTCTGGGTGCTGAACGTCGAGTGCTGGAAATCGACCGATGGCGGCAAGACCTTCGAGCGCGTCGGCGTGCCGCACGGCGATAACCACGACTTCTGGATCGATCCGCAGAACCCGCAGCGGATGATCGAGGGGAACGACGGCGGCGCGATCATCAGCTTCAACGGCGGGCTGCACTGGACGACGATCTATAACCAGCCGACCGCCGAGCTGTACCACGTCATCGCCGACGATCAGCAGCCCTATCGCCTTTACATGGCGCAGCAGGACAACACCACGATCACCGTGCCGAGCAAGTCGAACCTCGGCTCGATCACGAACGGCGAGAGCTACGCGATCGGCGGCGGCGAGAGCGGCTACATCGCCATCCGCCCCGACGACGCCAACATCGTCTTCGCGGGCTCCTACCTCGGGTTGATCACCCGTTACGATCATCGCACCGGGCAGGCGCGCACCATCAATGTCTGGCCGGAGTACACGCTGGGGGCCGGGGCGGTCGATGCGAAGTACCGCTTCCAATGGACCGCCCCGATCCTCCTCTCGCCGCACGACCCGGATGTCCTCTACATCACCGGCAACCACGTCTTCCGCTCGCACGACGAGGGGACGAACTGGGAGATTCTCAGCCCCGACCTGACTCGCAACGACCCGAGCACCCTCGCCTCGTCGGGCGGCGCGATCACGCAGGACAACACCGGCGCGGAATACTACGGCACGATCTTCGCCTTCACGGAGTCCGCGATCACGCCGGGCCTCTTCTGGGCCGGGTCGGACGATGGGCTGATCCACCTCGCGCGCGATGGCGGCAAGAATTGGACGAACGTGACGCCGCCCGCCGACCTCCTCCCGGAGTGGGCGCTGATCAGCATCATCGAGGCGTCGCCGCACGACGAGGGGACCGCCTACGTCGCCGCGACCCGCTACAAGCTGGACGACTTCGCGCCGTACCTGCTGAAGACGACCGACTACGGGCAGAGCTGGACGCCGATCGTGGCCGGGCTGCCGGGCGATCTCTTCATGCGCGTCGTCCGCGAGGATCCGGCGCACGCGGGACTCCTCTACTGCGGCACCGAGAACGCGGTCTGGGTCTCGTTCGATGCGGGCGCGGCGTGGCAGCCGTTCCAGCTGAACCTGCCGGTCGTGCCGATCCACGACCTGGAGGTGAAGGGGACCGACCTGATCGCGGCGACGCATGGGCGCTCGATCTGGATCCTCGACGATCTCAGCCCGCTCCACGAGGTCGCGCGGCGGCGCACGGCGGGGGCGGAACGGGCCAGCCTCTACGATCCGGCGACGACGATCCTCTACCCGCCACGCCCGGCGATCCGCTACGGCACGGGGAACGACTTCGGCAGCACCGCGAAGGTCGGCACCAGCTATCTGATGACCGGCGCGACGATGACCCCCTACATCAAGGATCAGGACAAGCTCGGCAATGACGACAACCGCCTCCTCGACTCCGCGCCGAATCCGCCCTACGGCGTCCTGGTCCACTACGTCCTCCCGGAAGAGACCGCGAAAGACAAAGACAAGGTCAAAGCGGTGTCGCTGACTTTCCTCGACAAGGACGGGAACGAGATCAAGGGTTTCCGCCCCAAGGGGACCGCCGAGGAGGAGAAGAAGGCCAAGGAGGCGGGCGACACCGACGTCCGCGTGTCGGTCGCGGCGGGGGCCAATCGCTTCCTCTGGGATATGCGCTACGCCGCCCCGAAGAAGCTGGTCGGCGATGTCTCCACCGCGATGTCCGGGACGCTCGAAGGGGCGCCGGCGGCACCGGGCGAGTACCGGGTGCGGCTGACGGTCGGCGACGTGACGCAGGAGCAGCCGTTCACGATCGTCCCCGACCCGCGCAGCACGGCGACGCCGGAGGACTTCGACGCGCAGTTCGCCTTGCAGCAGCAGATCGGCGCCAAGATCACCGACGCGCACACCGCGATCACCCAGCTGCGCCAGGTCCGCAGCGAGGTCGAGGCGTGGGAAGAGCGCGCGAAGGAGAAGCCGGAACTGGCGCGGCTTCCGGAAGTGGCGAAAGGGCTGAAGGAAAAGCTCCAGAAGATCGAGGACGAGCTGATCCAGCACCGCGCTAAGGGGGTGCAGGACACGCTCAACTTCCCGATCAAGCTCAACGCCAAGCTCGTCTTCCTGGCCGGGGTCGTCGGCAGCGGCGACGGCCCGCCGACCCAGGGCGCACGCGAGGTCTACTCCGATCTCGCCGCGCGCGTGGACGCCCAACGCGAGCTGCTGAAGGATGTCCTCTACGAGGATGTCGTCTCGTTCAATTCCCTCGTCGCCAGCTTCCAACTCCCGGCGATCACGCCGCCGGAGTAGGCAAGCAACGTATCAACAATGCAGTGAGGGCCGCCGCGAAACGCTCGCGGCGGCCCTTGCCCTTCCAGCCGATATGCGTAAGCAATGCAGCTCATGGTACGCCAATCGAGTGACCATCAAATAAAAAATACCGCGCAACTGCTCACAAATTTGGTCAGATTTACAGCGTCTTCATCCAACCAATCAAATAACGAGCCCTGCCGGACGAGCTATGCCGATAGGGCATGGCATCACGCTGGCGCTGACTTTCTGGCGGCTCTGTCGCTGCCGCCCGCGCCTACCGTGAGCGCCGCCGCGAGACCGCCGAGCGCGGCCAGGATGGCGTTCGCGATCATGGCCTGATGGAAGCTCGCGGTGGCGGCGTCCGTGATGGCGGCGGCGACAGCGGGATCGAGGTCGGCGGCGGGGCGCGCGCCGCTCGGGTCGCGGCGGGCGACGTCGATCTGGGCGACGATGGCCGGGGCGGGCGGGAGATCGCGAGTCCGCGCGTCGAGCGTGGCGTTGAAGGCGAGGGAGGCGACCACGCCGAGCGCCGCGATCGCCAGCAAGCCCGCGACCCGCGAGGCGACGTTGTTGATCGCCGAGGCGATCCCCGCGTTATCGCTGGGGACCGCGCCCATCACCGCCGTCGTCAACGGCGCGACGATCATCGCCAGTCCGAGGCCGAGGACCAGGATCGCCGGGAAGATCGTTGTCCAATAGCTGACTCCCGGCCCGACGCGCACCAGGAGGAGGAGCGCGAGCGCGGCGAGGAACGCCCCGCCGACCATGAAACCGCGCGGCCCGTGTCGCCCGGCCAACTGCCCGAAGCGCGACGAGAGGGCGAGGACGATCAGCGAGAGGGGGAAGAAGCTCGCCCCCGCCGCCAGGGCCGAGTAGCCGAGGGTGTTCTGCAAGTAGATCGTCAGGAAGAAGCTCGCGCCACTCAGCGCGGCGTAGATGCCGAGGGTCGCCAGATTGGTCCCGGCGAAGACGCGCGAGCGGAAGAGGCGGAGCGGTAGCATCGGGGCGGCGGAGCGCGCCTCCACGATCACGAAGACGATCAGCGCCGCCACCCCGCCGATGAGACTGCCGATGACGAGCGGCGCGCGCCAGCCGAGACCTGGCCCCTCCGTCAGCCCGTAGGCGACGCCGCCGAGCCCGGCGATCGTCAGGAGCGCGCCCGGCCAGTCGAGGCGGCGCGGGGCGTGCGGGTCGCGCGTCTCCGGCACATGCCGCCAGATCAGCCACGCGGCGACCGCGATGAATGGGACGTTGATGAAGAAGATCCAGCGCCAGGAGAGGGCGTCGGTCAGCCAGCCGCCCAGGAATGGCCCGAGGACGGTCGTGATCCCCGACGCGCCCGACCACGCGCCGATCGCCCGCCCGCGCTCCTCCTCGTCCCCATAGACCGCCGTCAGGATGGCGAGCGAGCCGGGGACGACCAGCGCCCCCGCCAACCCTTGCACCAACCGCGCGCCGATCAGGCCGCCGGTCTGCGGGGCGAGGCCGCAGGCGACCGAGGCCACGCCGAAGCCGACGAGGCCGAGGAGCATGACCCGCGCCCGCCCGTAGTGATCGCCGAGCGAGCCGCCGAGGATCAAAAAGGCGGAGAGGGTCAGCGTGTAGCCGTTGACGATCCATTGCAGGCCGGTCAGCCCCGCGCCGAGGTTGCGATCGATCGCGGGGAGGGCCACGTTAACGACGCTGCCATCGAGGAAGACGATCCCCGACGCGAGGATCATCGCGATCAGGGTCCAGCGTCGGGCGCGTGCATCGTCCTGTGCCATCGTCTCTCCAACTCGGTTTCGCCCGCGCCCTATCAGTCGGCGATGCCGGTGGTATCATAGCCCAGGTCGTAATGGTTCACGATCTCGTCGAATCCGGCGAGCATCGCGCGCGCCTCGGGCTTGACCATCGCCCGACTGATGTCGGCCCCGGCATACTGCTGGATCGCCTCGGCCGTGTCCCAATGGCTGATCGCCACGAACTCGATCCGCCCCGCATCCTCGCGCCGCAACAACTGCGCCCCGCGATGCCCGACGATCTGTTGCAAGCCTGCGAACACCGTCCCGGTGAGGTAGGCCGCGTACTCGTCTGCCCGTTCGATGGTCGCCCAGCAACGCCACGTTCGCACGATCATCGGCACACCTTTCAATAACAGTCCCACACGATCACCACTCACACAAGCATCGTACAACACCGGGCGCGGGATCATATTCCGCGCCCGGTGTCTCTGGTGTCGTATTTTGTCGAGATGATGGTGAGGGAGGGACTCGAACCCCCGAAGCCGAAGCCACTGGTTTACAGCCAGTTCCCGTTGCCGCTTGGGTACCTCACCAGGATGGCCCCGCCGCCACTTGCGGCGAAGCGGGACTTGTTTGCGGTTACGCCACCCACGCGGGCGACAGCGCCGCGCTGACGACGTGCGTGGCGGCGACGATCTCGGTCAGCTCGTCCGGGGTGATGCTCTGCTCGCCGTCGCAGAGGGCGGCGGCGCGGTCGGGGTGCATCTCGACGATCAGGCCGTCGGCCCCGGCGGCGATGGCGGCGATCGACATCTGCCGGACGATCGAGCGCCGCCCGGTGCCGTGGCTCGGGTCGACGATGATCGGCAGGTGGCTCAGCTCGCGGACCAGCGGCACGGCGTTGAGGTCGAGGGTGAAACGCAGCAGCGGGTCGAACGAGCGGATCCCGCGCTCGCAGAGGACCACGTTCGGGTTCCCCTCGGCCAGGATGTACTCGGCGGCCATCAGCCATTCCTCCACCGTGGCCGACATCCCGCGCTTCAACAGGATCGGGCGATCGGTCTGCCCCGCGCGGCGCAGCAGCGCGAAGTTCGCCATGTTGCGCGCGCCGATCTGGATCATGTCGGCGTAGTGCGCCACCAGCGGCACATGATCGGTCTCCAGCGCCTCGGTCACGATCGGCAGGCCGGTCAGCTCGCGCGCCTCGGCCAGGATCTGGAGACCCGCCTCACCGAGCCCCTGGAAGGAGTACGGCGAGGTGCGCGGCTTGAACGCGCCGCCGCGCAGCATACGCCCGCCCGCCGCCAACACGGCGCGCGCCGATTCCAGCGTCTGCTCGCGCGTCTCCACCGCGCACGGCCCGGCGATGGTGATCGGCTCGCCCGTGCCGAAGGCCACGTCGCCGACGCGCACGATGGTGCGCTGCTCGGGATCGCGCCGCGCCGCCAGCCGGTACGGCCCCGCCGCTTTGGTCTGCATCGTGGCCGCCGTGGTGATCGTGCTCATCGTCCGCCCCCTTCGCCCTCGTCGCACCGGGACATCCCCGGCCTTGTCGCTCATTTTTCAGACAAACAAAAACGCAGAGGCATTTTTTCCTCTGCGTCCGCCGACTTGTTCTGACCTGGATGCGCCTACGTCGTCATGCTCTCCACAACACCGCGCCTCCCAGCCGACAAGTCGGCGGGCTAAAGTAAAACAGATACGACCAGCTCTGTGGGAGCTGGTTCGTCGCGGTGTGCTGTTGTGACGGGCGTTGACTACTCATCGGTCTCCCTCATCGCTCACTGCCGCCCATACTACGGCGTGAGCCCGCAAATGTCAAGAGGGAGAGGGGGCTGTGCTATCATCCCCCAGGTGGGGCCGAGGCAAGGGGGCGTCGGCGACGCGGACGGATGGGGAGAAAAGATGAAGGCGGAGATCGTCTCGGTCGGGACGGAATTACTCCTGGGGTCGATCACCGACACCAACGCGGCTTTCCTGGCGCAGGAATTGTCGCCGCTGGGGATCGATCTCTACTACGTCTCGCAGGTCGGCGATAATCTGGCGCGGCTCGTCGAGGTGCTCGATCGTGCCTGGGGGCGCTCCGAGCTGACGATCATCACCGGCGGCGTCGGCCCGACCGACGACGACATGACCCGCGAGGCGATCGCCGCGATGCTCGGCGAGACCCCGACGGTGGACGAGGCGCTGCTGGAGGAGGTGCAGAGCTTCTTCCGCATGCGGGGCAGGCCGATCCCGGAGAAGAACCGCAAGCAGGCGTGGCTGATCCCCTCCGCGCAGCCGCTCCTCAACCCGATCGGCACCGCGCCGGGCTGGTTCATCAAGCGCGACGGACGGATGTTAGGGTGCATGCCCGGCGTCCCGCGCGAGATGCACCGGATGTGGCGCGAGGAGTTCCTGCCGCGCGTCAAGCGCGTCCTGCCACAGACGACGATCGTCAGCCGCACGCTGAAGACGATCGGCATCGGGGAGTCGGCGGCGGAGCAGCAGCTCGGCGAACTCGTCAATGCCAACAATCCCACCACCGCCACCTACGCCAAGGATGACGGCGTCCACGTCCGCATCACGGCGAAGGCCGCGACGGAGACGATCGCGCGCGAGATGATCGCGCCGGTCGAGGTCGAGGCGCGTCAGCGGCTCGGCGATACGGTCTACGGCCTCGATGACGACACCTTGCCCGGCGCGCTCCTGCGCCTCGCCGCCGAGCGCAGCCTGATCCTCGCCACCGCCGATCTCAACACCGGCGCGCGCCTCGCCGCCCTCTTCGGCGACGATCCCGCCGCCGCCGGTCATTATGTCGGCGGCTGGGCGCTCGGCATCGCCGAAGCGGCGGCGCTGGTGGGTATGGCGGCGGACGATCTCGAAGGGCTGGCGACCGCGCTGGCCGGGCGGGTGCGCGAGGCGCTGGGTGCCAATGCCGGGATGTCGACCCTCGCCAATCTCAGCGCGCAGCCCGATCCGGCGACCGGACGCTACACCGCCACGATGATCATCGCCACCGATCTGAATGGCACCGTGGGGACCAGCCGCCACGAATATACCTCCACGGCGGCGGATCTGCGCCGCCGCACAATCCTCCTGGGCGCGGAGTTCCTGCGCCTCGAACTCCTCCGGTACAAGAATTAATACGTCGGGGGCGGGCGGCACTCGCCCGCCCGGGCAGGAAAGGACGCGCGTGCAAGAACAGGCTCAAGATGCGGTGATCATCGAGCGAGTGCGACGACGCCTGGAAGAACAGGAGGGGATCCCGCTGCCGCAGGGGCGCGCGCCGCTCGGGCGCAAGGCGGACGGGACGATGCGGATGCACACCTTCGATTTGGTCGCGGAGAACCGCTCGTTGATCGGCGAGATTCGCACCTACACGTTGGGGGAGAGTGGCGGACGCCCCGCCGGGAAGTTCGCGCACTGCTACGCGGCCTGCCTCTACCTCTTCCGCTCCAAGTCGCGTCGCAAGGTGCTGATCCTCACCGATCAAGCCTTCTGGTCGCGCTTCCGCCGCGAGAGCGACGGGATCGTGGAAGGGATCGAGGTCATCCACATCCCGGTCGAGGACACCGCCCCGATCCTCCTGCGGGAGCCACCGAGCCCCTTACCGAACCCCGTACCGCTACCACCCCATCGGCGACCAACGCTCGGGCCACCGGTCGGGCGACCGGGACGTGCGCCGGTCGAGCGGGCGCAGGGCTTCACGCCACAGGACGAGATCCCGCGCCCGCGCCGCAATAAGGGTGGCCCCGGCCCGCGCGGTCGCCACCCGAATACCGGGCCGCGCCGCCCCGGCGGATAACCGTCCCGACCAACCACAATGCAACACCATGAGAGCGCGCTATCCTGGTCGGGGCGGCGCGCTTCACTATGGCCCTCGCCAGCGCCCGCCCTGTCCACGTTCACACCGAGAACAGCATGGTTGACGAATAGGCCGCCAGGGCGTATCCTTCATATACTTCACTTTCTAGACTTTTCTCGTCAACTATAGCGATCGGCAGGGGGAAACGATGTTCGCGATGATCTTCGCCGCGCCGACCGTGGCGATCGAGCGCACCGCCGCCCTCTGGTCGCGTTACTGGGGCGAACACGGGCAAGACGACGCCTATTCGCGCCCGTTCTGGTGCTGAAACGCCCGCGGCGGCAGGGAAGATCGGGGCAGCGCTCACGACGCGGCAGCCAGCAGCACGAATCATCGCCGCACTTCCCCTAAATGGCCTCACGCCCCGCGCGCCGCTCGCGTTCCAACGCCTCGATCGCGCGCCAATTGCGCCGTGGACCGTAGCGCCGCCAGCGCCACCACAAGCCGACCGGATATCCGGCGCACTTCGCCAGATCGCCCACGAGCCGAATGAGCGGCACCGCCGCCAGCGCCCGCACCCGCCCGGACGGGCTGAGCGGCGCGAGGTCCGGGGCGAGGCGCGCGTACGGGCGGCGCAGATAGCCCACCCCCGCGAGCAGAACGAGCGGCCAGAGGACAGGATAGCGCCAACCGCGTGCCAGGAACGCGCCCAGACCCAGGTACGTGGCGTAGCGGATCGCGTGGCGACGAGCGAAAATTCCGGCCTTGCCATCGCCGCGCGCGTAGCGAAAATACTGGTGCCAGAACGCCCCCAATGTCGGGCGCGGGCGGAAGTACGCCAGCGCGGCGGGCGCGAAGGCGAATGGCCCGCACGCCTCGCGCAGCTTCAGGTCGAAGATCAGATCCTCGCAGTAATCGAGCCATTCGGGATAGCCGCCCACCCGCTCCCAGGCGGCGCGGCGCAGGGCGAGCGAGCGGCTCGACGGCAGGAATGTCTCCGGGCTCACGTCGGCGTGGGTCGGCAGGGTCGTCGCGCCGAGGGCCAACTCGAACGGCGTGCGGGGATCGGGCGCGAAGAAGCCGCCCACCACCTGGGTCGCCGGGTCGGCCTCGAATAGTGCGAGGAGCGCCGCCAGCCAGTCGGGCGCGAGGCGTACCCCGGCGTCGGTTATGGCGACGATCGCGCCGCGCGCGGCGGCGATCCCGACGTTGCGCCCGGTGGAGATGTTCGCGCCGGGGCGGATGAGCACGCGCAACGGCAGGCGCGTTTCCCAGGCGGCGAGGATGGCCGGGGTCGCATCGGTCGAGCCGCCGTCGACGATCACGATCTCGTCCGGCAGACACCCCTGCGCCGCCAGCGAGGTCAGCAATACCGCGATACTCCCCGCTTCGTCGCGGACGGTGACGACAACGCTGACCGTCGTGGCGCTCATCGCGATTCGGGGACCGGGTAGGTGGGCGATGGCTCGGGCTCCGGTGGGTCGCTCGTCGAGGGCCGCGCCGCACGTGTCGCACCCGCCAAGTCCGCGACTTCCTGACGCAGGGCAAATGCGGCGGCGTATCCCTGCCGCAGCCGCTCCACGATCCCGGCCCAGTCGTACTGCTCGCGCACGAAGTCCTGCCCCGCCGCGCCGAGGCGGGCGCGCAACTCCGCATCGGCGAGCAGCCGGGTGATCGCGGCGGCGAAGTCGGCGGCGCTATCGGCGAGCAGCACCTGCTGCTCGTGCCGCACCGCCACCCCTTCCGCCCCGGCGGTCGTGGAGACGACCGCGCAGCCCATCGCCAGCGCGTTCAATAGCTTCAGGCGCGAGCCGCCCCCATAGCGCATCGGCAGCGCGTAGACCGTCGCGCCCGCGAAGTACGGGCGGTCGTCGGCCACCGAACCGGTGACGGTTACCCCCTGATTGAGGACGAGGCGCGTCACTTCCTGCGGCGGATTGCGCCCGATCAGCGCCAGCCGCGGCGTCCGGCCCCGTCGATCGGCGAGGCGGGTCACAATCGGCCAGACCTCCGTTACGAACCACACCACCGCATCGATATTCGGGCGGTAGTCGAGCGTGCCGCTGAAGATCACGTCGAAGCGGGGGCGTTCGCGCGGGATACGCGCCGGGGAGTAATAGGCCGTGTCGGCCCCGTTCGGGGCGACGATCAGCGGGCGCGCGGGTGCGAGCGGCTGTAACACCGCCGCATCGGCGGGGGAGACGCACGCGGTGAGATCGGCGGCTTCCAGGGTCCGCGCCTCGAAGCGCCGCAGGCGGCGCTGCTGGATGGCCGAATAGAGGGCCAGCGGCCAGCGCCGGGGGCGACGGAGATCGGTCCAGGCGGCGCGGCGTTGGAGGAGCCATTCGGCGTTGTGATCGTCGAAGACTAACAACGGGTTGTAATCGGGCAGGCGATAACGCGCGATCAGCAAGAGATACCGCGCCAGTTCGATCCCCTCCGCCTGGATGATATCGTAGCGCTCGCGCGCCAGCAATGCGGAGAGTTGACGCAGATACGGTGCCGACCAGAGGCGATCGGCCATGTCGGGGTGCGGGCTGGTGAGCAGCACCTTCAGGCGGCGCAAGACGGTGCGGCGCGGCGTCGGCACGCGCACCAGGCGTTGCCAGGGCACCGCCGCCGCCCCTTGCGGCGGCGCGAGATCTTCCTCACCCGGATCGGCGAACGTGAGCAGATCGATCTGGTACACCTTCGCCAGTTCGACCATCAAGTTCCAGTTGCGGATCGCCGCGCCCTGCCGCGTGGGGCTCGGCAATTGGGGCGTGAGGAAGAGGAGCCGGGTGCCGTGCGGCGCGCTCATTGTCCCCCCATCACAAGCGCGAAAAGGCGCGGCAGGAAGATGATCGCGCCGATCACCACCGACGCGAGGGCCAGCAGCCAGACCGCGCCCGCCGCCACGTCCTTGGCGCGCTTCGCCAACGGGTGATACTCGCTGGTCACCAGATCCACAGCCGCCTCGATCGCGCTATTGAGCGCCTCAAGAACCAACACGAGCGCGATCAGCAGCACCAGGATCGCCCATTCCGCGCGCGAGATTCGCAGCACCCCGCCGAGCAGGAGCGCGACCCCGCCGACACTCGCCTGGACGCGCGCGTTCCGCTGCGTGGTGAAGAGGTAGCGCAAACCGGCACTGGCATAGCGGAAGGAGTCGAGGAGCGATCCGGCGCGGCGGGTCACCGCTGACCTTGCCCCACGTCGGCCCAATCGGCCAGGATCGCTTCTTGCCGCGCCAGCATCGCCGCGCGCGCCTCGGCGGTGGCATCATCCCACCCGAGGAGGTGGAGCACCCCGTGCGCCACCAGGAAACGGACCTCGCGGCGCGGCGCGGAACCCCACTCGGCGCTTTGCGCCGCCGCCCGCTCGCAGGAGATGTAGATCTCACCGAGTTGTCGGAAGCCTCCGGCGGTGGGGAGGACGAAAGCGTCATCGTCCTCCGCCTCGTCGAGGGCGAAGGTGATCACGTCGGTCGGCTCGTCGTGGTCGAGGAAGCGCCGATTGAGATCGTGGATCGTCGCGTCGTCCACCAGCACGAGCGTCAGCGCGACCGGCGCGGTCACCCCTTCCGCCGCCAGGGTATGCAACGCGACGGCGCGCAGATCGGCCTCCTCGGCCAGCGCCGCGCACGGTATTTCGATGGCGATGGTGATCGCGCTCTCCGTCATCGCTCCGTACCGCTCGTATCGCCGACCGCCCCCGGCGGGCCACCGACTCCTCAACGACTCGTCACCGCCGCCGGTTTTCCGGCCTGCTTCGCGATCGGCGGCGTCGCAGGTGGATAGTCGATGCGCGGGTGATAGATCCCATCGAGCACCTGCACGAACGTCGTCTTGATCCGCTCGATGTCGCGCAGGGTGAGGTCGCACTCGTTCAACTGCCCGCTTTTCGCCCGCTCGTCGATCACCTGATTGACCAGCTCCTGGAGCTTGCTGTTGTGCCGCACCGCCCGATGCGGACCGCTACCGTTACCGGAAGCGGCACCATTCGCGCTCGCCCCATTGCGCGGCACTTCCTCCGCGAAGTTCAGCTTGCCGGACTGCGACGCCGCGCGCACCGCCGCCTCGGTCGAGTCGGCCAGCATGATCACGCCCGCTTCCTTCGTCTGCGGCTTCGGGCCAGGGTAGGTGAAGTCCTCCTCCTGGACATCCTCGCCCAGGGCCACCGCCTTGGTGTAGAAGAAGCGGATCTGCATCGTGCCATGATGCTGCCGGATGATGTCGATGATCGCGGTCGGGAGGTGCGCCTTCTGCGCCAGCCGCACCCCGTCCGTGACGTGATCGATGATGATCCGCGCGCTCTGCTGCGGATCGAGCACATCGTGGACGTTATCGCGGTTCGCCTGGTTCTCGATGAAGAAGGTCGGTCGCAAGGTCTTGCCGATATCGTGGTAGAGAACCGCCACTCGCGTGAAGAGCGGGTCGCCCCCGACCAATTCGACCGCGCTCTCGGCCAGATTCGAGACGACGATGCTGTGATGATAGGTGCCCGGTGCCTCGCGCGCCAGCCGATAGAGGAGCGGCTGATTAGGGTGGGCCAGCTCGAGCAGTTGGAGATGCGTCGTGATCCCGAAGAGCCCGCCGAGGAAGGTGAACGAACCGAAGGTGAAGACGGCGGTGATGCCGCCGTTGAAGGCGGAGAGGAGGGCGATCTGCGCTGCGCTGGCCGGATCGAGCGTCCCCGCGACGAGGCGGAAGCAAATCCCGACCACACCGCCGGTCACCGCCACCGCCACCCCGGCCCAGAGGAAGGTGGCGATCCGGTCGGCCTTCCAGAGGACGAATGAGCCGGTCATGCCCATCGCGAAGGCGAGCGCGGTATATTCCAGCGAGCCATTCGCCGCGCCGAAGAGCCCGAAGATCAAGGCGTTGACGATGGCGACGACCGTGGCGAACTGGAGATTGAGCAGCACCACCGTCAGCATCGCCCCAGCGGCGATCGGGAAGGCATAGACCCAGGTCGGGTTGCTCCCCACCGTCACGCGCGCGGCCACGATCGGCACGCCGATCGTCAGCCCCAACAGGATCAGGCGCGAACTCCGCCAGACCGTGCCCCCGAAGCAGTAGAGGTAGAAGGCGAGCAACATGGCGGTCAGGGCGACCAGGCCGAGCGAGCCGATCAGGGCCGACCAGGGGAGCTGACGCTGCAAGAAGCCGAGTTTTTCCAACTGCTCGCGCTGATCGCTCGTCACGATATCCCCATCGCGAACGATCGTCTGCCCCTCCTGCACCGTGACCGTGACCGGTTTCACCGCCGCGCGCGCTTGATCGCGGTTACGCGCGGTCGCCTCGACATCTTCGGTCTGATTCGATTTCACATAGGGGCGGGCCAGCGCGACCGCCGCGCTGCGATCGGTGCCGTTAATGGCGCTATCGACCCGATTAGGCAGCATATCCTTGATTTGGGCCAGCTGCTCGATCGTGATCGTCTGCGCCATCGTCTCCTCCAAGAGCCGACGCGCCGCGACCGTGACGATGTCCCAATTGGTGGCGTCGAGGAGGAGGAGTTGGCGCGCATCGTCGTTGGCGAGGTCAGGGATGACGCCTTGTACGGCGCGGATGCGATCATCGAGGGAGGCGGAGTTGGCGTTGCGGAGATCGGCGATCTTACGGATGTCCGATTCGAGTTGGGTCTGCTGCGCGGTGACGAGGGTCGTATTTCGCTTCGGCACACGGAGGCGATCGTCGTTGGCAGCTTCGTCTCGCCGCTCCTGTGTCCGCACATCGCTGACATAGGTGAGGGTACGCGGAGCCTTGAAGGTTGTATTCGCCACCGCGCCCACCGCCAAATTCGTCCCACCGATCGTCCCCCACGGCACGATCACCGCGCCGATCGTCACCATCAGGAGCAGGGTGAAGGCGATCAATCGCGCGACCTGCCGCCGCTCCGAGGGGCGTTCGACGCGCCCATCCCGATAGCGCAACAGGCGCTCGCGCAGCGCGGCGGGGCCGAGATGGCGCAGTAGCGTCTCCCCCCTGATCGGGCCGTTGGCACCGGGGGGGAGTTGCGGAGTATTCGGTTGGAGGGTGGGTCGCGGAGCCTGTGCCACGGCTACCCTATTTCCTGCCGATGCGCGAGCACCATGCGTTAGCGAGAAGCCCCCGAATCAGCGGCGAGCGGAGCGTGGGGTCGGGGCAAGTGTTGGCGCGATTAGCGCGTCGCCAGCGCCCGTTTCGCCGCGTCGCTGAGCGCGCGGCTATCGGCCCGCCCGCCCGCGCGAGCGATCAGCGCGGGCATGACCAGCTTCATGTCGCTCGGGCCGGTGGCCCCAGTCTCGGCGACGATCGCGCGCACCAGCGCATCGATCTCGTCCGCGCCGAGGCCCGCCGGGAGATACGCCTGGAGGATCGCCAGTTGCGCTTCCTCGCGCCCGACGAGATCGGGACGCCCGGCGCGCGCGAATTGCTCGATCGAGTCCTGGCGCTGCTTGATCTGGCGCTTCAGGACCACGAGTTCCTCGTCGTCCGTCAGCGGGCGATCGCGGTCGGCGGAGCGAGCCACGGCCACCTCTGCACCGCTCTCGTTCAGATCGTCCGGCAATTGCACGCGCGCGATCTGCGCGTTCTGGAAGGCCGCACGGAGAAACCGGATGACATCGCGACGCGCGGTATCGCCCGCGCGCATCGACTCCTTCAAATCGTTGGTGAGCTGCTGATCGAGGGTGCCCATCTGTCGCAGGATCCTTACCGGCTCGGCGCGCAACCGGCGCACCGGAGCATCGTTCTGTTATGCGGGTGCGAATGAAATGCGCCCACTTCGTTCGCCGCCCGGCCCGTAGAGTACGGGCTTTTTTCGGCATCTCGCGCGCCACAACCCCCATCGCAGCGATCAACTGGTGCGTACAATCTTCCTCTCTAAGTATAGAAGCGCTTCTGATGCCGCGTCAACAGCCCGTTTTTACCCTTCTGGAAAACAAAATAGTATCCGAGAAAGCGCGGTGCGGATAGGGGATGGGCTGATATACTTCCCAGACTACCGCTTCGGATGCCGCGATGCGCCCCGCACCGCACGCAAAGCAGGAAAGACAATGCCGGAATTACCCGAGGTAGAGACAGTACGACGCGGCCTGGCGGCGCAGATCACCGGGCGCACCTTCATCGGGATCAGTTTCCTGGAATGGCCCCGCACGATCGAAGCGCCCACGCCGGAAGAATTGACGCGGCGGATCGCCGGTCGGCGAGTGGTGGATGTGCAGCGCCGCGCCAAGTTTTTGCTCGTCGTGCTCGACAACGACGAGGCGCTGACGATCCACCTGCGGATGACCGGACAGGTGACGATCGCGCCGCACGATATGCCGCGCGATCGCTTCGAGCGGGTCGCGCTCGCCTTCGCCGATGGCGACGAGTTGCGTTTCAGCGACATCCGCCGCTTCGGGCGGATCGCCCTCTACGATCGGGACGCCCTGGCCGCGCGCTTCCGCGCGCTCGGCCCGGAACCGCTCGGCGACGACTGGGCGCGCGACGACTTCGCGGCGGCGTTGGCGCGACGGCGCACGCGCCTCAAGCCGCTCCTCCTCGATCAGAGTTTTCTGGCGGGACTCGGCAACATCTACGTGGACGAATCGCTCTTCCGCGCCGGGCTGCACCCGCTGACCCCCGCCGCCGAGGTGACGCCCGCAGGGGCGGGGCGGCTCCACGCGACGATCCGCGAGGTGCTTGGCGAGGCGATCGCCAGCGGCGGCACCACCTTCTCGAACTATCGCGACGCCTTCGGCAACGAGGGCGACTACTACGAGCGCCGCCGCGTCTACGGACGCACCGACGAGCCCTGCCCGACCTGCGGCACGGCGATCACGCGGATCGTCGTCGGGGGCCGGGGGACACACTTCTGCCCGCACTGCCAGCCGCTGCCCGGTGCGGGCGGGGCGACGATCGTGCCGTTCCCAGCGGTGGCGGCGAAGCGCGCGCGGCTGGTGGCCGAGCCACGCGCGGGCTACGCCATTCCTGAAGAAGATGGTGCCACGGATGGGCGCTGAGTCGAAGTCGAAACGCGACTCTTTCCCGGCACGGGTCTTCGCGATCGTCGCGCGGATCCCCGAGGGGCGCGTGACGACCTATGGCCGGATCGCGCGGGCGCTCGGGGATCCGCGTGGCGCGCGGATGGTCGGCTGGGCGCTCCACGCCGGCCATCTCTACCCCGACCATCCCTGCCACCGGGTGATCAATCGCAACGGCGAGTTGAGCGGCCGCCTGCACTGGGGCGACCCCGATCTGATGCGGATCCTCCTCGAAGGGGAAGGGATCGAATTCGACGCGGCGGAGCGGGTGGATCTGCGACGCTTCGGCTGGGATCCGGCGGATAATGACGAGTGACGAATGGGTGACGGTCGGCGGCTATGATCGCCCCCTTTAGCTGCACGCTAACACCACTCTCGCTCCCATTCGTACTTCGTCGTTCGTACTTCGTACTTCGTCCTCATTCGTCATTCGTCACTCATTATTCGTCATCAGGAGAACCAGATGGGCGCATTCGACGGCAAGGTAGCGATCATTACGGGCGGCAGCGCGGGTGTGGGGCGGGCGACCGCGCACGCGCTGGCGCGGGAGGGCGCGGCGGTCGGGCTGATCGCGCGCGGGCAGGAGGCGCTGGACGCGACCGTGCGCGAGATCGCGGCGGCAGGGGGCCGGGCGTTGGCCCTGCCAGCCGACGTGACCGACGAGACGGCGATCGACGGGGCGGTCGCGCGGCTGGTCCGGGAGTTCGGCGGGCTCGACATCGTGATCGCCAACGCGGGGGCCGGGCATAATGGCAAGGTGGGTGACCTGACGCTGGCCGACTGGAACCGGGTGCTCGGCGTCACCCTCACCGGCCCCTTCCTGATCGCCCGCGCCGCCCTGCCGCACCTCCGCGCGCGTGGCGGCGGGCAGATCATCGCCGTCTCCTCGGGAGCCGGGAAGCGCGGCTATGCCGGGATGGCCGCCTACTGCGCCGCGAAGTTCGGCTTACAGGGCTTCATGGAATCGCTGGCGGAGGAGGTCGGCGGCGAGGGCATCCGCGTCGGCACTGTCGTCCCCGGCAGCATCATGACGAGTTTCGGCGGACGCTCCGCCGACACCAAGCGCGACAGCGGGGCCAAGTATCTCCAGCCGGAGGACGTGGCGGACGCGATCCTCTACCAGCTTCGTCAACCGGCTAACGCCCGCATCCAGGAGATGCTCCTCTGGCCGAACTGATCATGTCAGGGAGCGTTTTGCCGTAAGGAACGGGTATGGACATGCCTACGCGACACCATGATGCGGTGCAGATCCGCCCCGGTGCGCGGGTACTGCTAATCGACAGCGACGGGCGTGTACTCCTCTTCGCAAGCGGCGACGCCGAAGGACGGACATTCTGGTATCCGCCGGGGGGTGGTAGCGAGCCGGGGGTGGGCGCTGAAGAAACCGCCAAACGAGAACTCTTGGAAGAAACCGGCCTGTGCGACATCGAACTTACTGTCGAGATTGGCTGGCGCAGGGGTCTGGCATCATGGGGCGGGGTGACATACGACTGCCGCGAGCGATGGTTCCTTGCTCGTGTGGCACCATGTCAGATCGACATCACCCGATTCACCGACGAAGAACGGCGCTCGATCACCACCCACCGCTGGTGGGCGATTGGCGAACTGGCGAGCACCACTGATCGCCTCATCCCAAGGAATCTCGCCGTACTGGTCAGCACTATACTCTGCGACGGCCCGCCTGCCGCGCCGCTCGACCTTGGAGAGTAATACGCCTTCGCTATCGCGCGTGACGAGAGCCGGATCAGTCGATCCGGCTCTCGTCACATGTTCGTCATCTCCGCGAAAGGAACTTATCCCCGACCTGGCGCGTGCGGCGGGTCGGCGATGTAGAAGGTTTGCTCGCCGAGCGGTTGGCGGCGCAGCAGTCCCTCATCTACCAGCGCGTCCAAAGCCGCCGTCGTCTCGGCCTCGGGGAGGGCGATCAGGCGTGCCCAGAAGAGGGCGGGGCCGGCGACGGCGGCGGGGCGGTCGCGCGCGACGCGGTCGAGGATGCGGCATTGGGCGTCCGGGCGCGCGCTCATGGCGTCACCAGTTCGGCGGCGGTGGCGAAGCGATAGCCGCGCGCCCGCAGGCCGTCGATCATCGGACCCAACGCCTCGGCGTCGCGCGAGCCGGAGCCGACGTGCATCAGCACGATCGCGCCCGGTGCGGCCCCGGCGAAAGTGCGGTCGAGGATCGCCTGCGTCGAAGCGCCGTTCCACCCCTGCGTATCGATCGTCCAGAGGAGGTTATAGCGATACCCCGCCGCCGCGAGTTGCCCCGCCGTCGCCGCGTCATACTCGCCGTAGGGCGGGCGGAACCAGGGGCGCGCGGAGAAGCCGAGGAGGGGCGCGAAGATCGCGTCCGCCTGTTCGAGTTCGGCGATCCGCGCGTCCGCGTTCAGCCCGCCGCGCCCGTCGCTGAGCCCGGTGAAGGAGCGGTGGTCGAGCGTGTGGTTGATGACGTGGTGCCCCTCCGCCGCGATCTGGCGCACGAGGTCGGGGTTATCGCGCGCCCAGAGGCCGGTCATGCCGAAGGATGCCTTGACGTTCTTCGCCGTCAGGATGTCGAGGATCTGCGCGGCGTTGCCGCGATCGGCCCCCGCATCGAGCGTCAGCACCATGATCGGCTCGCTCGTCGCGAAGCGCGCGATCGTCTGCGCGGCGACCGGGGGTGCGGGGGTTGTGACGAACGGTGCCGATCCCAGCAGTCCCCGCGTCGCCGCGCGCTGCGCCCCAAGCAGGCCGATGGTCACCGCGCCGGGTGTCCCGGCGGCATCGGCGTGGTATTCGAGGCGACCACGCTCGAAATACTGCGTCGGGTAGGGGCGACCATCGGCGGGATTCGTCTCCACGAACTCCTCGGAGAGGGGATAGCCGAGGACCGGCAAGCCACCGCTCGCCGTCCAGTAGTCGCGGAACGCCCCGCCGAGGGTATGCCCGGTCTCCGGGAAGAAGGCGCGGTCGGCGGCGGGGGCGGCGAGGGCGCGGAAGGGCGCTTCGGCCTCGCGCCCGACCGTCAGTTCACGCCCGAGTTGGAGTCCCTGCACGTAGTAGGGGGTGCCGACATATTCCGGGAAGGTTTGCAGGACCGCGCGCTCGAAATACTGCGTCTGATGGCCCCCTTCCTCGAACTCCTCCGAGAGCGGGTAGCCGAGGATCGCCACGCCGCCGCGCTCGCGCCAGGCGAGGGTGAAGTTCTGCCCGACGGTGTGACCGGTCTGGGGATAGTAGAGTGGCGCGACAGCCCCCGCGCGGGCGGGCGGCACCAGGGCCAGGAGGGTGGCGACGACCAGCAAGGCGGCACCCAGGCGACGCGGGGGGCTGACGGCGCGCATGATTCGGCCTCCTCGATACGACCGGGTTGGCAAAACAGTAGGGATTGGTGCCGCCATTATACCCCGACAACCGACCCATGACCGATGCGACCGACGAGCAGGAAACCCGCCGCCAGCGCGACCGCGATGATCGGGAAGAAGAGCCCGTAGGGGATCACGCTCAGCGTGACCCCGCCGAAGAGCGGGAGAAGATTCGCGGGGAGGAGCAACGTTCCCTGCAAGCTGATGTAGAGGGGGCGCTGCGCCGCCGGGGCGATCCCGAGCAGCAGATTCATCCAGCCGATGAACTCCCCGGCCAGCACCATGCCGGAGGCGACATAGACCAGGGCGAAGGCTGTTGGGGGGAGATGCGGCGTCAGCAGGACGTAGAGGGGCAGGAGCGCCGCGAGGAGGAGCGAACACTGCACCACCAGCCGATTCCCGAAACGGGTGCTGAGCCAGCCCCAGAGGCCCGCCGCCAGCAGTTGCCCGAACATCGAGGCGGAGACGAAGGTGCCGACTGCCCCATCGCCGACCCCCACCACGTCGCGCGCGAACTGGAGATAGAAGGGGATCGCGACGAAGTGGGCGATGTAAAGGATGCGCGCCCAGACGAGGCGGCGGAACGCGCCATCCTCACGCCAGATGTGCCGCCCCTGCGCCAGGATCGAGCGATCGTCGGGCGCGCCGCGCGGGTCGGTGGGCATGGCCCGTCCCTGGACCGGCTCGTGGACGAAGGCGAAGGTGGCGAAGGCGATCGTCAGCATCACGGCGGCGGCGAGGAAGAGGAGGGCATAATTGCGCGGGAATTGTCCCTCCGTGGTGAGGATCCGCGCGACGACGAAGCCCGCCGCGAGCGAGCAGATATTCCCCGCCGTCCGCCCGATCGCGGAGACCCGCCCGCGCCGCGCCGGCGGGGTGATCGTGGCGAAGATATCGATCCAGGCCACGCTCTCCAGCCCCACACCGAGCGCGAAGAGGGCGTAGCAGACGAAGAAGATCGCCAGCAGGACCCCGGCTTCCGGGCGGGTCCAGGTGGCGGCGGCGAGGATGAAGACCGGGATGTTGCGAAAGAGACTGGCCGCGATCAGGAACGGCACCTTGCGCGGGCGGTGCGCGAGGAATCGCGCCGCCGCGAGTTGCGGCAGGCCGATCCCCATCTGATAGACGGTCGGCACCAGGCCGAGCAGGGCGGTGGACGCGGTGAGGGTGGCGACGAAGGCGATCAGGACTGTCCCGGCGTCGAAGAACGCCGCGCCGATCCCGAAGGCGACGATCTCGCCGAGCGTCAGCAGAAAGTTCCGCCGGAGATGCCGATCCGCCTCATCGGGCGCGTCGGTCACGCGCCCCTTTGCCACCGGAGATTGGTCCGGCGTGCCAACCGTCGTCATCTGTCCTCCCTCGCCCACAAGCGGAGGGATCGTCCCAGGTCGTCGGGCGGGCGTCAAGGGCAGGCTCTCCCTGTGCTAGACTGCGCGCGTAGCGGTCCCGGCGCGCGCACTGCGCGCCCCCTGCGGCGATCTGTAAGAAGGAGGCTCCTGTGGCAGAGGCATCCCGCGTGGTCCCGGTGATCGCGCTCGAAGATCTGGTACGTGTCCCCGGTGTACAGGGTTTCGATCTGGCTCCCGACGGCGACCGCGCCGTGATCGCCTGGAACGCGAGCGGCAACGCGCAGCTCTACATCGTCGCGCTCGATGGCCGCGCCGCGCCGCGACAGCTCACGCACGGGGCGCAAGCGGCGATGGGGCCGCGCTGGTCGCCGCAGGGCGATTTGATCGCTTTCACGCAGGATGTGGGCGGCGACGAGAACGCCGATATCTTCCTGATCGCGCCGGATGGCGGCGAGCCGCGCCAGTTCACCGACACGCCCGGCGCGGCGAACAACGAGCCGAAGTGGTCGCCGGATGGCGCGCAACTCGCCTTCAGTTCCAATCGCGGCGGGCACTTCGACGTCTGGGTGCAGGCGCGCGATGGCGGCGAGGCCCGTCGCCTCACGGACGCCCTCGCGCCCGACCGCGACCTCCAGTGGTCGCCGGATGGCACGATGATCGCGTTCAGCTCCAATCGCTCCGCCGACCGCGATAACCAGGATGTCTTCGTCATCACCGTCTCCGGCGACCGCCGTGAGCGCCAGATCAGCCCGAGCGAGGGCGCGGCCCACGAGCATGGGGGGCGCTGGTCCCCCGATGGCACGGAGATCGCCTTCGTCTCCGACGCGCGCGGCGAGGATGATATCCTCGTCGCCACCGTGGAGGGGCAACTGGTCACGCCGTTCGCACAGGGAGAGTCCGAGGAGCAGGCTCCGGTCTGGTCGCCCGACGGGCGGCGGATCGCCTATCTGATCAATCGCGATGGCGGCGGCGAGCTGTGGGTCAAGACGATCGTCAGCGGCAGCAGCGTGCGGATCGGCACCGGACCCGGCGTGGTATCGGGCTTCGCCGCGCCGCAGTTCACCCCGGATGGCACCGGACTCGTCTTCATCCACACCAGCGGTCAGGACCCCGCCGACCTCTGGCTCGCGCCGAGCGATGGCAGCGGCCCCGCGCGCCGCCTCACCGATTCCCTCGCCGTAGGGGGGGCACGGATCGAGCGCGACTGGCTCGCGCAGCCGGAGCATGTGCGCTGGCCGAGCGCCGACGGCACCAGCGTGCCGGGGCTCCTCTACCGCCCGCGCGCCCTCCCCGCCGCTGGCGGGCTCCCCGCCGCGATCGTCTACGTCCACGGCGGCCCGACCGGGCAGACGACGAACGGCTGGAACCCGACGATCCAGTATTACGTCAACCACGGCTACGTCGTCCTCGCGCCGAATGTGCGCGGCAGCACCGGCTATGGCCGCGCCTACCGCGATGGCAACCTGAAGGACTGGGGAGGCGGCGACCTCGCCGATCTCGTCGCGGGGGCCGAATTCCTGGCGCGCGCGGGGTTGGCCGATCGCCGACGGATCGGCGTGACCGGTGGCTCGTACGGCGGCTACATGACGCTGATCGCGCTGACCAAGTCGCCGCAGACCTGGGCGGCGGGGGTCAGCGTCGTCGGCATCGCCAACCTGCGAACCCTCTACGAGCGGACGCGCGACGACTTGCAGTATTACCTGATCCAGCAGATCGGCACGCCGGAAGAGAACCCGGAGCTGTACCACGACCGCTCGGCGATCCACTTCGTGGACCGGATCGCGGCCCCGCTGCTGATCCTGCAAGGGGAGACCGATCCGCGCGTCCCGCTGCACGAGGCGGAGCAGATGCGTGACCTCCTCGAAGAGCACGGCAAGACCTATCGTTACCACGTCTACGCGCAGGAGGGGCACGGCTTCCGCCGCGAGGAGAATCGCATCGACGCCGCGCAACGCACGGTGGCATTCTTCGGCGAGTATCTGTGAGTGGGCGCGCGTGAGATTAGATAGGGTGAGTGGGCGAACGATCAAATATCGTTCGCCCACTCACCCTTCGAGCAGAGTGACGAGGTTAATCACGTCAGAAAAATACAATCATCCCTGCATCGTACTTTTTACGCTGTTTACGTACAATCCCGCGAAACATCGAACGTTGGTGGACAATGTACGTACCATAGGAATGAAGCGGTGAAAGCGGAAACCTTCAAAAGTATGCAAGCGGGCAAGGTTGTTTACGGTGCGAGCGGTTATGCCGCATTCGTACCAGCGCCACTGCCACCAGCCATACAATATGACAATGACCTGGTTTTAGCGCTCTCAAAGGCTGATACGGCGCTCAGTGAGCTTTCAGGACTTGGTAGAAACCTACCGAATCCGCATCTCTTGATTAATCCCTACATGCGCCGTGAAGCGGTCCTCTCATCGCGGATCGAAGGAACGCACACAACACTCACCGGCCTGCTGCGCGAAGAAGTAACAGAAGAAGATGCCTCCCACTCCAGAGATGCGGATATGCGCGAAGTCCGTAACTATGTGACGGCTTTAGAGTACGGCCTCCATAATCTCGGACAATTATCTCTTTCGCTGCGGATGGTGAAAGAGTTGCATCGAAGGCTGCTCAACGGCGTGCGCGGTCAGCAACACCGACCCGGCGAATTTCGCACAGTGCAAAATTGTGTGGGGCCTACGGGAAGTAATGAATTCACCGCCCCTTATGTACCTCCGCCAGTCGAGTACTTGGAAGCTTGTCTGAACGATTGGGAACAGTTTGCTCACCAAGCGGCACTGTCAACTAAACTCGGGTAGGTGGGGCAATGAGGCGATGAGGGCGCGCTGACATGCGGCGGTGCGGCTGGTCAGGCCATCGCCGGGGTGCCGGTGACGGCTCGCCAGGTGGCGAAGCGTTCC
>JAABUR0100001978.1_pt1 | contig 33584 bp, 31 predicted proteins | sample 5560091 | NCBI WGS metagenome assembly JAABUR01 (sample SAMN10711879, study PRJNA513375) | rock metagenome | isolation source: Antarctica rocks | place: Antarctica: Victoria Land, University Valley sud
TGCTGAGCCCGGACCGTGCGGGGGAGTGGCTGTCGCTGGAGGTCACCAGCGAGGACGAGCTCGTCACCGGCGTCGACGCGTTCACCGACTTCGTCGTCGTGTCCCTGCGCTCGGCCGGGCAGACCGCGCTGCGGGTCCTTCCCCGAAAACTATTGCCCGAGAAGGGTTTCGGCGTCCCCCACGACATTGAGTTCGACGAGCCACTGCGGTCGGTATCGACGGGCGACAACCCGGAGCCGGCCGCGACCACCCTCCAGGTGTCGTTCTCCTCCATGGTCACCCCGCCGACCGTCTTCGACTACGACGTGTCCGCCCGGGAGCTCACCCTGGTAAAGCGCAAGGAGGTGCTCGGCGGATACGACGCGGCCGACTACACCCAGCGTCTCGAGTGGGCCCCGGCACCCGACGGCACCCTCGTCCCCGTCTCCGTCGTCCACCGGGCGTCGACCGCCCTCGACGGCACCGCCCCCGGGCTGCTCTACGGCTACGGCGCCTACGGCCTGAGCATGGACGCGTGGTTCTCGGTGGCCCGGCTCTCGTTGCTCGACCGCGGCTTCGTTTTCGCGGTCGCCCACGTGCGCGGTGGCTCGGAGATGGGTCGGCAGTGGTACGACGACGGCAAGCTGGAGCACAAGGAGCACACGTTCACCGACTTCATCGCCTGTGCCGACCATCTCGTGCGTGAGGGACTGGTTGCGTCGGATCGCCTTGCCGCAGAGGGGGGTTCAGCCGGCGGTCTGCTCATCGGCGCCGTCGCGAACCTCGCGCCCGAGCGGTTCCGGGTGCTGCACGCCCAGGTGCCCTTCGTCGACGCCCTGACGACCATGCTCGATCCGAGTCTCCCGCTGACGGTGGCGGAGTGGGACGAGTGGGGCAACCCCGTCGACGACCCGACGGCATACCGGCGGATGAAGGGCTATGCGCCCTACGACAACGTCGCCCCGCGGGACTACCCCGCCCTCCTCGTCACGACGAGCGTTCACGACACCCGCGTCTACGTCACCGAGCCGGCGAAGTGGGTCGCGCGGCTGCGGCAGCGGACGACCAGCGACCCCAGCACCGCACCGATCATCTTCCGGACCGAGCTGACCGCCGGTCACGGCGGCCAGTCGGGTCGCTACGACGCGTGGCGCCAGATCGCCTGGGAGTGGGCGGTGCTCATCGACCTGACGGGGCCAGAGCCTTCCGGGCGATGAGCTCGAGCGTCACGACGACGCAGATCGCCTGGACGAGCATCAGGGCCACGAGGACGAGCAGCTGGACGGCGGCAGCCTGGAGCGGGGTCGCCCCGCCGAGGAGCATGCCGACGAAGGCTCCCGGCAGCGTCACGAGGCCGACCGTGCGGGTCTGGTCGAGGCCCGGCACGAGCGCCAGGCTGGCATCCCCACGGGCGACGAGCATCGCGGCGTCGCGGTCGAGCAGCCCGATCGAGAGGGCCGCCTCGTACTCGCCGTGCCGCTGGCGCAACGCGTCGAGCGAGCGCCGTCCGGCCAGGACCGTTGCGGTCATCGCCCCACCGATGAGGATGCCGAGGACCGGCACGATCGCGATCGGCCGCAGCGGGATGAGGCCGCTCGACAGCAGCAGCGCGGAGACCGGGACGGCGCCCGCCCAGACCGGGGCGGTCGCCCACCACTGGCTGACCTCATGCGTCAGCCGCCGCCCGGCGGTCACCGAGGCCACCATGAGCATGACGAGGATGAAGGCGAGCGTGAGCCACCACGACCGCAGCACTGCGGCGATGATGAGCCCGACGACCCCGAGCTGGAGCGTCGCTCGGGCCGCCGCGAGCAGGACGTCCCGCGCGTGGTCGAGCCGGCCGAGGCGGTTGACGAGCGAGGCGAGCAGCGCGACCCCCGCGACGAGCGCCGCGAGCCGGACGTAGCCGGCCGTCCCGTCGATGCTGACGAGGGACTCGCCCGGCAGACGCATGGCCCTCATTATGTGCGCGTCCCTCGCGGTGAGACGGGGGCGGGTCGCCCACCGGCGCGAACTAGAATCCCCCCATGATGTCCCGACTCGACCTGCGGGGACGCCCACTCGAGGTGCGGGCCCTGCGACAGGCGCTGCCGCGCGCGGAGTTCGACGTCGAGGCGGCCCTGGCCCAGGTCCGTCCGATCGTCGAGGACGTCCGGCAGCGCGGCGCGGCGGCACTGCGCGACCTCTCGGAGAAGTTCGACGGAGTCCGACCGGTGCGGCTCCGCGTCCCGGCCGAGGTCCTGACCGCTGCCCTCGAGCAGCTCGAGCCGTCCCTGCGCGCCGCCCTCGAGGAGTCGATCCACCGGGCCCGCCTCGTCCACGCCGACCAGCGGCGCACCGACACGACGACGCAGGTCGTGCCCGGGGGCACGGTCGCCGAGCGCTGGGTGCCGGTGGACCGCGTCGGGCTCTACGTCCCCGGTGGCCTCGCCGTCTACCCTTCCAGCGTCGTCATGAACGTCGTCCCGGCCCAGCTCGCCGGCGTTGGGTCGCTCGCCGTCGCGAGCCCCCCGCAGAAGGAGAACACCGGCGACTTCGCCGGCTACCCCAACCCGACGATCCTCGCGACGTGCGCGCTGCTCGACGTCGACGAGGTGTATGCCGTCGGCGGCGCCCAGGCGGTCGCCATGTTCGCCTATGGGTTCGAGGAGACGCCCGACGGGGTGGGTGCCGACCCGGTCGTCTGCGAGCCGGTCTCCCTCGTCACCGGCCCGGGCAACATCTGGGTCGTCGCGGCCAAGCGCCTCCTCAAGGGCCTCATCGGGATCGACGCCGAGGCCGGCCCCACCGAGATCGCCGTCCTCGCCGACGCCACCGCCGATCCCGAGCACGTGGCCTCGGACCTCATCAGCCAGGCGGAGCACGACCCGCTCGCGGCGGCCGTCCTCGTCACCGACAGCGAGGAGCTCGTCGTCGCCGTCGAGGAGGCGCTGACCCGCCGGGTCGCGGCGACCAAGCACAGCGAGCGGGTGGCCGTGGCGCTGGCCGGCACCCAGTCGCGGATCGTTCTCGTCGACGACATCCCGGTCGGCCTGGCGGTCTGCAACGCCTACGCCGCCGAGCACCTCGAGATCCAGACCCGTGACGCGGCGGCCGTCGCGGCCCGGGTCCGCAACGCCGGTGCCGTCTTCGTCGGGCCCCACGCCCCGGTCAGCCTCGGCGACTACGCCGCGGGCTCGAACCACGTCCTGCCCACCGCCGGCTGCGCCTGCCACAGCAGCGGGCTGTCGGTCCAGTCGTTCCTGCGCGGCATCCACGTCGTCAGCTACGACGAGTCGGCGCTGCGCGACGTCGCCCACCACGTCGTCACCCTCGCCGACGCGGAGGACCTCCCCGCCCACGGCGAAGCCGTCACGGCGCGGTTCGGCGACTCCCTCCCGCCAGTGGACGCGCGATGAACCCGTCGGTCGGCAACCTGCTGCGGGAGGACCTTCGCGGCAGGACGGCATACGGCGCCCCCCAGCTCGACGTCGCGGTGCGCCTCAACACCAACGAGAACTCGTATGCCGTGCCCGCCGACGTCGCGGCGGCCGTCACCGCCGCGGTGCAGGAGGTCGCCGGCCACCTCAACCGCTATCCGGACCGGGAGTTCACCGCCCTGCGCGAGGCTCTGGCGGGATACCTCCGGACGCAGAGCGGGGAGGACATCTCGCCCGAGCAGGTCTGGGCGGGCAACGGGTCCAACGAGGTGCTGCTCCACCTCGTCCAGGCGTTCGGCGGACCCGGACGGACGGCACTGGGGTTCACGCCGGCCTACTCGATGCACCCGATCATCACCCGCACCGTCGGAACCGCTTGGGTGGACGGCCTGCGCGGAGCGCCCACCGGGGTCTTCGATCTCGATGCCGACTCGGCGGTCGCCCAGGTCCGCCGGCACCAGCCGCACATCGTCTTCCTCTGCTCCCCCAACAACCCCACCGGGACCGCGCTGGAGCTCGACGTCGTCAAGGCCGTGCTCGACGCGGCGCCCGAGTCGCTCGTCGTCGTCGACGAGGCCTACGCGGAGTTCGCCCGGCAGTCGCGAGCTGGTACGCCCAGCACCTTGTCCTTGTTGCTCGACCACCCGCTGCTCGTCGTCACCCGCACGATGAGCAAGGCCTTCGCCCTGGCGGGTGCCCGGCTGGGCTACCTCGCCGCCTCCCCGGACCTCATCGAGGCGCTGCGGCTCGTGCGCTTGCCGTACCACCTCTCCGACCCGACGCAGGCCATCGCCCGCGCCGCCATCGCCCACGACGCGAGCCTGCTCGCGACGGTCGAGGCGATCAAGGGTCAGCGCGACCGGATGGTCGCCGCGCTGGCGGAGCTGGGCTACCCGCCGGTGCCGAGTGACGCCAACTTCGTGCTCTTCGGTGGGCTCGCCGACCAGGAGCGCACCTGGCAGGCGCTGCTCGAGGCTGGTGTGCTCGTCCGCGACGTCGGCCTGCCGCACCACCTGCGGGTTACGGCGGGCACGCCCGAGGAGACCGACGCCTTCCTCGCCGCGATGGCCGACCTGCCAGACTCGCACCGACAGCCGCCGACCCGCGAGGAGCCCTGACCGATGGCCGCCACGAGCGACAGCACGCCACGTCGCGTCCACGTCTCCCGCACGACGAGCGAGTCGTCGGTCGAGCTGACCCTCGACCTCGACGGGACGGGCGAGTCCGACGTCTCCACGGGGGTCCGGTTCTACGACCACATGCTTGCCTCGCTCGCCAGGCACTCGCTCATGGACCTCACCGTCAAGGCCTCTGGCGACGTGGACGTCGATGCCCACCACACGGTGGAGGACGTCGCGATCGTCCTCGGTGACGCCCTGCGCGAGGCCCTCGGCGACAAGCGCGGCATCTCGCGGTTCGGCGATGCGACCGTCCCGCTCGACGAGGCCCTGGTCCAGGCAGTCGTCGACGTCGCGGGACGTCCCTACGTCGTCCACACCGGCGAGCCGGAGGGACAGGTGTATGCCGTTCTCGGCGGCACCTACACCGGGGCCCTGACCCGGCACGTCCTCGAGAGCTTCGCCTACCACGCCGGCATCGCCCTGCACGTGCGGGTGCTGTCCGGTCGCGACCCGCACCACATCGTCGAGGCCCAGTTCAAGGCCGTCGCCCGGGCGCTTCGCGCCGCCGTCGCGCTCGACCCGCGCGTCAGCGGCATACCGAGCGCCAAGGGCAGCCTCTAGACGTGGCTCGATGGTGAGTGCCGCGCCACGACCTCCGACGGGCCTGCTCCTCCTGCGGGGCCCGGCCGACACCGTAGCGCGGTGGGCCGGCAGCGGGTTGACGGCCGTCGCGGTGGCTCCCCTCGAGGACGGGTGGACGGCGGTGGTGCCGACCAGCAGCACCAGCGCGGTCAGCAGCCCCTACGAGGAGGCGACGACCCTCCTGCTCAACCGTCCCCTGCCCAGCCGCCTTCGGCCGGCGCTGGGGCTGGGCGTCGTCCGCGGGAAGGCGCTCGTGGCCGTCACCCCGGCACGGTGGCGCTCCGTCCGTCGCTGGCTGGCCTGGCAGCCGGGCACGGGGCTCGTGCGTCCCGGCGGCCTCCCGGCTGCCCGCCTCGCCGACCTCGTCCGGGCCGCAGGGCTGGACGACCCCGCCGCGGTCGCCGCACTCGCCGACGTCGTCCACGACCCGCGGGGCGATGCGCACACCGTCCTGGCTGACCTTCTCACCGCCCTCGGCCTGCCGGGAGGTGCGCTGCTTGCCGGGACGAGCGCCGCCAGCGAGCTGCCGGGCGGACGCGAGGTGGGGCCGTCGGCCGGGCAGGTGTCCCGGTTCGAGAGAATGGTCCACGAGGAGAACACGTGGCACGAAGAGATGGGGCAACGATGAGCAAGCGGGTGGTCGTTCTCGACTACGGCAGTGGCAACGTCCACTCCGCCGTCCGCGCGCTCGAGCGCGTCGGAGCCCAGGTGGAGCTCACGGCCGACCCGCAGAGGGCACTCGACGCCGACGGGCTGTTCGTCCCAGGCGTCGGCAACTTCCACGCCTGCCTGCGTGGCCTGCGGCAGGCACACGGGCCCCGGATCATCGACGTGCGGCTGGCCGGCGGCCGGCCGGTCCTCGGCGTCTGCGTCGGCATGCAGGTGCTCTTCGACGGCTCCCGCGAGCCGGACGGCGGCCGGCCCGAGGAGGGCCTCGGGCAGTGGCCGGGCAGCGTCGACCGGTTGGCGGCCGACATCGTGCCCCACATGGGGTGGTCCGCGGTCACGGCGGGGGAGGGATCGCGCCTCTTCACGGGCATCGAGGACGAGCGCTTCTACTTCGTCCACTCGTATGCCGCCCTCTCGTGGCACCTGCGCCCCCGTGGCCCGTTCGAGGTGGTCACGCCGACGGTGACCTGGGCGGAGCACGGGTCGAGGTTCGTTGCGGCGGTGGAGAACGGGCCGCTCTCGGCCACCCAGTTCCACCCCGAGAAGTCCGGGGACGCGGGGTCCCAGCTCCTGGAGAACTGGCTGGCCTCCTGGTGACCCGCGACCAGCGCGGGCCACTCACCCCCCCACCGAGCGAAGGCACCGGACATGAGCGACCCCCAGGCCGGTGCCCGACTCCGGCTGCTGCCCGCCGTCGACATCGCCGGGGGTCAGGCGGTCCAGCTCGTCCAGGGCGTCACCGGCACCGGCGGTGAGTTCGGCGACCCGTGGCTCGCCGCCCAGGCGTGGCAGGACCAAGGGGCCGAGTGGCTCCATCTCGTCGACCTGGACGCCGCCTTCGGCAGGGGCGCCAACCGCGAGCTCATCGCCGCGATCGTCGGTCGCCTCGACCTCCAGGTCGAGCTGTCCGGCGGCATCCGCGACGACGCCAGCCTCGAGGCAGCGCTGGCGACCGGGTGCCGGCGGGTCAACCTCGGCACTGCGGCCCTCGAGGATCCTCAGTGGACGGCCACGGTGATCGCCGAGCACGGTGACCGCATCGCCGTCGGCCTGGACGTGAGGGGGACGACCCTCGCGGCCCGCGGCTGGACCCAGGACGGCGGCGACCTGTGGGAGACCCTGGCCCGCCTCGACCGCGAGGGCTGTGCCCGATACGTCGTGACGGACGTCAACAAGGACGGTATGCTCGCCGGCCCCAACGTCCACCTCCTGGAGGCGGTGTGCTCGCGGACGGACCGTCCCGTGGTCGCCTCCGGTGGCGTCTCGACCCTCGAGGACCTACGGCGGCTGCGCCAGCTCGTCGGCTCCGGGGTCGAAGGAGCGATCATCGGGTCGGCGCTCTACCGGGGGGCGTTCACCCTCCCGGAAGCACTCGATGTCGCGGGCCGGCCGTGAGCGAACGACGTCGGTTCGACTCGGGTGGGGAGTGGGAGAGCGCCTACGGCTACTGTCGGGCGATCCGGAACGATGACCTCATCCTCGTGTCCGGCTGCACGTCGGCCGTGGACGGCAGGGTGCTCCATGAGGCCGACCCCGTGGCGCAGACCCGCGTCGCCATCGAGACCGCCCTGGGGGCCATCGCGGCGCTGGGTGGCACCCTGGCCGACGTCGTGCGGACGCGGATGTACGTCACCCACCGGCGCGACTGCGACGCCGTGGGCCGGGTCCACGGTGAGGTCTTCGCGCAGAACCAGCCGGTGGCGACGATGGTCATCGTCGCCGGGTTGCTCCATCCCGACATGCGGGTCGAGATCGAGGTCGAGGCGATCGTCGCCGACCGTGACGGTGACGCCCCCGACCCGGCCCCGTCATGATGGCGGCAGCAGGGGAGCCCGCGGACACCGCCGGGACTCCCTGGGGCGGGCGGACGCTCAGCAGCACGGGCTTCGACGGGGACGCCGGCACGGCCGATCCGGAGGTGCTCGAGAGCCTGGCCGCTCGAGCCGCAGAACCGTCCGTCGAGCACGATGTGCTACTCATGCGCCGCGTCGCCTCGGCGCGCTGGATCGTCCCGATCGTCGCGGCCCCGCACGCCGGTGAGGTCGGCGGGCTCGGCGTGGAGAGGTCGACGGACATGGCCGCCGTCACCCTGACCGCCCCGGACGGCCGCCGCGCGCTCCCGATCTTCACCAGCACTGCAGCGCTGGCCGCCTGGGATCCCACTGCGCGTCCGGTGCCGGTCACCGCAGCACGGGCAGCCCAGGCAGCGGTTGCCGAGGGCTGCGCGGTGGTCGTCATCGACGTGGGCTCGACCACGCCCACCGAGCTGCGTCCGAGCATGGTGTGGGCCCTGTCGCAGGGCGCGGAGTGGGGTCCGGCCCACCTCGACCCCTTCGTCGCGAAGTCCGTCTCGGGCGCCGTCGAGCCGGAGCCGTCCGTAGCCGAGCACCGGGTCGTCGAGGGCGACCCTCCGGGCTCGGGCGTGCTCCGGGTGGTCCTCGGGCTGGTCCCGGGCCTTCGGCAGGCCGACGTGGAGGCGCTCGCCACCCGGATCGCCGAGCGGCTGGCCACCGACGGCGAGTTCCGGGCCCGGGTCGACGAGCTGACGTTCGCCCTCACGACGTCCACCGGCGCCTGACCAGCACCGGGGCCGGGCACGGCATACCGGCTCAACGGCGCAACGACCGCACACACTCGGGAAACGGGCGTCGGCCCGGCTCGGGTGGAGGCAGCCCTGACCGTGTCGCGATGGCGGCCGAAACGCGACTGGAGGCGCTCTCCACTCAGCGTCAGGGGACGCTGGTCGAGGTCAGGCCAGGAAGCCGAGTGGGGCACGGGGCTTGTCCAGCACTCGTGACGGGTCGGTCTGGAGCACCGTGTGCAGCACCTCCCCGTAGACCGCCCGGAAGTCGGTCGTCGTCCTGAGGTCTCCGTCGTCGAGGTCGGTCAGCGACGGCTGGTCGCCGTGGAACCCCGGCCGCACGGTGTCGCCGATGACGAATACCGGCCCTGCCGTGCCGTGGTCCGTCCCCTGGGAGGCGTTGGCCCGCACCCGACGGCCGAACTCCGAGTAGGCCATGACGACGATGTCGCCCTCCCGCTGGTGTCCGGCCACCGCCGAGCGGAAACCGGTGAGGGCCTGGTCGACGCTCGTCAGCTGGGCCGTCTGGGCGATCTTCTCGTCGGCATGGGTGTCGAACCCGCTCACCGACACGGCATACACGCGGGTTGGGGCCCCGGCCCGGATGCACCGCGCGACGAGGCCCAGCTGGTCGGCGAGGGACGACTGCCGGCCGCCACCGCCTTTCGGGGTTGCCCGTGTGCTGGTGCTGGTGACGGCGGGCGTGAAGGTCGTCCGGACCCGCTGGACGGCGGCGTATGACGCCGCAACCTTGGCGGCGGCCGGTGAGTCGCCCGGATCGCTCTTCGCGAGCTGGGCGATGACCGCGTCACGGCCCGCACGACCCTGCGGGGCGGTCGCGAGGGACAGGGCTGCCGCGGTCGCCGAGGCGCCGACGGCGAGTGGGGGCAGCACGTCGCCGATGTTGAGGGCGAGGAGGGGGTCGTCGCCGGCCACGTCGAGCCACCGCCCGATCCAGCCCGTCGACACCGGTCGCTCGGGCGAGGCCGTCTGCCAGATGTCCATCGAGCGGAAGTGGCTGTGGTCCGGCTTGGGGTAGCCCACGCCGCGGACGACGGCGAGCTTCTTGTCCTGCCACAGCTGGGAGAGGCCCTTGAGCCCGGGGTTCAGCCCCAGCTGGTCGTCGAGGTGGAGCACCTCCTCGGGCCGGTAGGCGAGCTCGGGCCGGGCATCGTGGTAGGCCGGGTCGGCATACGGGACAACGGTGTTCAGGCCGTCGTTTCCGCCGTACATCGTCACCAGGACGAGGATGCGCGTGCCCGCGGCAAGCGGTGTCGCCGCGGCGCGGCCCATGACCTCGTCCCAGCTCACCTTGGCAGCGCCTGCGAGGAGCGCCGACGCGCCGGCGACGCCCGAGGCCTTGAGCAGGCTGCGGCGGGTGAGGCCGTCCATGGGCTTCTTCGGCTGCGGTGGAGGCAGAGCCATCAGTTCACCAGGTATTCCGGGCTGACCAGGGCCGTCGCGACGAGCTGCTTCGGGTCACTGGTGAGGGGCCGCAGCGCTGTCACGGTGCGGTCGGTGAGGTGCGGGATGCCGAGCAGGTGCGTCACCATGTCGATCCTCGAGCTCGACGCCGTCGCCTGGACCTCGTGGAGGTCGGCCGCAGCGACGAGCCGGTTCGCGGCATCCATCCGCGTCGAGGCGGACGCCGTCGACAGCCACGCCTGACCGGTGGGCCACCCGGCAACGCTCGGCGGGTAGAAGGGAGTCTGACCCAGAGCGCGCAGGGTCGGCAACAGCTTGGCCACCGCGCCCTGGTCGGTGGGGATGCGCAGTGCCCGAGCCGCCCCGACGAGCCACTCGACCGGGGAGACGACGAGCGAGCCGGCCTCGCTGGCCAGGTGCGGATCGGTGAGGACGGCCGTGAAGAGGGCGGTGAGGTCCCGGCCGGCCCCGTATGCCGCGACGATCCGCCCCAGGGACTCGGGCGGCGGTGCCGCGGGGGAGACCAGGGTCTGCCACCACCGCGTCGCGAGGTAGGCCGGCGCCGACGGCTGGGAGAGCACCACGTCGACGAAGCCGCCGGCGTCCAGGGTCCCCGTGTGGCCGAGCAGCGTCTTGCTCGCGCTGTCGTGACGCCGCGGGACGAAGGCGGCGCTCCCGTCGTCGCCGACGGTCCACCCCGTCAGGGCGCGGGCGCCCTCACGGACGTCCTGCTCGGTGTAGCCACCCCCGTGGCCCAGGGCGAACAGCTCGAGGAACTCACGGGACAGGTTCTCGTTCGGCGCCTTCGCGGTGCTGGAGCTCCCGTCGAGCCAGCGCAGCATGGCGGGGTCGGTGACCATGGCGGTGGCCAGATCGGTGAAGGAGCCCCGACCGAGCCGGCGCAGGGTGTCGTTCTGGCGGAGCATGAGCGCGGCCACCCGCACCTTCTCCGCGGACGTCGCGAAGTGGCCGTGCCACCCGAAGGTCAGCTTCTCCACGACGGGGTTGCGCACGGCGATCATCCGATGCAGCCACCAGGCGGCGAGCTGGGTGTTCTGGGCGGCGAGCTCCTGGTTGCGGGCCTTGCGGGCCTCCTTCGAGGCGTCCTTGCCCAGCGGCTGGGGGATGGTCACGCCCGGCGCAGGTGTCGCCACGACCCCCGGGTCTGCCGCCGGATCGCCCTGAAGCCCCTGCTCTAGCCAGACGGTGGCACCCACCCGCACTGCCTCGTCCACGGCGGCACCGGTGGCCCCGAACCCGGCTCGCCGGACCAGCCGTGCCGTGGCGGCCCAGTCGGCCGAGGTGCTCATCTGCCCAGCATGCGCCTCGACTGTTCGAGGAGTGTCAGGGATGGGTCAGGAGTCCGTGCCCGCTCGGGTCAGGGGCAGCCGGATGGTGAACCGGGCGCCCCCCTCGGGGGCGTGACCGGCCTCGACGGCCCCACCCATCCGGCCGACGATGCGCGCCACGATGGCCAGCCCCAGGCCGGTGCCCACCTGCCGGACGCCCCGATACCGCTCATGGAGCACGGATCGCTCGAAGGCGACAGGGAGGTCGTCGTCGGTCAGCCCCGGCCCACCGTCACGGACCTCGAGAAGGGCGGCCGCTTCTTCCCGGCGCACCGCGAGGATGATCGGCGACCCTCCGGGGGTCATTCGCAGCGCGTTCTCCAGCAGCCCGTCGACCGCCTGGCGCAGGCGCTGGGCGTCGACACGGGCCGGCAGGCCCTCGGCCGGCAGCTCGGCGGCGAACGCCACCCCCTCGCCGGCGCAGCGACCCTCCCAGACCAGCGCCGCATTACGCACCAGCGCGACGAGGTCGACCTCCACGGGGTGCATGCTCATCTCGGCCGCATCGAGGCGGGCGAGGTCGAGCAGGTCGGCGACCATCCGCTCGAGCCGACCCGCCTCGTCACCGATGACCGTCCCGACAGCACGGAGTCGATCCGGCGGGATGACCCCGTCAGCGAGCGACTCGGCATACCCGGTGATGGCGGTGAGTGGCGTGCGCAGGTCATGGGACACGGACAGGAGGAACTCGCGCTGGCGCGCCTCGGAGCGGGACAGCGCGGCGGCGAGCCGGTTGACCGACCGGGCCACCTCGGCGACCTCGCGGGGTCCGCCCTCCGGGATGGCGACGTCACGGACGCCCTGGGCCATGCCGCCGGCGGCCGCTGCTGCGCGCCGGAGCGGCAGGGCGAGGCGCCAGGCCACGAGGAGGCCCAGGGCGACCGCGACGAGCCCCGCCACGACCAGCGACCACGTCAGCTGGCGTAGTGCTTGTCCCCCCAGGGCGATGGCGTCACTGCGTCGCTGGGCGAGAACCAGCCCGCCGGCCTCGGTGGAGCGGGCTTCGACGAGGACCGTCGCGTCCCCCCGGGGGAGCAGAAGGGACAACGACGAGCCGCTCAGGACCGCCCGGACCTGTGCCTCGGTCAGAGCGCGCTTTGCCAGGGCGTCGCCGACGAGTGACGGTGAGCCGTTCGGCGGAGTCCTGATCACGGCGATCTGGATACTGAGCGACTGCAACGCCTTTCTTGCCCGGGCCTGCCCCGCCTCGGCGCTGGTCCCCACACCGGCGGTGGCCTGCGCCTCGTCGGCGATGGCGGCCAACGACCCACGGGCCGTCTGCTCGCTGGCCCGCTGCAGGAGGTCGATGCTGATGACCCCGCCGGCCAGCGACGTCAGCACCGCGATGGCGGCAGCCAGGAGCGAGATTCGCGTCGCCAGCGACGTCCGTCTCACGGCGGGCCCGGCTCTCCTGCGGCGCGCGGCCGCTGCGCCGAGTAGCCGACGCCCCGGACGGTCCGGATCATGTCGTGTCGGCCGAGCTTGGCCCGGACCTGGGCGACGTGCACGTCGACGGTGCGTTGACCAGCGGACGAGTCGTAGCCCCAGACGTCGCGCAGGAGCTGCCCGCGGGTGAAGACGCGCGACGGCGAAGCCATGAGATGGGCGAGCAGGTCGAACTCCGTCGCGGTGAGGAGGATCTCGTCGTCGCCAGCAAACACCTGCCGGCGCTCGGGGAGGCACCGCACCGCACCACAGACCAGCGTCGTCGGCTTCTCGTCCCCCGCTCGGGACGAACGTCGCAGGACGCTCCCGATCCGGGCAATGACCTCTCTCGGCGAGAACGGCTTGGTGATGTAGTCGTCCGCTCCGAGCTCCAGGCCGACGACGCGGTCCACCTCGTCGTCGCGGGCGGTGACGAAGAGGATCGGTGTCCAGTTGCCCTCGGACCGCAGCGCACGGCATACCTGGATGCCGTCCATGCCCGGGAGCCCGATGTCGAGGAGCACCACCGCCGGAGCACGGGTCCGCACGGCGGTGAGGGCAGCGAGCCCGTCCCGCTCCACGTGGGTGTGGTAGCCGGACAGCTCCAGCTGCAGGGTGATCATCGAGGCGATCGCCGGGTCGTCCTCGACGACCATCACGAGCTGGTCAGGCGGTTGCGGCGGCACCGTGGAACTCTACGTGGCGGCGGTGACGAAACGGCCTCGCGGATGTTCGGGTCGGGTCAGGCCCCCGCGGTCGAGTGCGGTGGTGAGAGGGTCCGGGTGCTAACCACCGCCGACACGTTGAGCGGCCCATAGACGTGGGGAAACTCCTCGCCCGTGGCCGGGTTGCCGACCTCCCGGACGAGGGGCGCCTCGAGGAGGTCGGGCTCGATGTCCAGGAGGACGAGCTCGCCTTGGACGTCGCCGTAGAACGCGGAGCGGACGACGGGCCACTGGTGCGGCTCCGAGCAGTGGATGAACCCCTGCTGGGCGAGCGAGAGGCCCCAGGTGGACCGGTCGTAGGACCCGGTCGAGCGCGCGCCGGCCCACGCGTCGGGCTCGGCGAGGTGGTAGATCCGTGCCATGGCCGCGACGCTACCGCGGGGTTCCGGTCGGGCGCGCCGGAACCCCGGACCTGCGACGGTTCGTTCAGCACTCGCTCGGGTAGGTTTCGGGCAGGCTGTGCCTCCCGTTGTCCGACGGGGGCGAAGGAGAGGAGGCACGGTGTCGCGGTCATCCATGGCCCTGACCATCACCTCGGACCCCGAGGCCGACGCGGAGCGCCGGCGTGGCCTGCGACAGATGCGCCTCGTGGCCCTCTCGCTCCTCGTCGCCGCCGCCATCGTGTTCCTTGCCACGGTGAGCCACCGCGACGGCGGGATCTGGGGGTTCGTCAATGCCGGCGCGGAGGCATCCATGGTCGGGGCCATGGCGGACTGGTTCGCCGTGACCGCCCTCTTCCGGCATCCCCTCGGCGTGCCGATTCCGCACACCGCGCTGATCCCGCGACGCAAGGACATGCTCGCCCGCAGCCTCCGGGACTTCATGGGGGAGAACTTCCTCCGTGAGGACATCATCCGCGAGCGGGTCCTCTCCGCCCGGGTGAGCAAGCGCGTCGCCCAGTGGCTCGTCGAGCCGAAGAACGCTGCGCGCGTCGTCGACGAGGGGTCTAACGTGCTCACCATCGGCCTGCAGCGGATGCGGGACGAGGCCGTCGCCGAGCTCGTCGAAGAAGCGATCCTGCCCCGGCTGCGGGAGGAGCCGATCAGCCCGGTGGCCGGCAGCCTGCTCGAAGAGATTGTCCGGGACAAGGCCCACTATGGCCTCGTCGACCTCGCCCTGTCGGAGGCGCACCGCTGGCTCGCGCACAACGAGGAGACCTTCGGCGCGATCCTCGGGGAGCGGGCTCCGTGGTGGACGCCCGTGCGCGTCAACGAGGTCGTCATCAAGCGGATGCACCTCGAGGCGCTGCGCTGGGTCGAGGACATCCGCGACGACCCGGAGCACCATGCCCGGATCGCCCTGGACCAGCTCCTGACCCAGCTCGCCGACGACCTCCTCCACGACGAGGCGACGATGGAGCGCGCCGAACGCCTCAAGCGCCGGGTGCTCGACCACCCGCAGCTGCTCGTGACGGGGATCTCGCTCTGGAAGGCCTTCCGCACCGCCCTCATCGCGGCACTCAGCGACCCGGACGGCCCGCTGCGGGCCCGGGCGGAGTCGGAGATCGTGCGCTTCGCCGAACACGTCAGCGGCGACACAGAGCTCCAGGAACGACTCGACGGGTACGTCGCCGACCTGGCTGCCTTCATGGTCGAGCGCTACGGCCAGGAGCTCACCGAGGTGATCAGCCACACCATCAACCGGTGGGACGGCAAGGAGACCGCGGAGCGGGTCGAGCTCTTCGTCGGGCGCGACCTGCAGTTCATCCGGATCAACGGCACCATCGTCGGCGGGCTCGTCGGCCTGGTGATCCACACCGTGGCCGTCCTCGTCGGCTGACGCCGGGTTGTCGCGCGCTGTCCGCGGGTGCCGGCCGTGCGCGGGCAGCGGGTAGGCCGGTCGCCGCGCCCCGTGGTTGCAGCGGGAACCGGGTGTCCCCATGTCGGCGCCGGATGAGAGCCTGAGCGCCATGCAGCTGTCCGCCTACCGTCCCGTCCTGGCCGTCCCCGCGGCGCGGCTCGGGCTGCTGCTCGGACTCTTCATCCGGGTCCCCATGTGGGCCGGGGCGGTTATCCTCACCCTCCATGTCGTCGGCGCCCTCCAGCGCAGCTACGGCGCCGCCGGCCTGGTCACGACGGCGGCCACCCTCGCCGTCGCGATCTCAGGCCCGTGGCGCGGACGCCTCCTCGACCGGCGGGGCCTGCGCAAGGTCGTCCTGCCGTCCCTGCTCGTCCAGGCGGTCTGCTGGTCGATCGCCCCCTGGGTCGACTACGGGTGGCTCCTCGCGCTGGCGGCGCTCGCCGGGCTCTTCGTCGTGCCGACCTTCTCGATCATCCGCCAGGTCATCATCAACGCCGTTCCCGAGGACCAGCGGCGGACCGCTCTCTCACTCGACTCGATCGCCGTCGAGCTCTCGTTCATGGCCGGACCCGCGCTGGGGGTCTGGGCCGCGACGGCGTGGGACACCTCGTGGGCGCTCCTTGTCTTCGAGTGGCTCTCCATCCTCGCCGGCACGGTCCTCTGGGCCGTCAACCCCAGCCTGCGGGGCGCCCAGGACGGGGCCGCGCCGGGACTGCCGAAGGCGAGCCGCCGCGAGTGGTTCGGTCTGCCGCTGCTCGCCGTCCTCGCGGCGGCGGCCGCCTCGACGATCATCCTGTCCGGCTCCGACGTGTCAATCATCGCCACGCTGCGCGAGCTGGGGTCCCAGCAGCACATCGGCTGGGTGCTCGCCCTGTGGGCCTTCGGCTCCCTGCTCGGCGGGGTCGTCTACGGCGCCTGGCACCGGTCCGTGTCGGTCTTCTGGTTGCTCGGCGGCCTCGCGCTCGTCACGGCCCCGGTCGCCCTGGCGGCCAACCTCCCGGTGCTCGTCGTCCTGCTCGTCGTCTCGGGGATCTTCTGCGCCCCGACGATCACCGCGACGGTCGACCACCTCAGCCGGATCGTCCCGGAACGGGCCCGCGGTGAAGCGATGGGCTGGCACGGCTCGTCGATGACGGCCGGGTCGGCCCTCGGCGCCCCGATCGCCGGCTTCGCCATCGACCTCGGCGGCTGGCAGGCGGGGTTCCTCTCGGTCTGCGTCGTCGGCTTCGCCGTCGCCGTCATCGGGACGCTGGCCGTGCTCGGGCGACAGTCGCGGCGCCGCCGCAGGCTGCCGCCTCCCGAGCCTCACCGTGCCGCCGACACCCCGGCCACGGTTGCTGCCGACGCCAGCACCGACCCCGACCTGGTGCACCCCGAGGCCGCGCGCGGCACGATTGGGAGCTGATGGGTGCGCGCTGGTAGTCTGGGTCGCGACCAGATGAGTGCCTCGATGGTCGAGGTGCCCGTCGTGCAAGCGGAGCTCATGCTTCCACCCGCGCCGATCGCCAGCACCACAGATCGCAGCGTTACCCAGATCGCCGGGTTCACGGTCCAGCATGGTATGCCGTGCTCCCACCTTCGTGGGGGCCAGCAGGCCGAGCGTCGTGCAGGGCAGGTGACTACCCGGCATACGGATCCGTGAAGGGATGTCAGCGGCTCCTCGCGCACCAACGGTGGCGAGGAGCCTTTCTCGTCTCCCGGTGGTCGTGACCAGATCCCGACCTCGAAGGAGCACCACATCAGCGAGCCTCGCATCAACGAGCGCATCCGGGTCCCGGAAGTGCGCTTGGTCGGCCCCAACGGCGAACAGGTGGGCATCGTCCGCGTCGAGGACGCGCTGCGACTTGCCGCGGAAGCAGACCTCGACCTCGTCGAGGTCGCCCCGATGGCACGCCCCCCGGTCGCCAAGCTCATGGACTTCGGCAAGTTCAAGTACGAAGCCGCCATGAAGGCGCGGGAAGCACGTAAGAACCAGGTCAACACGGTCATCAAGGAGATCAAGCTCCGCCCGAAGATCGACCCGCACGACTACGGCACGAAGAAGGGCCACGTCGAGCGGTTCCTCAAGGCCGGTGACAAGGTCAAGGTGACGATCATGTTCCGCGGCCGGGAGCAGTCCAGGCCCGAGCTCGGGTTCCGGCTTCTGCAGCGTCTCGCCGAGGACGTCACGGAGCTCGGTTTCGTTGAGTCCAGCCCGAAGCAGGACGGCCGCAACATGGTCATGGTGCTCGGTCCGACGAAGAAGAAGTCCGAGGCCAAGGCCGAGCAGCGCCGGCGCCGTGAGGACGACCACGCCGACACCCACTCCGACACCGACGGGCACGACGGCGACGAGCCGCGCCCCGGTCCCCGCGCCGCGGCTCCCCCGAGGCAGACCCAGACCCAGACCCCGGCCGACGCGTCAGCCTGACCACACACGCACCCACGAGCGCCACACCAGCACGACCTGACGGGCCCGCCCCGCCCAGGACGCCACCACCGAAGGAGATCGGCAGCCATGCCGAAGATGAAGACGCACAGCGGCGCCAAGAAGCGCTTCCGCCTGACCGGCACAGGCAAGGTCATGCGCGAGCAGGCCGGCGGCCGGCACCTGCTCGAGCACAAGTCGAGCAAGAAGATGCGGTCCATCGCGGGCGACGTCGAGCTGGCCAAGCCCGACGCCAAGAAGATCAAGAAGCTCCTCGGCAAGTAGTCCGGACGGTTTCACCTCGACACCCAGCACCAGAGAAGGAGAACTCACGTGGCACGCGTGAAGCGGGCGGTCAACGCCCAGAAGAAGCGCCGGGTGACCCTCGAACGCGCCAGCGGTTACCGCGGGCAGCGCTCCAGGCTGTATCGCAAGGCCAAAGAGCAGGTCACCCACTCACTCGGGTACGCCTACCGCGACCGGCGCGCTCGCAAGGGCGACTTCCGTCGGCTGTGGATCCAGCGCATCAACGCCGGCGCCCGCGCCAACGGCATGACCTACAACCGCTTCATCCAGGGCCTCAAGGCCTCGGGTGTCGACGTCGACCGCAAGATCCTCGCGGACATGGCCGTCAACGACGAGGTGGCCTTCACCGCCCTCGTCGAGATCGCCCGCGCGAACGTCCCCACCGAGGACACGGCGACGACGAGCGACGCAGCCTGAGCAGTGCTGGGCAGTCCTGAGCAATGCCGGCAGCTCTGGCAGCCAGGACCCACCCCGCGCGCCGGGAGGACTCCGTGCTGACGAACGCCCGATCTGATCGGGTCACGGCAGTACGGGCGTTGTCCAGGCGCGCGGCGCGCTCTCGCCAGGGCCTCTTCCTCGCTGAGGGCCCGCAGTCGGTGCGCGAGGCGGTGAACCACCGGCCGGATCTCGTCCGCGACCTCTACGTCACCACCGAGGCGCGCACCCGGCATACCGACATCGTCGCGACTGCCGCGGGCGCTGGGCTTGCGGTGCAGGAGGTCAGCGATGACGTCCTAGCGCAGATGTCCGACACCGAGGTCCCGCAGGGCCTGCTTGCCGTATGCCGGGTGCTCACCTTCGCGCTCGAGGAGGTGCTCCGCGGCAGGCCACGGCTGCTGTGCATCCTGACCAACGTCCGCGACCCCGGCAACGCCGGCACCGTCCTGCGCGGGGCGGACGCCGCCGGGGCAGACGCGGTCATCCTCAGCGACAACAGCGTCGACGTCTTCGCACCCAAGGTCGTCCGCTCGACCGCCGGCTCGCTCTTCCACCTTCCCGTCGTCACCCGGGTGCCGGTCGACGAGATCATCCGCCAGGTCCGCCGCGCCGGCCTGGCGCTGCTCGCCGCGGACGGCGCGGGCGAGCGCCTGCTCGGTGACGTGGACCTCGTCCGGCCGCACGCCTGGGTCATGGGCAACGAGGCATGGGGCCTCGACGAGGCGGTCCGGGCGCAGTGCGACGACGTCGTGCGGGTGCCGGTCTACGGCAAGGCCGAGTCCCTCAACCTCGCCATGGCCGCCACGGTCTGCCTCTACGCGTCGGCGACGGCGCAGCGCCGCGCGGGATAACCGGACGAACCGGGCAGTAGGCTCCGGCCATGGGGAGACCCACCGACGACGAGACGGCCGGCCGGCCGGCCACGGCCAGCCGGCCGGCCGTGGCCAGCCAGCACGCAACGGCCAGCGGCCGCCCCACGGCCCCCGGCGTCCCGCCCCAGGTCGCCGAGATGTCGCAGCTGCTGCCGGACGGCCTCGTCGTCGCGGACGACCAGGGCGTGATCCGGCTGGTCAACACGCGGGCCGCTGAGATCCTCGGCCTCGACGGCCAGGCGCTCGTCGGGCGGCCGGTCCGCGTCGGGCTGCCGCTGCGCGACAGTGACGGCCGCTCCTGGTGGGACGTGGCCGACCCGTGGACCACGCTCCACGTCGTGACGGGCCACCGCGAGAAGCTCCTGTGGACCGAGTCGGGCGCGGAGGTCCTCATCACCGCGAGATACGCCCGGACCGAGCGCACCGGCCCCGTCCACCGCGTCCTGATGTCGGTGCGGGACGCCAAGGCGCGCCAACGGGCCGAGCAGGACCACGCCGCCCTCATCTCCACGATCGCCCACGAGCTGCGCTCGCCGCTGACGTCGGTGAAGGGCTTCTCCGCAACGCTCCTGCGGCGGTGGGACAGGTTCACCGACGAGCAGAAGCGGTTCATGATCGAGACGATCGAGACCGACGCCGACCGGGTCACCCGGCTCATCACCGAGCTGCTCGACGTGTCCCGGATCGACGCCGGCCGCCTCGACGTGCGGAGCCAGCCGGTCGACCTCGGGGCGATGGCTCGCCGTCACGTGGAGCGACTCGGGGCCTCGGGCACCCCCAAGGAACGGTTCCTCATCGAGACCGATCCCGACCTTCCCGAGGTGTGGGCGGACCCGGACCGGATCAACCAGATCCTCAGCAACCTGCTCGAGAACGCGGTGCGACACGGCGCAGGGACAGTCACGCTGACGATCATGAGCGACGTCTCGCCGATGGTCGACGGAGCAGCAGTCGTCGTCACGGTTTCGGACGAGGGCATCGGCGTCCCCGACGAGCATCTGCCACTGATCTTCAACCGGTTCTGGCACGGGGCACGGCGAGGAAGCACCGGGCTCGGCCTCTACATCGTGCGGGGCCTCGTCGAGGCGCACGGCGGCCGGATCCAGGTCGGCCGCGCGCCCTCGGGCGGTGCCCAGTTCCGATTTACCCTGCCTTCGGGCGCGCCGGAGCACCTGTCGTAGCCCGGCACGGGTTGCCGTGCAGCCGCCGGTGCCCGAAGGCACCCTGACCAGCGCGGGCTGTGCACCACCTAGACTCGGGCCGCGCCGCCGACGTCCACGTGATGTCCGTGGGTTGTGCCCCCCACCGACGAGAAGTGAAGGCGATGTCTGGACCCAACAAGCAGTACGACCCCGTCGAGGTCGCCGACCTCGATCCGGCTCACCTCGGCGACGCTGTGGCACAGGCCCTTGTCGCGTTCCGGGATGCCGACTCGCTGGAGGCGCTGAAGACCGCGCGCCTGGCCCATCTCGACAAGGGCGCCGTGGCACGGGCGAAGCGCGAGATCGGCGCGCTGCCCCCGAGCGCCAAGGCCGAGGCCGGCAAGCGGGTGGGCGCCGCTTTGGCCGAGCTCGGACGGGCCCATGCCGCCCGCCAGAGCGAGCTCGAGCAGGAGCGCGACCGTCGGATCCTCGTCGAGGAGTCCGTCGACGTCACCGCCCGCGTGGGCCGCCGGCTGCCGGGCGCGCGCCACCCCCTGGAGCTGACCGCGGAGCGGCTGATGGATGCGTTCGTCGGGATGGGCTGGGAGGTCGTGGAGGGCCCGGAGGTGGAGTCCGAGTGGATGAACTTCGACGCCCTCAACCTCGGCAAGGACCACCCCGCCAGGCAGATGCAGGACACCTTCTTCGTCGACCCTCCGGACGGCGGTCTCGTGCTGCGCACCCAGACCTCGCCCGTGCAGATCCGGACCATGCTTGAGCGCGAGCCGCCGATCTACATCGTCGCCCCGGGCAAGGTCTTTCGCACCGACGAGCTCGACGCCACGCATACCCCGGTCTTCCACCAGATCGAGGCCCTCGCCGTGGACAGGGGCCTGACCATGGCGCACCTGCGCGGCACGCTCGACCATTTCGTCCGCGTGATGTTCGGCGAGGGGACTCGCACCCGGGTCCGGGCGTCCTACTTCCCCTTCACCGAGCCGTCGATGGAGACCGACTTCGAGTGCTTCGCCTGCCACGGCTCCGGCCGCCTCGACGGGGGTGACGGGACCGCCGTCCAGTGCCGCACCTGCGGCGGCTCCGGCTGGATCGAGCTGGGCGGCTCGGGCATGGTCAACCGCAAGGTCCTCATTGCCTGTGGCATCGACCCCGACGTCTACACGGGCTTCGCCTTCGGCCTGGGCATCGAGAGGGCGCTGCAGCTGCGCCACGGGGTGAGCGACATGAGGGACATCGTCGAGGGCGACATCCGCTTCTCACAGCAGTTCGGGATGGAGGTCTGAGGTGCGGGCACCACTGCGCTGGCTCGGCGACTACGTCGACCTCGCCCCCGGCGCCACCGGCCGCGACGTGGCCGCGGCGTTCGTCTCCGTCGGCCTCGAGGAGGAGGACCTCCACGGCGGTGACGTCACCGGCCCCCTCGTCGTCGGCCGGGTCCTCGACTTCACCGACGAGCCGCAGAAGAACGGCAAGGTCATCCGCTGGTGCACCGTCGACGTCGGCGAGCAGGGCCAGATGCTGACCGAGGGCAGGCACCAGGAGGTGGTCTGCGGCGCGCACAACTTCGCAGCCGGTGACCTCGTCGTCGTCGTGCTCCCCGGAGCCGTGCTTCCGGGCGGGTTCGCCATCGCCGCCCGCAAGACCTACGGCCACGTCTCCAACGGGATGATCTGCGCGGAGGACGAGCTGGGCCTCGGCGAGGACCACGCCGGCATTCTCGTCCTCGACCGCTACCTCGGCGCCGACGCACTCGCCGACGTCCAGCCGGGCGACGACGCCATCGCTCTGCTCGGGCTCGGCGACGAGGTGGTCGAGGTCAACGTCACCCCCGACCGCGGTTACTGCTTCTCACTGCGTGGCCTCGCCCGCGAGTACTGGCACTCCCAGGGCTCCCCGGACGGCGGCTTCCACGACCCTGCCGCGGTCGTCACGCCGAGGGCCAACCCCAGCGGGTATGCCGTGCGGGTGGCTGACGAGGCCCCCCTCGAGGGAGCTCACGGCTGTGACCGCTACGTCGCCCGGGTCGTTCGCGGGATCGAGCCCCGCGCGGGCTCACCCGCGTGGCTGCAGCGGCGGCTGACCCAGATGGGGATGCGCCCGATCTCGCTCGCCGTCGACGTGACGAACTTCGTCATGCTCGCCGTCGGGCAACCGCTCCACGCCTTCGACGTCGCCAAGCTCAGTGGCGCCATCGAGGTCCGTCGGGCTCGCCCCGGCGAGAAGCTGACCACGCTCGACGGAGCCGACCGCGTCCTCGACCCCGAGGACCTGCTCATCACCGACGGCGGCGCCCTCCCGCTCGCCATCGCCGGCGTCATGGGGGGTGAGACCTCCGAGGTGGACGAGACGACGACGGACGTCCTCATCGAGGCAGCCCACTTCGACCCGAGGACGGTCGCGCGCTCCTCGCGCCGGCACCGGCTCGTCACCGAGGCGTCGAAGCGCTTCGAACGCGGCGTCGACCCGGCCCTCGCCGCGGCCGCGGCCCAGCTGGCGGTCGACCTGCTCGTCGAGCACGGCGGTGGCACTGAGGACGGTGGCGTGACCGACCTCGACGAGACCCGGCCACCTGAGCCGACCGACCTCGACGTGACGGTCCCCTCCCGGCTCGTCGGCGTCGACTACTCCCGCGAGCGGGTGCTCGACATCCTGCGCCAGGTGGGGTGCGAGGTGGAGGAGCCCGATCCCGGTTCCACGGTTGTCCGCGTCACCCCGCCCACGTGGCGTCCGGACCTGGCCGACGGCCCGGACTACGCCGAGGAGGTCGCTCGGCTCGACGGCTACGCCAGAATCCCCTCGGTCAACCCGACGCCCTCTGACGGACGCGGCCTGACCCACGGCCAGAAGGTCCGCCGCGTCGTCGCGAACGCTCTCGTGGGCCGGGGTCTCGTCGAGGTGCTGACCTACCCCTTCGTCGCCGAGGGTCTCGCCGACTCCATGGGGCTGGCTCCGGACGACGACCGACGCAACGCGATCCGAGTGGCCAACCCCATGTCCGACGAGCTGCCCCTGATGCGGACGTCGGTCCTGGCCACCCTCGTCGAGGCGCTCCGCCGCAACGTCTCGCGTGGCCACCAGGACGTGGCGCTCTTCGAGATGGGCCTCGTCACGCGCCCCGGGCCTGAGCTGGGCCACCCGGCTCCCGTTCCTGGAGTGCGCGGACGTCCCGACGACGAGACGATCTCCGCGATCAACGCGGCCGTCCCGGAGCAGCCGCGGCGTGTCGCCCTCGTCCTCAGCGGTGACAGCGAACGCTCCGGCTGGTGGGGTGACGGCCGTCCGGCCACCTGGGCCGACGCCGTGGAGGCGGCGACGGCGGCCGCCGCAGCCCTTGCCGTCCCCGTCCTGATCGACGCCGACACCGAGCACGCCCCGTGGCACCCGGGACGGTGCGCCCGGATCACACTCACCGACGGCACTCTCGTCGGTCATGCGGGTGAGCTCCACCCCAAGGCCCTCGCGGCCATGGGGCTACCGCCGCGCACCTGTGCGGCCGAGCTCGATGTGGACGTGCTGACCGGGGCGAGCGCAGCCACGACGCAGTTCCAGCCGTTCTCGACCCATCCCGCGGCGCTCACCGACGTCGCTCTGGTCGTCGACCGGGCCGTCACCGCGGTGGAGCTCGAGTCGGCCCTGCGCTCGGGTGCCGGCGACTTCCTCGAGACGGTGACGCTCTTCGACATCTACGTCGGCGAGCAGGTGGGCTCGGGCCGGAAGTCGCTGGCCTGGCGGATGGCGTTCCGTGCCATGGATCGGACGCTGACGACCGACGAGGTCAACGCCTTCCGCGACGCCGCCGTCGCGGCCGCGATCAAGGCGGTGGGGGCCGTCCAGCGCTGACTCCCGGATGCCCGCGCTGTTCTACCTCCATTCGCCCGTCGAGGTGGAACCGCGTCGATACCGCGCCGTTTCACCTCACTCGTCGCTCGAGGTCACCCGTGAGGCCGTTGAGACGAGGCCCGGTGATGTATGTAATCACGCGTCCGTGTATGCTCATGCATCATGGCAACAGTTACAGCAACAGCAGCAGTGGCGGGTGCCAGCGGGTATGCCGGTGGCGAGATACTCCGGCTCCTGCTCGGCCATCCCGACATCACCATCGGAGCACTCACCGCAGACACGTCCGCCGGCCGACGGCTGGGTGAGCTCCACCCACACCTCGTGCCGCTGGCCGGCACCGACCTTCGGCCGACGAGCGCCGAGACCCTCGCCGGCCACGACATCGTCTTCCTCGCGCTACCCCACGGGGCGTCCGCAGCCCTCGCCTCGGAGCTTCCCGAGGACGCCGTCGTGATCGACTGCGGGGCGGACTTCCGGCTGACCGACGGCGCCGCGTGGACCCGGTTCTACGCCACGGACCACGCCGGCTCCTGGCCCTACGGGCTGCCGGAGCTGCCGCTGCGGGACGGGTCCCGAGGCCGCGACGCCCTCGTCGGCGCGCGACGGATCGCCGTCCCGGGGTGCTACCCCACCGCCTGCTCGCTCGCTCTCGCTCCCGGGTTCGCGGCCGGCCTCCTCGCGCCGGACGACGTCGTCATCGTCGCGGCCAGCGGCACGTCGGGTGCGGGCAAGGCCGTCAAGGCGCACCTGCTCGGGTCCGAGGTCATGGGCTCGATGTCGCCCTACGGCGTCGGCGGCGGCCACCGGCACACCCCGGAGATCGTCCAAAGCCTCAGCGCCGCCGCCGGCCGGCCGGTGACCGTCTCCTTCACCCCCACCCTGGCCCCGATGCCGCGGGGCATCCTCGCGACCTGCACGGCGAAGGTCCGACCCGGCACAACGGGCGAGCAGGTCCGGCGGACCTGGGTCACGGCATACGCGGACGAGCCCTTCGTCCATGTCCTGCCCGAGGGACAGTGGCCTCGGACGGGCGACGTCCACGGCAGCAACAGCGTCCAGCTGCAGGTCATCCTCGACGAGACGGCCGGCCGCGTCGTCGTCGTGGCCGCCCTCGACAACCTCGCCAAGGGCACTGCCGGCGGCGCGATCCAGTGCGCCAACCTCGCCCTCGGCCTCGATGAGACGACCGGGCTTCCCGTGGCCGGGGTCGCGCCGTGAGGGACGTCAACCTCCCTCGGGGGTTTCGTGCCGCGGGCGTCACCGCGGGGCTCAAGGCGAGCGGCAAGCCCGACCTGGCCCTCGTCGTCAACGACGGCCCGGACCGCCACGCCGCAGCGGTCTTCACGAGCAACCGCGTCGTCGCTGCCCCCGTGACATGGTCGCGCCAGGTCCTCGCGGACGGACGGGTCGACGCGGTCGTCCTCAACTCGGGTGGGGCCAACGCCTGCACCGGCGCCCAGGGCTTCCTCGACACCCACCGGACCGCCGAGAAGGTCGCCGACGCCCTCGGGATCTCCGCGGCCGACGTCGCCGTCTGCTCGACCGGGCTGATCGGCGTGCTGCTCCCGATGGGCCGGCTCCTTGCCGGAGTGGCCGCCGCCGCGGAGGCGCTCGCCGTCACCGGCCACGCCGACGCAGCACGGGCGATCATGACGACGGACACTGCCGCGAAGCAGGCGACCTACGCCGGCGACGGCTGGTCGGTCTCCGGGATGGCCAAGGGCGCCGGGATGCTCGCGCCGGCGCTCGCGACGATGCTCGTCGTCCTCACGACCGACGCGGTGGTCGACCCGGACGACCTCGACCCCGCGCTCAGGGCGGCGACGTCGGTGAGCTTCGACCGGATCGACTCCGACGGCTGCCAGTCGACCAACGACACCGTGCTGGTGCTCGCGTCCGGCGCGTCGTCCACCCGGGCCTCCCGCGGGGAGCTGACCGCCGCGCTGACGGACGTCTGTCTCGACCTCGCCCGACAGCTCCTCGGCGACGCCGAGGGCGCGCAGCACGACATCGAGATCGAGGTCCGGGCGGCCGCCTCCGTCGAGGACGCCCTCGAGGTGGGGCGCGCCATCGCGCGCAACACCCTCGTCAAGTGCGCCATCTTCGGCGCGGACCCCAACTGGGGCCGGGTCCTCGCCGCCGTCGGCACGACCGGCGCGGAGTTCGACCCGGACCGGCTCGACGTCTCGATGAACGGCGTCCAGGTCTGCCGCGCTGGAGGAGTCGGTGACGACCGGGCCGGCGTCGACCTCACCGCCCGCCACGTGCACGTCGTCGTCGACCTTCACGCGGGCAACGACACCGCCACGATCTGGACCAACGACCTGACCCATGACTACATCCACGAGAACTCCGCCTACAGCACCTGATCGGACCCCCCATGACCAACATCCGTGGCGTCATCGACGCCGCCGCCCTGCGGGTCGCCGCTGGCAAGGCACAGACGCTCGTCGAGGCGCTGCCGTGGCTGGAGCGCTTCCGCGGCGCGCTCGTCGTCATCAAGTACGGCGGCAACGCCATGCTCGACGGCGGTCTCAAGCGCGCCTTCGCGCAGGACATCGCCTTCCTCCGGTATGCCGGGCTGCGGCCGGTCGTCGTCCACGGCGGCGGCCCGCAGATCGCCGAGATGCTCGCCAGGCTGGGCCTCGAGAGCGAGTTCAAAGGTGGCCTGCGGGTGACGACACCGGAGGTCATGGAGGTCGTCCGGATGGTCCTCACCGGCCAGGTGGGGCGCGAGCTGGTCGGCCTGCTCAACCAGCACGGGCCGCTGGCGGTCGGCCTGTCCGGTGAGGATGCCGGCCTGCTCGGTGCGCGCAAGCGGCAGTTCATCGACGACGAGGGCAATTCCGTGGATCTGGGGCTCGTCGGTGACGTCGAGAGCGTCAACCCCTCCGCCATCACGGACATCCTCGACGCCGGTCGGATCCCCGTCGTCTCGACGGTCGCCCCCGACCTCGACGCTGAGGGACAGATCCTCAACGTCAACGCGGACACCGCGGCGTCGGCGATCGCCGTGGCCCTCGCGGCGCACAAGCTCGTCGTCCTCACCGACGTCGAGGGCATCTATGCGAGCTGGCCCGACCGCGACTCGCTGCTGTCCCAGCTCGTCCTCTCCGACGCGCAGGAGCTCCTCGGCAGGGTCGACTCGGGCATGGTTCCCAAGCTCGAGGCCTGCATCCGGGCGGTTCGCGACGGCGTTCCGCAAGCGCACATCATCGACGGCCGACAGCCGCACTCGCTCCTCCTCGAGGTCTTCACCGACGAGGGGATCGGCACCATGGTCGTGTCCGACGCGCCGGGGCTGGTTCGGGCATGAGCCACGCCGACGAGCTCCTCGACCGCTACCGGGCGGCGCTGATCCCCGTCTTCGGCGTCCCACAGACCGTGCTGTCGCACGGCGACGGCTGCTACGTCGTCGACGTCGACGGCAAGCGCTATCTCGACCTGCTCGGCGGCATCGCCGTGAACACCCTGGGCCACGGTCACCCCGCCCTCGTCGAGGCGATCACCAAGCAGGCGTCCCAGGTGATGCACATCTCGAACTTCTTCACGTCCCAGCCGCAGGTGGAGCTGGCCGAGAAGCTCCTCGAGATCTGCCGCACGCCGGACGGCTCCGGCGTCTTCTTCGCCAACTCGGGGGCCGAGGCGGTCGAGGCCGCGATCAAGCTGTCCCGCCGCACCGGACGAACCCGCATCATCGCGGCGCAGAACGCCTTCCACGGCCGCACCACCGGTGCTCTCGCGCTCACCTGGAAGGAGGCCTACCGCGCGCCCTTCGAGCCGCTCTTGCCCGGCGTGACGCACGTGCCCTACAACGACGCCACGGCCCTGGAGGTGGCGGTGGCGCAGGCCGGCACCGACCTGGCCGCGGTCGTCCTCGAGCCGCTGCAGGGCGAGGCCGGCGTCATCCCGGCCGACCCGGCATACCTGCGGCTGGCCCGTGACCTCACCACGCAGGTCGGTGCCCTCCTCGTCCTCGACGAGATCCAGACCGGAATGGGCCGCACCGGCCACTGGCTCGCCCACCACGCGACCGACGTCGTGCCCGACGCGGTGACCCTGGCGAAGGGGCTGGCCGGGGGAGTCCCCATCGGTGCTCTCGTGACCTACGGCGCCGACGTCACCCGACTCCTCACCGGCGGGCAGCACGGCACGACGTTCGGCGGCAACCCGCTGGCGTGTGCAGCCGGGCTGGCCACCATCCACACGATCGAGACGGACGGCCTGCTCGGCCACGCCACACAGATTGGTGCCGCGTTGACCGAGGGTGCTCTCGCGCTGGGTCACCCGCGCATCCGCGGCGTCCGTGGTCGGGGCCTGCTCCTGGCGATCACCCTGACGGAGCCGGTCGCGGTCTCGACGACGGCGCTGGCGCGAGCCGCCGGCTTCCTCGTCAACGCCCCCACAGCGGATGCCATCCGGCTGGCACCCCCACTCATCCTCGGCCGGGCGGAGGTCGACTCCTTCCTCGCCGCGCTTCCCGCCGTCCTGGACGCGGCCGAGAGGGCCCGATGACCGCGACGACCCGCACCGTCCGCCAGTCGCGCGTCGTCGAGCTCCTGCGCCGGCACGAGGTGCGTTCTCAGGGAGAGCTGCTCACCCTGCTGGCCGACGACGGCATCGAGGTCACCCAGGCCACGCTCTCCCGGGACCTCGTCGAGGTCGGAGCGGTCAAGGTGCGCCGCGGCCGCACCCTCGTGTATGCCGTCCCCGGCCACGACGGGCTGCTTCCCGGCGCCGCCACCGCCGGCGAGCTGCCGGCCCGGCTGGGGCGGGCCTGCGAGGAGCTGCTCGTCAGTGCCCAGGCGTCCGGCAACCAGGTCGTCCTCCGGACTCCGCCTGGGGCCGCGAACTACCTCGCCTCCTGCATCGACCAGTCCCACCTGGGGGACGTCGTCGGCACGATCGCCGGGGATGACACCATCCTCATCATCACGACCACCACGAGCACCGGTCGGACCGTCGCCACGCGGCTCATGGACCTCACCGGTGCGCACGACTGACCCGGGGGGACACGGCATGTCCGACGAGCAACGTCCGGTGTCCGGCGCGCCCGGGCCGGGGGATCGCCCGAAGGTGAGCCTGTGGGGTGGCCGGTTCGCCGGGGCGCCCGCGGACGCCCTCGCTGCCCTCTCCAAGAGCACCCACTTCGACTGGCGACTGGCTCGGCACGACATCGCGGGGTCGCGCGCGCACTCCCGGGTGCTGCACCACGCCGGCCTGCTCGACGACGAGACGCTGGCGGGGATGCTCGACGCGCTCGACCGCCTCGACGCCGACGTCGCCAGCGGCGCCTTCCTGCCCGGCGCCGACGACGAGGACGTGCACACCGCACTCGAGCGCGGGCTGATCGAGCGCGCCGGCGCCGACGTCGGTGGACGGCTGCGGGCCGGCCGCTCCCGCAACGACCAGGTGGCCACGCTGTTCCGGATGTACCTCCGGGAGGAGGCACGCGTCATCGCCGACCTCGTCCTCGACCTCGTCGACGCCCTCATCGCCCAGGCCGAGACCCACTTCGGCGTTGCCATGCCGGGCCGCACCCACCTGCAGCACGCCCAGCCCGTCCTCCTGTCGCACCACCTGCTGGCCCACGTCTGGGCCCTCCTGCGCGACGTCGAGCGGCTCGGTGACTGGGACCGTCGGGCCGACGTCTCGCCCTACGGCTCGGGCGCGCTTGCCGGGAGCTCCCTCGGCCTGGACCCGGAGGCCGTGGCAACGGAGCTGGGCTTCTCGCGATCCGTCGACAACTCGATCGACGGCACGGCCAGCCGCGACGTCGCCGCCGAGTTCGCCTTCGTCGCCGCCATGGTGGCGGTCGACGTCTCGCGGCTCGCGGAGGAGGTCGTCCTCTGGGCGACGAAGGAGTTCTCCTACGTCACCCTCGACGACGCCTACTCGACCGGGTCGAGCATCATGCCGCAGAAGAAGAACCCCGACGTCGCCGAGCTGGCCCGGGGGAAGGCGGGGCGCCTCGTCGGTGACCTGGCCGGCCTGCTGACCACCCTCAAGGCGCTACCGCTCGCCTACAACCGCGACCTCCAGGAGGACAAGGAGCCGGTGTTCGACGCCGTCGACACGCTGGAGGTGCTGCTCCCGGCGTTCTCGGGGATGGTCTCGACCCTCAGATTCGACACGGCGCGACTCGAGAGCCTTGCGCCACAGGGGTTCACCCTGGCCACGGACATCGCCGAGTGGCTCGTCCGCCAGGGTGTGCCCTTCCGGGTCGCGCACGAGGTGGCGGGCGAGTGCGTTCGCGAGTGCGAGGATCGCGGGATCGAGCTGGGGGACCTCAGCGACGACGACCTCGCCCGGATCAGCCCCGACCTGACCCCGGCGGTGCGTGAGGTGTTGTCCGTCCCGGGGTCGCTCGCCTCGCGCGACGCCCGCGGTGGCACCGCGCCGGCCCGGGTGCGTGAGCAGCTGACGTCGGCGCGCGAGAGGGCAACCGCCGCACGCGACGTCGGCCGAACCGGACGCTGACGTCGTGTCGCGCCGCCTCAGTCGTGCCTTCTTCGCGCGCGACGTCCTCACGGTGGCACCCGAGCTGCTCGGGTGCACGATCAGTCATGCGGGCGTCACCGTCCGGATCACCGAGACCGAGGCGTATGCCGGCTACCTCCACGACCCCGGGTCGCACGCCTTCCGCGGGGAGACGCCGCGGACGGCGCCGATGTTCCGGGAGCCTGGGTTCACCTACGTCTACTTCACCTACGGCATGCACTGGATGCTGTGCCTCGTCACCGGGCCGGCGGGCCTCGCCCAGGCCGTGCTCGTTCGCGCCGGAGAGGTCGTCGCCGGGCATGACGTGGCCGCCGGCCGCCGGGTCGGCGTGGCGACGCGGGACTGGTGCCGCGGCCCGGCGCGGCTGGTCACGACGCTCGGGCTGAGCGGCGTCGACACGGCACTCGACTTCTGTGCCCCGCGAGCGTCGATCGGCTCCCCCGGGACCATCGACATCGAGGTCCGGGCCACTGCTGAGCCGGTGGACCGGGCCCGGATCCGGACCGGGCCCCGGGTGGGCGTGTCGGGCCCGGGGGGCGACGGCACGGCATACCCCTGGCGCTTCTGGCTCGACGGCGAGCCGACGGTCTCCACCTACCGGCCCGGTGTCATCCGAAAGCGTCCCGGTGCCGTCCGCGCCCGTCGCGGCACCGCCTGAGCCGATGCGGCAGCCGCTCCGGGAACCCGCTGCGGGAAACCACGTGTCGGTCCGCGCCGGCCATAGGGCAGGCTTGCGTCCGTCGGTCGAACCCTCGGCCGACCACCCCCGGAAGGAGACCGGCACCGTGAGCGAGATCCTCGACGAGCTGCAGTGGCGAGGCCTGGTGGCGCAGACCACCGACGAGCCATCGCTGCGCCGCGCCCTCGCCGACGGGCCGCTCACCGTCTACTGCGGGTTCGACCCGACGGCCGCAAGTCTCCACGTGGGACATCTGCTGCAGCTGATCATCCTGCGCAAGCTCCAGCGCGCCGGTCACCACGTCCTGTGTCTCGTTGGCGGGAGCACGGGGCTGATCGGGGACCCGCGACCCACGGCCGAACGAGTTCTCAGGACCAAGGACCAGACGGCAGAGTTCGTTGCAAGCATTGAGCACCAGGTGCGGCCGTTCCTCGACTTCGAGGGAACCAATCCGGCGCGGCTGGTGAACAACCTCGACTGGACGGCGCGGATGTCGGCCATCGACTTCCTGCGAGATCTCGGGAAGCACTTCCGGGTCAACCAGATGATCAAGAAGGATTCGGTGGCCGCTCGTCTCAACAGCGAACATGGGATCAGCTACACCGAGTTCAGCTACCAGGTTCTCCAGGCGCTCGACTACCTCCACCTCTTTCGCGAGTTCGGCTGCACCCTGCAGACCGGCGCGGTGGATCAGTGGGGCAACATCACCGCGGGCTCGGACCTGATCCACCGCGTCGAAGGAGCCTCGGTCCACGCCTTGACCTCACCGTTGATCACCGCCGGCGATGGCCGCAAGCTGGGCAAGTCCGAGGGAAATGCGGTGTGGCTGGATCCGGAGATGACCAGTCCCTATGCCTTCTACCAGTTCTGGCTCAACGTGGAGGACGCCGCGGTGCTCCGCTACGTCAGGGTCTTCACGGAGCGGTCCCGTGAGGAGCTCGCCGCGCTCGAGCAGTCCGTCACCGAGAAGCCGTTCCTCCGGGAGGCGCAAAAGGCCCTGGCCACCGACGTGACGACCCTCGTCCACGGCGCCGACGCGACCGCTGCCGTCCAGGCCGCGTCGGCGGCCCTCTTCGGCAAGGGTGACGTCACGGCGCTGGACGCCCGCACCCTGGACGACGCCACCGGGGAGCTTCCCGGGGCCACCGTCGAGGTCGGAACGTCGATCGTCGACGCACTCGTCGCGGTGGGCCTGGTCGAGTCCCGCAACGCCGCTCGGCGCGCGATCGGCGACGGGGGAGCGTCGGTCAACAACGTCAAGGTCACCGACCCGGAGAAGGCGCTGACCGAGGAGGACTTCCTCCACGGGCGGGTCGCCCTGCTGCGGCGGGGCCGCAAGAGCCTCGCCGCGGCCCACCTGCGATGAGAAGTGCTGACGAACACGGCGGTAGCAGAGCCCCTTTCGGCACCTGACGTGTGCACCGAGCACGACGCGGAGTCCCCGGGGAACGCGATTTGTGTTTCTCGTCCGGGTCCGTCTAAAGTTCACGACGTCAGCCCGAGAGGGAGGAACGGACACCACCGTGAGTGCATCAGCACCACACGAAGCAGGCCGGTCCCACAAGTTGACACCCACCGAGCGCAGCTGGTCCGTGAGCGTGTTCTCACCCCTCGAGGGGTGGAGGGCAGGCCCGAAGCCTGCTACAGTGGTGAACCCGTCGAGAGCCAAGCGTGCTCGAGTCCGGCCGCTCCGAGAGCGGATCACGGATTTGACGCCCAAGACGCAGGCGGGTAAATTTCAGCAGGTTGCCCCGAAGCAAGGTCCACTGGACCGAGCCGACGTGCGCGTCCGAACCTTGAGAACTCAACAGCGTGCCAAAAATCGATGCCAATTAACCTCGTCCCGAGGTGGCGACCAAAGCCGGTCAACGACCGGTGGAGCCGTCACGTCGGAACGAATATCCTTTGGTTGACAATGAATGACAGTAGACAAGTAACTACTTGGCTAGTTGTTCTTGCTCAGCCAGGAAGACAACCCTCTCAAGGGTCTAGATATCCAGGGTCCTCGGACCCTGGAGCTAAACATCAACGGAGAGTTTGATCCTGGCTCAGGACGAACGCTGGCGGCGTGCTTAACACATGCAAGTCGAACGGTGACCCTCGGAGCTTGCTCCGAGGTGATCAGTGGCGAACGGGTGAGTAACACGTGAGTAACCTGCCCCAGACTCTGGGATAACCCCGGGAAACCGGAGCTAATACCGGATATGACACGAAGAGGCATCTCTATCGTGTGGAAAGTTTTTCGG
>JAABUR0100001982.1_pt1 | contig 33509 bp, 27 predicted proteins | sample 5560091 | NCBI WGS metagenome assembly JAABUR01 (sample SAMN10711879, study PRJNA513375) | rock metagenome | isolation source: Antarctica rocks | place: Antarctica: Victoria Land, University Valley sud
GCGCTCACCGGCGGGTGGGCCGAGGGTGGGGGCACTAAATCGGGCGCGCGCACTGTGATCTCCATCGCACCACCTCCTGCCCCACAGCCTACCAAGTTTGCCTCACCAAGTCACGTTGTAAAACTAGCGCGGGCGGCGACAGAACAGCGAACAGGGAGCGGGGCCGGGGAATCTTCCCCGGCCCCGCTCCCTGTTCCTGCCGACCGGACCATAACGCGGTAACGATGCTTGTCGGCTTTCTCACTTTCATTCAACCCGCGACGTAATTCAGACCCGGTCGCCCTGTGCGTGATGCTGGCGGAGCAGGCGCAGGCCGAAGATGATGGCGATCACGACGATCGCGACGACGGTCAGGGCCTGCGTGGCGGTGCTCACGTTGTCGGCCACGGCCTGCCAGTTCGCCCCGAAGGCATAGCCGAGCCCGGCATAGACGCTGGACCAGATGGTCACACCGACGATGTTGACGAGCATGAAGCGACGGAGCGGATAATGCGCCGTGCCGGCGAGGATGTTGACGATCGCGCTGATCGGGGAGAGCGGGAAGCGCGAGAAGAGGACCGAGAGCAGGCCATAGCGCGTGAACGAGGCGCGCGCCTGGGTGATGCGCTCCGCATCGAGGTGGAAACGCCCACCCCACCGATTGAGCGCCGAACGTCCGCCGCGCCAGCCGAGCCAATAGCCGATGCCATTGCCGAGGAGGGTCGCGATGGTCGCGCCGAGGATCAGCAGGGGGAGGGAGATCTGCCCGCCCCCGGCGACGGCTCCCGCCGCGACCAGCAGGAGCGAACCCGGCAGGGGTACGCCGACGGCGGAGAGGAGCAGGACCGGGAGCAGGGCGATCAAGCCATACGTCGCCAGTAATTCAAGGAGCTGTTGCAGCATGTGGACTCTCGTACTCGCGCGTTCGAGGGGACCAACCGTGCTGAGTGTATCCCGAACGACGCGGATGAGCGGTGTCATAGCGTATTCGCACAGCACCGTCATCGCGCGGGCACGGTGTCGCCTTCGCTATGATAATGGTAGCGCATACACGAAGCCACCGCTGCTGCGAGTCTGGTATGCTACGTACGCGGTACGCTGGCTGGACTTTGTAGCCAGCCGATCGCGGAATTCTCCGCCGATTCGTCCTCTCTTCCTCATCGCGCGCGCCTCCCTTTGCGGTTGCCCCTTGCTATTGTTCGCGCCTCGCACTGCTGTATTAGCGGCGCCTTTATTGAGTTTTCCCGCCCTGACGACAGTGCTGAAACGAAAGGATCGCCATTTGGATCACGAACTCCATTTGCTGGTGAATATCGCCATCGCCACGGTCGTCGCGCTGATCGGCGGGCTGATCGCCCATCGTTTGCGCCAGTCGGTCATCGTCGGCTACCTGGTCGCGGGGGTGGCGATCGGCCCCTTCACGCCCGGTTTCATCGGCGACCGCGAACAAATCGCCTCCCTGGCGGAGGTCGGCGTGATCTTCCTGATGTTCGCGCTCGGGATCGAGTTTTCGCTCAAAGAGCTGGCGCGCGTGAAGGGCGTCGCGCTGATCGGCACCGCGATCCAGGTGTTGCTGACCGTCGGTGCGGGCGCGGCACTGGGGCACTTTCTCGGCTGGCCGCTCGCGCGCGGGCTCTTCATCGGCGGGATCATCGCCATCAGCAGCACGATGGTGGTGCTGAAAACGCTGCTCGATCGCGGCGAAGTCGCGTCCACCCACGGGCGTGTCCTGCTCGGCATCTTGATCGCGCAAGACCTCGCCGCAGTCGTGCTGATCGTGCTGCTGCCGAAGCTGGCGGACGGGAGCGGCGCGGCGACCGAACTGCTGCTGACGTTGCTCCGCGCGGTCGCGTTCATCGGTGTCGCGCTCTTCCTGGGGGTGCGCGTCGTGCCACGCCTGATGGCGCGGGTGGAGCGGCTCGGCTCGTCGGAGCTGTTCCTGCTGACCGCCGTGGCCCTCGCGCTCGGCACCTCGGTGCTCAGCGCGCTCCTCGGACTTTCGCCGGCCCTCGGCGCGTTCATCGGCGGGCTGATGCTGACCGAGACCGAGTTCGATCATCGCGTGATCGCGGAGGTCGTGCCGATGCGGAACCTCTTCGCCACCCTCTTCTTCGTCTCGGTCGGCATGCTGATCGACCCCGCCTTCATCGTCCACAATATCCTGGCGGTGCTCGGCCTGGTCCTCTTCATCGTCGTTGTGAAGGTACTCAGCACCACCATCGCCACCGTACCGTTCCAGTTGGGTGCGAAAACCACCGCTTTTTTGAGCCTCGGCCTGTTGCAGATCGGCGAGTTCAGTTACGTGCTGGCGCGGGCCGGGCGGGAGTCGGGCGCGATCACCAACGATCTCAATAGCCTCGTCCTCACCGCCTCGATGCTGACGATCGTGCTGACCCCCAGTGCCTTCTGGATCGCGTCGCGTGTCGCCACGGTGTTGGGGCGCCTGCCGCTCGCGCGACGGGTATTCGCCGCGCGCGCCACGCTGGTCGGTGAGGAAGTGCTGCTGCACGATCACGCGATCGTCGTCGGCTACGGGCGGGTGGGGCAGGCGGTGGCGGCGGGGCTACGCGACGCGGGGCTGACGGTGACGATCGTGGAGGAAGATCTGCACCTTGTCCGCGAGTTGGAGCGGCAGGGGTACACGGCGATCTACGGGGATGCAACCTTTAAAAGCATCCTGGATGTGGCGCACCCCGAGCGCGCGCGCCTGATCATCGTCGCGCTGCCGGATGCGGGGGCGACGCGCGCCGTGGTGCGGAACGCCCGGCGCGCGAATGCCGACGTGCCGATCCTCGCGCGTGTGGCGCGCTTCGATCAGGAAAAGGTGCTGCGTGAGGTGGGCGTGACCGCGACGATCGCCCCGGAACGGGCGGGCGCGGTGATGCTCCTGGAAGAGAGCGCACGCCTCCTGGGTATCCCCCTCTCCGCGCAGATCGATGGGTTGCGCCCGGTGCGCGCGAACGACGCCACAGCGGCGGGGTGGCAGGGAGGCTTTGCGCTCGTACCCGGCGAGGGTGGCGCGCACGCCATCGAGGGACACTGACGCACGTCGCGTCGGCCAGGCAGCGTCCAACCGCGATAGGAGGTACACCATGCTTGCCGCCGATGAGGCGTTAATCTTCTGGCGTTACATCGCGAGTTCGCTCGATCGCCTCGTCGGTTGTCTGGCCGATCGCTCCGAGACGCAACTGAACTGGCGACCGGCCGCGCCCGACACCAATAGCCTCTATGCGCTCGCAATGCATACGCTCGGCAATGTGGGGGAGAATCTGCTGCAAACCCTGCTCGGCCAGCCGGTGGGCCGCGATCGTGACGGGGAGTTCGCCGTGCGGGGTGACTCCGCACAGGCGATAGCCGCGCGCTGGTCCGCCGCGCGGGCTGAGATAGGCTCCCGCTTGGCGAACTTGCCCGCCGGTGCGCTCGATGCCCCCTACGATCATCCCCGCCGTGGGTCGCTTACCGGGCGCGAGATCCTGATCGTCGTGGCCCGGCACAGCGCCGAACACCTGGGACAGGCCGAACTCACGCGCGATCTGCTGAGCGCGGCGCAGGTGGATTAAGGCTTTCCATTACCCTGTCCACGCGCTACATTGGCCGTAACCTGACAGCCTGACGGATGTGGACAGCCTCGCGCCGTCCATGGGCCGGATAATCCCGATCGGCAGGTATCCCACTTAGATGGCGTGTTTTGCATTGTCTGTTGTTGAGCGGCATACGCTGCCTGCGCGAGCGGCCAGAGTGCGGTGGCCCAATAGCGCGCCATGACCGCCGTGCCGAGGTCATCAGGGTGCAAACCCGCGCCGACGAGTTGCTCCTGATGACTAAAGAAGTAGTCGTATCCGCGCTCGTCGCCTCGGAGTGTCGTCGCGCCATTGACCATCCCGGTCAACTCGTGCGCCTCATCGCGTAGGAGAAGATTCGTCCGAGAGTTCACACTGGCAATTGGCGCGGTCAGAACGGGGGTGTACCCGCTCGCGATCAGGTCATTGAGGAGCAGGACCATGTTTGCGTGGTAGGCCGCCGTGGGTATCCGTTGTGCCGCGTCGTTCGTGCCGAGCATGATGTGGACAATATGCACACCGGAGGTTGCGAATGATGCCTTGGCAGTAGCGAGATAGCCGCTCCGTGCCCCCGGTGCCCAATCTGCGGACTTCGCCCCGCTGTGTCCTTGATTATCAGCGAGTACGGTCAGTCCGCGTGTGTCGAAGTCGGCGGCGACGAGCGATGGCGCGGGCGTGGTTGTGAACTCACCATAGGTGATGGAATCCCCGATGAAGCCAATCGCTACCGTGTCGGCGCAGGTGCTGCGCGCGGTTCCTCCCGACGCGCTGGGAGCGAAGAAGCCGCCCATGATGCTGGATAGCAAGAGGGTCGCTGCCGCGATTATGACGATAGGACGCACCGCTCTCCTCATACATAGCGTCAATCTGCTGTATTCACTATGCCAACAACGGGATAGGTACGATACCCCATAAATGGTGGGCACGGCGAGGGACAATCGGGCCAGGACGAGGGGTGAATTTTTCTAGCGATCTTCAAAAAATGCTGGTGATAGGCAATAACCCCTCGCCTACAGCTCGCTCGTTCTCTAAGAGAACGGCGACGGCGTGAGGAGCCACAATAGCGCACCACACTACGTGAGGTCGCACGCACGATCAGGACTTTTGGGCTACCTGGTACTGGGGGACATTCGCCGACCGCACCGTTATGATTAGTGCGGTGGGGATATCCTGCTTCCCCACGGAAGCGCTCGTGTCCCAGGGGTTCCGTGTTCGCACCGCGTGCGCTGCTCGCCGCCATCGTGATCCTCGGCGTGCTGCTACCGCCACAGTTTGCGCTGGCGGCGCGATCCGCGTCCGCGCCGCGCGCCGCCGTGGGCGATCAGGCTGCCCCCGTTGCGGGGGCGGCGGACACCGCCACGAATCAATTGCTGATCGGCTTCGCGCCGGGCACCACCGCGACGGAGCGTGACGCGGCGGTCGCCAGGCGGGGTGGGCGGATCATTCGCACCTTCGAGAGCATCGATGCGCTGTTGATCGCGGTGCCTGCTGGACGGGCCGCCGCCAGCGATTTCGCCGTCGATACGGTCGTCCGCTACGCCGAACTGAACGCACCGATCCACCCCGCGCGCATCCCCGACGATCCCGATTACGCCAATAGCGGTCTCTGGGGTCTCGGGAAGATCGATGCGCCGACCGCCTGGGATACCGCGACCGGTGGCAGCGGTGTCGTCGTGGGGGTCGTCGATAGCGGCATCGACTACACGCACCCCGATCTCGCCGCCAACGTCTGGACCGCGCCGCCGGGCTGGGATGTCGATGGTTGCGGCGCTGGCACGCACGGCTATCGCGCCGATCCGGGGGTCACGAACTGCGATCCGCTCGATGAGTACGGGCATGGCACCCACGTCGCCGGGACGATCGGCGCGACCGGCGACGATGGGCGCGGGATCGTCGGGGTCGACTGGCGCGTCACCCTCATGCCGCTGCGCTTCATGGCCGCCAACGGTGCCGGCGACACCGCCGGGGCGATCGCGGCGATCGATTACGCGGTGCAGGCGAAGCAGCGCGGCGTCAATGTCCGCGTCCTCAACCTGAGCTGGACAACCGAGAGTAGCATCTTCGTCCAGGCGCTCTACGATGAGCTCAAGGTCGCGTCCGACAATGGTATCCTGATCGTGGCGGCGGCGGGAAACACCGAAGGCAACAGCGGCACGGATAACGGTGCCACGCCGACCTACCCGGCGAACTTCGCCACGCACGTTGCGGGCGATCCGTTCGCCGCCGCTATTCCGAACATGATCGCCGTGGCCGCGAGCGGCCGCAGCGACACTATCGCCACGTTCGGTGACTACGCCTCCAATTACAGCGCCACGCGCGTGCAACTGGCCGCGCCGGGCGTCGATGTCTACTCGACTATCCCAGGCTATAACACCTTTCTATTTAGGGAGACGAAGAATTACGATACTCTGAGTGGCACCTCGATGGCGACGCCACACGTCAGCGGGGCCGCAGCACTCCTCCTCAGCGCCCCCGGTTTCCGCGACCTCACCGCAACACAACTGCGCGATCGCCTGCTCGGCTGCGGCGATAACACGAGCGGCCTGAGCGGCAAGGTGGCGAACGGGCGATTGAACGTGGCGCGTGCGTTGCGCGGCACTGGCGGTTGCGCCGCCGCGCCCACCTACGCGCTGACGCTGAGCGCGGGCGCTGGTGGCACGGCCACCGTGGCCCCCACCCCCGGCCCGTACCCGGTCGGGACGACGGTCGCAATCAGCGCGCAACCGCAGGCGGGCTATGGTCTGACCGGATGGACGATCGATGGTGTGGCGAGCGCCGACCTGTCGAACCCCCTCAACCTGACGATGAACGTGCCGCATACGGTCGCCGTGACATTCGTCGCCAACAACGCCGCCCCACAGATCGGCACGCTCAGCCCCACGATGATCCCCGCCGGTAGCGGACGCTTCGTGCTCACGGTCAACGGGTCCGGTTTCGCGCGCGGCGCGGTCGTCAAGTGGAATGGCACCACCACCCTCGCGACGAGTTTCGTTAATTCGACACAGCTCCAGGCGATCGTGCCGGATACGCTCGTCGCGAACCAGGGGTCAGCGACTGTCGTCGTCAGCAATCCGACGCCGGGGGGCGGGCTCACCTCGACGAACTTCGCGATCGGGACCGCCGAGCAGTCGATCAGCTTCGACCCCCTCCCGAGCCGTCAACTTGGCGCGTCGCCCTTCACGGTGACCGCCAGCGCCATCGGCGCACCGCTCACCTTTTCGGCCACCGGCGCTTGTGCCGTCGGTGCCACCACGACAGCGGGAACCGCGACGACCGCGACTGTCACTCTGACCGATCTGGGCGATTGTGGCCTCACCGCCACGCAGACGGGTGGTGGTGCCTCTGCCCCGGCCAGCATGCCCCGACACTTCACCGTGATACAAGGTGTCCCGACGATCACCTGGGCGAATCCAGCGGCGATCACGTACGGAACGGCGCTCGATGCGACGATCCTCAACGCCACGGCGACGGCGAGCGTCCCTGGCACCTTCCGTTATGCCCCTGCGTCGGGGGCGGTGCTACCGGCGGGCGAGCATACCCTCACCGTGACGTTCGCCCCCGCTGACACGACGCACTACGCGACGATCACGCGCGCGGTGCCGCTGACCGTCGCCAAAGCGCCGCTGACCGTGACCGCCCACGCCACCGATGGCATCTATGGGCAATCGCTGGCCCCGTTCACCGCCACCTACAGCGGCTTCGTCAATGGTGATACCGCCCAGCGCACGCTCGATGGGGCGCTGACCTTCGCCACGAGCGCGACCGATCGGAGCCCTGTCGGCCAGTACCCGGTCACGCCGGGCGGGCTGACCGCCGCCAACTACGCGCTCACGTTCGTCGCCGCCACGCTGAGGATCGCGCCCGCGCCGCTGACGGTGACGGCGAACGATCGGGCACGCCCCACCGGTGTCGCCGATCCCACCTTCGCCGTCACTTATAGCGGCTTCATCCCCGGCGAGGATCGCCAGGCGCTCGGCGGGACACCCGCCTGCACGACGCCCGCGACGACGACGAGCCCGGTCGGCACCTACCCGATCACCTGTGGCGGCCTGACCACGACAAACTACACCCTCACCTATCGCCCTGGCACGCTGACGATCGTCAACGCTCAGGTCGCCCTTAACGTGTTGCCGGTGTCCGCGACCGTCGGGCAGCAGTCGGCGACGCTCGTCGCGCGGATCGCCGCGCAGTCCGCTGCCGCGCCGTCCGGCACCGTCACCTTCACGGTGACGCAGGGCGCGACGGTCATCGGCACCCCAACGGATGCCCCGATCGGTAGTGGAGAGGCGAGCGCATCCTTCCCGATCGCCACGCTCGCTGCGGGCGACTACACCGTCACGGCGCGGATCGAGGCGTCCGGTGGCAACCCTGCCGTCAGCGGCAGCGGCATGCTGACGATCGCGCGGCAGTCGCAGGCGCTCACCTTCGCCGCGCCCGCTACGCACCATTACGGCGATGCGGTGTTCGCCCTCAACGCCACAGCATCTTCGGGGTTGGCGGTCGCCTTCTCCGTTCCCGCCGATGGTCCTTGCTCACTCGCTGGTACGACCGTGCGGCTCGATCGCGCCGGTATCTGCACGGTCACGGCGACGCAGCCCGGTGACGCGGCGACGCTCCCCGCCGCCCCGGTCACCCGCAGCTTCACGATCGTGCGCGGAGCCTCATCCCTGCGCTGGGACACGCCCGCGTCGATCGTCTATGGCACCCCCCTCGGCGCGACGCAGCGCGCGGCGACCGCCGATAGCGCGGGCGTCATCACCTACGATCCGCCGCCCGGCGCGATCCTCGGCGCGGGCGCACATACGCTGACGGCGTATTTCACGCCGACCGCGAGCGACACGTTCGCGTCCGCATCCGCGATGGTCACCATCACCGTCACGCCCGCGCCGCTGATGCTGACGGCGCTCGACGCGACCATCACCTACGGTGTCCCATTGCCCGCCTTCGCGGTCGAGGTGCGGGGGCTCGTCAATGGCGATACCACGACCAGCCTTGGTGTGGGTGCGAACCCCGCCGCCAGCGCCAGCGCCCCGCTCCCGGTCGCTCCCTACGCGCTCGCGCCTGCGGCGACCACGGGCGGGAATTACACGATCACCACGAACGCCGGTAGCTTGATCGTGCTGCCGCGCCCGTTGACCCTGACGGTGAGCGACGCGACCCGCGCCTATGGTGCCAACAATCCCGCGTTCGATCTCCGCTACGATGGCTTCGCCGACGGGGAGAGCGCCGCGAGCCTCGGCCCGACCCCGACCTGCGCGCCGCCCGCCGACGGCACCAGCCAGCCCGGCACCTATCCGCTCGTGTGCAGCCTGCCCGCGCCGGCGAACTACCGCGTTCGCAGCCTGCCCGGCGCGCTGACGGTGACGACCGCCCCGCAGTCGCTCGCCTTCACCGCCCCCGCCGATCGGATGCTCAGCGCGACCACCGGCACGCTCGCGGCGACGGCGTCATCGGGCTTGCCGGTGACCTTCTTCGTCGCGCCGGGCTCGCCCTGCGTGGTCTCTGGCACGACGCTGACCCTGTTGAGCGTCGGCCCCTGCGTCATCACCGCGCGGCAGGGGGGGGACGCGCGCTATGCCGCGGCCCCGGAATTGGCGCGCACGGTGCAGATACTCCCGTTGCCGGCACCACCCGCGCCTTCGCCCACCCCGACGCCCATCCCGCCCCCGACCGCCACGCCGATCCCGCCACCGCCGCCGCCGCCGCCGACCGTCGCCCCGCCGCCGAAGTCGTGCGCGCAGACAGCTGCGGTGACGGTCGCCAAGGGGAGTGGCACGGTCAGCCCCACCACGGTCTGCGTCGGTGTGCCGACCGCCCTCACCGCGAGCCCCGGTAACCGCCAGCTCTTCATCGGCTGGGCGATCGATGGGACCGTTCAGAGCTACACGAACCCGATTCAGCTCACCCTCACGAGCGGCCACACGATCACGGCGCGCTTCGGCCCGACACAAGACTTCCCCGATCTCACGGCGTCGGCGATGAAGGATGCGATCGATCAATTGGCGGCGCGCGGCATCGTCAAGGGGTATGCCGACGGCTCATTCGGGCCGAGGGACACGACGCTGCGGGCGCAGATGGCCGCGCTGATCGCCCGGGCGATGGGCTGGGACGCCGAGGAGCACGGCAATCCCTTTGCCGATCGCGGCCCGGTGGACGCCGACCTCTGGCGGAATGTGGGGACGCTCGCCTATCACAACGTGGCGCGTGGCTACGGAGATGGCACGTACAACCCGACCGCGTCGGTCCTCGCCGCGCAGACGATCTCGTTCATCACGCGCGCGATGGTCGAGAAGGGCTATTGGCAATTCCAACCGGATAATGGCGCGCTCTACACGAATGTCCCGGCGTCCTCGGGGCATCGCGTCGATCTCGCCACCTATGTCCACTATGTCGGCGGTCTGCCCGATGTCGGGGCGGGGGCCAGTTTCCCCGGCTGGGATCAGCCTTCCACGCGCGGCTGGTTCGCCCGTGCCCTCTGGGCCGCGTTGCAAACCCAATTCGCGCGCTCCACGCTCCCGTAATCCCCCGTATCCGCAGCGATAGCGTCTCTCCATTCGTGTCGTCGTGCTGGTGCTGCCCTTCGTGCCGCAGTTGTGATATCCTGCGTCACAGAGCTTTCAGTAGCGCATGATGGTCGAATGTGAGAGGTGGGGCGATGTGGTCGGCGCGCGTCGTATGCTTGCTTTGCGTCCTGGTGCTCGGAATCATCCCGTCGCCGCCCGGTGTAACGGCGACCGCCGCGCCACGCGCTACGGTGGCCCCGGTCGCGCTCCCGGATATCGTCGCCGGTCAGCTCGTGCTCGGCTTCGCGTCGGAGATCGATGAGGCGACGCGCGATCGCCTCGTGGGTGCGCGCGGCGGTGTCACCCTCACGCGACTCGCCGGTGTCGGCGCGCGGGTGGTGGCGAGCCGTGCCGGGCGACCGCTCGGCGAGGAGGCACGCGCCTACGCTGCCACGGCGGGCGTGCGCTACGTCGAGCCGCACTATCGCTACCACACCGCCCGTGTCCCGGATGATACCCACTACACCGATGCCGGACTCTGGGGGCTCACCACGATCGGGGCACCCGCCGCCTGGGACCAGACGATCGGCAATCGGGCATCGTCGTCGGCGTCGTCGATAGCGGGATCGATTATCGCCATAGCGACCTCGCGGCCAACATCTGGTCCGCCCCGGCGGGCTGGTCGCTGGGAGGTTGCGCGCCGGGAACGCATGGCTTTCAGGCGGTCGGCGTGACCGTCGATTGCGATCCGACGGACACGCTCGGGCTGGGGACACAGATCGCCGGGACGATCGGCGCGGTCGGTGATAACAGCCTCGGCATCGCGGGCGTCAACTGGCAGGTCAGCCTGATGGTGCTCAAATGCAAGGACGACAACGGGAACGTGCGAATCGCCGATGCGGTGCGCGTGCTCGACTACGCGATCGCCGCGCGACGGGCCGGGGGTAACCTCCGCGTCCTCGTCTTCGGTTGGGGTTCCTATAGTCCCTCGGAGACGCTGCGCGCGGCGCTCGCCGAGGCGGCGACGGTCGGCATCCTGGTCATCGCCCCGGCTGGCGATGACGCAAACGACAACGACCAGAATCCGTACTACCCGGCGAGCTACGGCTCCGCACCCGCCAATCTCCCGAATGTGATCGCCGTGACCGCCACCTCGAAGAGCGATGGGCACCAGCCCACCGCGAACATCGGCGCGACGAGCGTGCAGCTGGGTGCGCCCGGCGCGGGCAATCTCTCGACGTTCCCGAACGATCAATACAAGAGCTATGGGCAAAGCGAGGCCGCCGCCGCCCATGTCGCGGGGTCGGCAGCGCTGACCCTCGCCGCAGACCCGACGCTGACTGTTGAAGCGTTGCGCGGACGGCTCCTCGCCTGCGGCATGCCGCGCGAGTCGCTGAACCTGCTGACGGTGACGGGCCGTCGCCTGAATGTGGCGCAAGCCGTGACCAATACCGGCTGCACTTACCGTCTCGCACTCGAAACGGCGTTTGGCGGCACGATCAGCGCCACCCCTCCCGGACCGACATATACGTCTGGGACCGTCGTCACCCTCAACGTCGCCACGAACACCGAGTATCGCTTCAGCGGTTGGGAGATCGATGGCGTAGCCGCCGGGACGGCGAACCCGCTTTCCGTGACCATCACCGCCGATCGGCGGATCGCCGCGCGCTTCGTCCGCCTGTACACGGTCGTGGTCGAAACCAGCGGTGGCGGCACGGTGACCGTCGCGCCGAATAAGCCGACGTATGAGGCTGGCGAAACGGTCAACTTGGCCGCGACTCCCGCCGCTGGACACCGCTTCACCGGCTGGACGCTCGATAGCCAGCCGGTCAGTTCCGACCCGAACTATATCCTGACGGTGACGAGCGATCACCTGATCGTTGCCGGTTTCGCGTTGCTGACCGCGCCCACGGTCACGCCCACCGTCGCCGGCTCACCGATGCCGACCGTCACTCCGACAGTCGGTGGATCGCCAGGGGGCTCGCCGGTGCCAACCACCCGACCGGCGTATGCCCTCGCGCTCTCCGCCGGGCCGGGCGGTGGCGTGAGTGCCTTACCGAGCCCCGGCCCCTATGGCCCCGGCACGCGCGTGCAGGTCAGCGCCGTGCCGGAGAGCGGCTTCGTCTTCACCGGCTGGACCCTCGATGGGGTCGCGGTGGGGCTGGCGAATCCGTATACCGTCACCATGAGCGCCGAGCGGTCGGTCGCCGCCACCTTCGCGCGCGCCTATCCGCTCACCCTCGCCACAACGAGCGGCGGGCGTGTCGATACGGCGGCGACCGGCTGGTCTGGCGGGACACCGTATCCGACCGGGACGAGCGTGGCGCTGACCGCCGTCACGGCGAACAATGGGGTCTTCACCGGCTGGACGGTCGATGGCATCTTCTGGGGGTGGGCGACGGTCCTCACCCTGACGATGGACGCGCCCCATAGTGTGCTGGCAACCTTCGCCGCCCGCCCGCGTTTCGGCGATCTGCCGCCCGGCCCGCCCCCTTACGAGGCGATCAGCCAGTTGGCGGCGCGCGGCATCGTGCGCGGGTATCAGGATGGCGATTTCGGCCCGCATGACACGACCCTACGGGCGCAGATGGCCGCGCTGATCGGGCGGGCGATGGGCTGGGAGGGGGAGGATCACGGCAATCCGTTCAGCGATCGCGGCGTGGTCGATGACGAGTTGTGGCGCGCGGTCGGGACGCTCGCGCACTACGAGGTGGCGCACGGCTACGGCGACGGCACTTACGGCACCCTCGATCCGGTGTTACAGGTCCAGACGGTCGCCTTCATCGCCAGGGCGATGGTGCGTCGTGGTCTGTGGGCGTGGCAGCCCGACGACGCGGCGCTCTTCCCGGCGATCCCGGCGTCGTCCGGGCACCGCGTCGATCTCGCCACCTACGCGCATTACGTCGGCTCGCCGCCCGACACCGATCCGACCGGCGCATGGGCGAGTTGGGACACTCCTGCGACGCGCGGCTGGTTCGCGCGCGCCCTCTGGCAGGCGCTCGATGGCACTTTTGGCACGCCGCATACCCCCTGATCCGCATCCGCTGTGCGGACTCGCGCGTTCTGTCGGCGCAGCGGCGCGACCGTGCGGCGCGCGAGGAAGGGGAGCGCGATGACCCGACTGGCGATCCTGGCCGATATTCACGGCAATCTGCCCGACCGCGCCCTTCGACGCGGCGACGCTGGCCCGGTTCCGCGCGATCGACCCGCTCACCTACATCTCACGCGCCTATCACGACATATCCTGATGATCTATCGAATTGTTTTGGACGAAGGTACGGGAAGGTAGATGAATCAGCAAGACTTTCATAACCCGGAAAACTGGCGTGGCGGTCCAAGCTATGAGCTCAGCATGGCCTGGATGCCCAGCGACGATGCGCGCATTCTCGCTGCAATGCGTGTTCTCACCGGATCACTTGGGTTTAATGGTCCGTGGGCGGATCCGATGCTTTTCCCTGTACCACCGGCAATGCCAAAGGCACTAGATCGTGAGACCGGCTACAAAGGGTATGGCCTTCTCCGCCTGGAAGATGGATCAGAACTGGGCTGTCTAGTGCTGACGTTGCTTGATGAACACGCAATAGAGGGCTGCGATGCTGAATATGATTGGCTGATATTAGCAGTAATGGGCGGAATGCAGGAGCAAGCATTCAAGATCGTCTATAGCGATACCTTCTGACAGGATAACCCCTGGCTCGATCGCATCGATACACAATATCTGGTCCTCGCCGCGAATATCGATGCCGCTGTACCTTTCACATTCGCTATCGTCAATTACGAAGGTACGCTCCTCTTCGGACGGGATAAACATACGATCATCACCAAGCAGCTCAAACATGGCGGACTTCTGCTCCCACCGGCGCTTTTCGCGCAATATGGCTCACAGGATGACTGGATAACTCTTGCCTCGGGGTTGCATTGGCTCCCGCCGCGCGAGCCGTAAGCGAACTGGACCGTCTCAAGGTGATGCCTTGTGGCAATCATCGCCCATTCACGGATAATGGCCCCACACGGTCACACAAATATGGATGCGATGGGCGGCGGGCAGCAGAGGAGGGGCGATGCCAGCGATGTTGGACAATGTGCTCGCGGCGATCGAGGCGGGGCGCACTGATGCGATCGCGACCCTGGCGCGCTATGTGCAGCAGCCGAGCATCTCGGCGCAGGGTGTGGGGTTGGCCGAGTGCGCCGCGCTGACCAAGGAACTCCTCATTGATGATGGTGTCCCGGCGGAAATCTATGATGTACCGGGTGGGCCGCCGGTCGTGGTAGGCCGGGTCGCGGCGGGGTCGGGCGGCGATCCGACACGAACGCTCTTCTGCTACGCTCACTATGACGTGCAATCCGTCGAGCCGGTCGAGCGCTGGACCGATCCACCCTTCGGCGGCACCGTGCGCGATGGACGCCTCTGGGGGCGCGGCGCGAGCGACAACAAGAGCGGTGTCCTCGCTTTCAGCAAGGCGGCGCGCGCCTGGAACACCGCCGCAGGCGGGCCACCGGTCAATCTGCTCCTCTTCGTGGAGGGCGAAGAAGAGATCGGCTCGCCGCATCTCGGGCCGTGGTGCGCCGATCACCCCGAACTCCTCGCCGCCGACGGGATGCTCTGTCTCGATGGCGGGATCGTGGAGTCGGCGGGGGTGCCGGAGGTCGCGCTCGGACTGAAGGCGATCCTCTACGTCGAACTGCGCGCCGAGGGCGCGGCGGACGATGTCCACTCGCTGAACGCGGCGATCGTGCCGAGCCTGGCCTGGCGACTCGTCCGCGCGCTCGCCACGCTGCGCGACGATGACGGCACGATCCTGATCCCCGATTGGCTCGATGGCTACAATGCCCCCACCGAGGCCGACGAGGCGCTGGTGGAGGCCGAGGTGGCGCGCGTGGACGAGGCTATGTGGCGACGGGAACTTGGCATCGACGCCTTCCCGCACGACCTCGACCTGACCGGCGCGGTGCGCGCCCGCCGCTACCAGCCGACCTGTAACATCTGCGGCCTCACCGCCGGGTATGGGGGGCCGGGCACGAAGACGATCATCCCGGCGCGCGCGTCGGCGAAGCTCGACTTCCGCCTGCCGCCCGACCTGAAACCGGAGGTCCAGTTGGAGAAGCTGCGCCGCCATCTCGACGCCCAGGGCTTCGCGGACATCGCCATCCATCACTACGGGCCGGGCGAGTGGCCGATCAAGACGCCGCCCGAAGCGCCGGTCGCGCGGGCGATCGCGCGCGCCGCCGCCCGTACCTTCGGGAAGGCCCCGGTGGTGCTGGGCCTCTCGGCGGAGGGGACGATCCTGCGGCATGTGCCGATGCCGCTGATCCTCACCGGTTTCGCCAACGCCGATTGCAATCTTCACGCGCCCGACGAGAACATCGTCCTCGATGACTATCTGCGCGGCATCGCCTACGCCGCCACGATCTACGCCGAGTTCGCCAGCGACGTGGCGGGATAGATATGCGGCTTTACAACGTAGCGCGGGGCCGCTCCCCGGTATTGGGAGCGGCCCGCATCTTATCGCGCATCAGTGATCGCCAGTGCCATCAGTTTTTGCTTCGCGTTCGCACCAACCGCTCTCCATTCGCCACCTGCTTGACGACGTTACCCTGCCGCTACTCGTTTTTACTCCCGTGCCCTCTGCGTCTCTGCGCCTCTGCGGTGATCGTCCCTTCCTCTCGTCCCCCTCAGTGCCTCTGTGTCTCCTGTTCCGTCCCCGATCCCTGCGCTACAGCAGCCCGTACTCCCGCGCGATCTCTTGTAGCGCGTGCGTCAGGACGACCGAACCCTCGATCTCGTCCTTGAAGATCGAGACACTCTCGACGTTCAGGCCGAGCGGCAGGGTACGGATGTAGTCGTGGTCGAGGATCGCGCGCAGATGCTCGCGGCAGATCGCGATCGAGCGGGTCAGCGGCGTCGGATCGTCCATGATCGTCGCGGCGGTCGCGGCGGCGATCTCGATCCCGAGCCAGCGCAGGAACGTCAGCGTCCTCTCCCGCCCGCAGGGGACGAAGGTGAGGACGATCCGGCGCGGGGTGACACCATATTCGGCGCACTCGCGCGCATAATCGCTGAGGAGGCGGATCGTCGGCTCCGGGCTATACACCGCCTGCGAGATGAAATAGTCGCAGCCCGCCTCGGCCTTGCGGCGCAGGCGCTCGCTCTCGCTCCGCCTGGCGGTATGGCGCTCCGCGATGGCGACCCCGCCAAGGGTGAAGCCGGCGGGATGCGCGGCGGCGAGCTCCATCGCGCGGGGCAGGGGCACGGCGCTGCTGATCCCGCGCGAGGTCGGCAGGCCCACCAGCGAGAGGTGATCGATGCCGAAATCGTGCGCCGTCTCGTCCAACCAGGGATTCCAGCACTCTTCGGTGACGTCCGCGATGCACTTGTAGGTGATCGGCGTCAAACCGGTCAGTTCGTGCAAGCGCCGCGAATAGGCGCGCGAATCGCTGGTGGGGAGGAATGGGAAGGGACGCGGCATGCTGGTCCGCCCCTGCTCCTCCTGGACATCGTAGAGCACGATCCCATCGAGCGTCAGCGCGCGCAAACGCTCGGCGAGGCGCTCGGCGGCGCGCGCGATCTTCTCCTCCGGCGTGCCCGCACGCGGCGGCGTCGTGCCGTAGAGGCGCAGGAAGTGGCGGGGATCGACGATCTGGCGGTGCTGTTCCATCTTTAGATCCTTCGTGCCGTGTGGTCGGCGGAATACGTTTCCGGGGACGGCGTATGCTGTCGAAGTATACGCCGGTGCGCGCATCGCGATCAGGCGGCACGCCGCGCGTAGTCCTTATGGGGGATGAGCGCTGCCAAAGAGTATGATAGTCTAGCGATACGAATGGCGATACGGCAAGGGTTGGAGATGGATGACGGCGTACAAGGCGTCCGCGCGGGCGAGCGCCCGCGCGCGAGTGCCGAAAGCTTCACCACGCTCTTCGAGGCGGCCACCGAGGGGATGCTGATCCTCGAACGGCGGATCATCGTCGCCGCGAATCACACCGCCGCGACGATCCTGGGGCGTGATGCGGTGGCCTTGGTCGGCATGGTCGCCCTCGACCTGATCGCGCCGGAAGATCAGCAGCACGTCAGTGCGCGCCGCCTCGGCCCCGCGCGCACCTACGAAACCGCCATCGTGCGGCCCGATGGCGCGCGGGTGCCGGTGCAGATCGTCTCGCGCCAGATCAGCTATGGTGGGGGGAGCGCGCGCCTGGTGACGTTGCAGGACATCACCGAACGACGGGCGGCGGAGCAGACGCTACGCGCCAGCGAGTCGCGCTTCCGCGCCCTGGTGCAGCACGCCCACGAACTGACGATCATCCGCGATCTCGACGGCACGATCCGCTACATGAGCCCGGCGGCGGAGCGCATCTTCGGCTACACCGCCGAGGAGTTGAGCGGGCGTAATCGCCTGGAACTGATTCACCCGGAGGATGCGGCGCGGATCGCCGATGCGGTGGCGAGCATCCAGCGCACGCCCGGTGTCCACGCGCCGATCAGCTATCGGGTGCGCCACCGCGACGGCACCTGGCGAACCTTGGAGGGGACCGCGACGAACCTGCTGCACGAGCCGAGCGTGCGCGGCATCCTCGTCAATGCGCGCGATGTGACCGAGCGCGCCGAGGCCGAGCGCGAGCGCGATGCCACGCTGGAGCGTGAGCGGCGCGCGCGGCGGGAGGCCGAGGAGGCGTTACGCTCCCGCGATGAATTCCTGGCGATCGCGGCGCACGAACTGAAGACGCCGATCACCGTGATGAAGGGCAACGCCGAACTGCTCGCGCGGCAACTCGCGCGTCCCACCCCCGATCCGCTGCGCCTCGCGCGCCTCAGCGAGCGCGTCACCGGGCAGATCGAGCGGCTGGAATATCTGATCGGCGATCTGCTGGATCTCTCGCGCTTGCGGCGCGGACAGCTCCCATTGCGCCCGCGCCTGTGCGACCTCGTCGCACTCAGCGTCGAAGTGCTCGCGCGCATCACCGCGACCTTGCCTGACCCCGGCCCGACGCTGGTCCTCGCGGCCCCCGCTGCGGCGCTCCTCCGCGCCGACACCGAGCGCCTGGAACAGGTGCTGCTCAACCTCGTCGGCAACGCGATCAAGTATTCGCCGGACGGGGGGGAGATTCGCATCGGCATCGTGACCGCGGCGCGCACGGTCTGCCTGACCGTGCGCGATCGGGGGATCGGCATCCCGCTCGAAGAGCAGGCGACGATCTTCGAGCCCTTCACGCGCACCAGCCTCGCGGCAACGGTCGCGAGCGGCATCGGCATCGGCCTCTACATCACCGCGCAGATCGTCGCCGGGCATGGCGGCACGATCGCGGTGGAGAGCATCCCTGGTCGCGGCAGTTGTTTCGCGGTGACCCTCCCCGTCGACGGCCCGCCCGCCTGAGCCCTCACGGCAGCCGTTCGTCGGCGATCTCCCACACCGAACCGGCGTCGCTCTCCGCATCGTCCAGGGAGTAGGCGGAGGTCGCGGCGTAGGCGACCAGATAGGGATCGGTCGTCAGGCGGAACGCGCTGTAGGCCCCGACCGGCGATTCGGACGCGAGATCGAGCGCCGGGTCGATCTTGCCGGGGTGTACGCCGACGCCGTGCTGCGCCTCGAAGGGTGCGGTATCCTCGCGCCCCTCATCGAGACCGGGATAGCGCGTCCCCTGTGCCAGGACCGGTACTGGTTCGGCGTCGAGTTGCCGCGCCGAGGTCAGCCCCAACGCCTCCAGGTCGCCGCAGAGCCGCGCGAAGTCGGCGGCGTAGCGGCTTTTGTCCAGCGGATCGTTGGACGCCTGACGTGTGGCGGTGTGCAACGAGGCGGCGAGGCGGCGCAGGCTGAACGCGAACGCCTGTTCCAGCAAGAGTATCTGGGGGTTCTTGACCAGATTGGCGTGATGCTCGGGGGAAAGCCCGTAGCGCAGGAAGCCGATCAGGTGCTGCGTCGTCACCAGCATTCGTAACATACTCTGCTGCACACGCGGCGGGTGGTTGTAGTAGAGGATGGGGTGCGTCTCGTGGTTCTCGGTGAGGGCCAGGAGTTCCAGCGCCAGGGTGCGGAGGCGCGCGTCGAGATCGCCGTCCCAGCGCCCATCCTCGTGCAGATAGCGGCGCAAGAGCGGGAGGCCATCGGCCCGACCCGCCACCTCCGCTTCCAGCGCGGTGACGGAGACGCGCAGCCGCGCGAGGGTCGGGTAGACGGCGAGTACGTAGGCGATGGCGAGGGAGATCGTCGCCATACCGCTCATCCCTTCGAGCACCGCCAGCGCGCGCACCGGCCACGCCTCCGGGGTGATGTCGCCGAAGCCGAGCGTGGAGAGCGCCGTGCCGCTGAGATACAGGGCATCCGACCAGTGGCGGGTCGCCCCGGACGCGATGTTGAAGGCCCCGGATATATCGAGCCACGGAACGTAGAGCGCGGCGAAACCGAGGAACATCAGCATGATCCAGAGGCTGATCAGCCCCGCGACGAGGAGCGGCAAGGCCGCTTCTTGCAGCCGCGCGCCGAACGGCACACGCCGCGCCACGCCGTTGATGAAGCGCCAACCGGCGCGGTGGAAGCGATTACTGAGCGGACTTTCCAGTCCGGGATGCAGGACCGTCGCCCAGATATCGAACGCGGCCAGCCCGAGTAACGCGAGGCCGAGCGCCGTGCTGCCGATGGCGAGCAGCGCCATGAGTGCCTTATCCTTATCCGCGCCGGAATTGTCGCCGGAACAGGGCCGTGCTGACGATGAAGAGGAGCAGCGCCATCGCGCCGAGCGCGGCGAGCACCCACCAGACCGGCGTTTCCCCGCGCAGCATCACCGCCTGTAATGCCTTGATGCCATAGGTGACGGGCAACGCATAGGAGATGACGCGGACATAGGGTGCGAGCGAGTCCAGCCCCAGGAAGAAGCCGCCGAAAAAGACCGAGGCGAGCAACACCAGCATGGAGAATTGCACCGCCTGGCTCTCGCTATTCGAGATGGCCGAGATGAAGAAGCCGAACGAGAGGGAGGCGAGGATCAGCAGCAGTAATACGCCGGCGAAGGGGAGATAGCCGCCCAGGATGTGGATACCCAGCCCGAGATGCATCCCCGCCGCCAGCGCCACCCCGAGGATAGCGGTGATCAACAGGTAGGCGAGGTACTTGCCGATGGTGACCTCGCCCGCACCGGTCGGCGAGACGCGGAAGACCTCGACCGCGCCGATCAGGCGCTCGCGTACCAGCGTGAGCGCGGTGAGGGTGACGGCGATGTGCTGGATCAGCAGCGCGATCACCGCCGGGGCGTAGAACTCGACGAAGCCGGGGGCGATCGGGGAGATATTGTTCGATTGCGACTGGAAGGGCGAGACCAGGACATCGGGCGGGATCGTTTTCAATTGATCCGATGATTGCCCGATCACCCCGGCATCCTGGCCGATCGCACCCGCCAGATTCTGCTGACTCGCGCCCATCTGCCCGGTTTGCACCTCCGCCTGGAGCCGGTTGCTGTTGTCGTCGATCCGGGTGCTCGCCCCCTGTGCCGCCGCGATCGCCTGCCCTTGCGGGGTGCTGCCGGGGTTCTGGACACCGGTGAAGAGGGCGACACCGCCCAGCAGTTGCAGCGAGGTCAGGGTGTTCTGCTGCGCCTTCGCGTTGTTCTGGCGGATGGCGGCGATCTGCTTCAGCGCCGCGTCGCGGTCGCCGCTGCTGAGCGCCCCGCGCAGCGTGTTCGCGTCGTTCCCCACCTGTGTCGCGAGCGCCTTGCTCTCCTGCTGGCTAATGTTCTGTCCCTCCTGGCTCTGTTTCAGCGCCTCGACCAGGATCCGTTTGTTGAGCTCGTTCGTCTGCACGTAGGAATAATAGTTGACCCATTGGGCGGTCAGCGGGTCGATCTCGTTGTACTCCACCTGTAAGGTGGCCCGCTGCCCCTGGAGCACCGTCTGATACGCATTGGCCGGGAAGTAGATGATCGCCTGAATCTCCCGGCGCGTCAGACGGTCGCGCGCCGCCTGGGCATCCTGGGTCACGCCATCGAGGACGAACGGCTTGGCGAAGGCATCGCGATATTGGTCCGCGCTGGCCGCGAGCGGCGAGTCCGATGGCAGCACGACAACCGTCCTGATGTCCTGCGGCGAGGCGGCGTAACCGATGCCGAAGAGGAAGAGGATCAGGAACGGCCCCAACACCAGGCTGAGCAGCAGGCGCGGCTGGCGTCGCACCTCGGTCAGTTCTTTGCCGATGAACGATGATGGCCGGACGATGGCGCTGGCGAGGCGATTGAACGGTCCGCGACGTGCCACCTTCGTACCGGCGCTACGCCGCCGCTCACTCGTCATAACGACCTACCCCCGCGTCCGTCCGCCCATGCTGCTGAAGGATCGTGACGAAAACTTCGCTGAACGAGAGCCGTCGTTCCTCGATGGCCCGTACCGTCCCCCCGCCCTCTTGTACCGCCGTCATCACCCGCGGTATCAACTCGCCCGCGTCCTCGACAGTCAGGCGGATCTGATCCTCGTGCGTCATCTGGAGGGCGCGCACACCGGGCAGGGCACGCAGGCGATCGCGCATCGGGCGGTCGAGATCGGGGCTGGTCAGGTCGATTAAATCGCCGCCCGCCGCGCTCTGACGCAACTCTTCCGGTGCCCCGTGGGCCACGATCTTCCCCTGATCCATCAGGATCACCGTGTCGCAGTATTCCGCCTCGGCGATGTACTGTGTGGTGACGAACTGGGTCCGCCCGTCGTCTTGCAGGCGACGAAATTCCTGCCAGAGCTGCTCGCGGAGGATCGGATCGATCCCGGCGGTCGGCTCATCGAGGAAGATCAGATCGGGCTGGTGGATCAGCGTCGCGGCGAGGGCGAGGCGGCGCTGCATCCCGCCGGAGATGTCGCGCGCCAGCTTCTTGCGCGCCTCCGTCAGTCCGACGAGTTCGAGCAGCGCGTGCTGATTGCGGCGACGCCGGAGCGGGCCGAGGCCGTAGGTGGCGGCGGCGAAGCCGAGATTCTCCTCCACCGTCAGCGTCGGGTAGAGGACGAACTGCTGCGGCAGGTAGCCGATCCGCTCGCGCACCGGGCGGCGGATGTGGTGCGAGGGCTGCCCGAAGACGAGGCATTCCCCCTCGGTCGGCTCGTAGACGCCGAGGAGCAGGCGCAGCGTCGTCGTCTTGCCGCAGCCGCTCGGCCCGATCATCGCGACCAACCCGCCGCGCGGCACCGTCAGTTCGAGCTCGCTGACCGCCGTGAACTCCCCGAAGCGCTTCGTCACCCCTCGCATCAGCACGACCGGATCGCCGGGAACACCCTGGAGCGTGCCGCTCCGACCTGTCGCATTTGGCTGCGGTGATCGCCCCGGCGCATCTGACACGCTCGTTCCTGCCGCGCTCTGCGTCGAGCGGCCTGTCATGGCTCCTCCTCGGATTGTGTGGTTTCAGGTCACGCTGTACGGGTTAGCGCGCCGGGTTCGGGATCGTGTTCGGCGTGGTGCCCTCGGGGGACTCGAACGCGCCACCATCGCGCTGTTCTTCGATCGGTGTCTCCAACTGTCCGGTTGTGAGCTTCTCGTCTTCCTGGAGTTGTCCGGCGAAGGTTGTGGCGAGCACCGCCGCCTCGAGCGCCGTGGCCCCCTCCGCTCGTTCCGCATAGCGCGCTTCGGCATCGTCCTGACTGGTCCGCTGACTTTGCTCGCCGGGTTGCTCGCCCGGTAGTTCGATCCGCAGATCCTCGATCAGCACGCGGATCCCCGCCGCGATCGGCAGCGCCAGCAGCGCGCCCACAACGCCCAGGAGCGCGCCACCGGTCAGTAACGAGACGATCACCGCGACCGGCGAGAGGCGCATCGTCTGCCCGTAGACACGGGGGATCAGGATGTGATTCTCGATCTGGTTATACAGCACCAGGAGGACGAGCGCGATGATCGCCGTCACCGGCCCTTGTGTGAGCGCCGCCAGCACCGGTGGCGCGACCGCCAGGATCGGCCCGATCAACGGGATCAGATCGGCGAAACCTGCGATAACCGCCAGCGCGAGCGCATTCGGTACGCCGAGCGCCGCCAGCACGACCCAGGTGAAGACGGCGATCAGGATCGACGTGAGCGCCTGCCCGCGCACATAGCCGCCGACGATCGTCTCCATGTCGAGCAGGACGCGCGCGGAGCGCAGGTGATAGCGGCGGGGCAAGAGCGCGAAGATGAAACCTTGTACGCGCTCCTGGTCGGCCAGCAGATAGATGGCGAGGACGAGCGCCATGATGGCGTAGAAAACCGATTGCAGCGCCACCGCCACGTATGCCAGCGCCTGCCCGCCGATGGTCGCCACGTACCCCGACAGCTCGGCTTCACGTACCGCCTTTGCGGCGTTCGCAAGGCCGGGTATGGTCGCGAGGTTATCGGCCAGTTGGGAGCGCATCTGCGGCGCGTTGTCCACGACGGCGGTGATCTGCGAGGCGAGCGCCGGGACGACGAGCGCCCCCAGCCCGCCGACCAGCGCAATCATCCCGATCAGGACGATCCCCAGTCCGAGCGGGCGCCTGATGTTGTGTCGTTCGAGCCAGGCGAGGATCGGGCTGAGCGTGCCAGCCAGGATGAGCGCGATCACCAGCAGGAGGATGATCTGCCAGACGCGGATCAGCAGCCAGCAGGCCGCGATGGTCACCACGACCGTGATGATCGTGCGGAAGGACAGCTCGTAACGAATAACTTGTGTCTGGCGTGTTTCATCCGGGTGCGCGTCCGGCGCTCGCCCGCTCATGACGTTTTCCTTCACCTACGCGCAGGCCCTCGTCGGGCGCGACCTGCCGCTGATCAGCCGTTCCGTGAGTTGCCGCCGTTCGGCATGGTGAATGCCGCTGCGGTGTCGCTGACCCCCTCTACGTCGGGATCGCGACGTGCCATCAGTGCGGTCTTCGCGAGGCGCAGGTGGACACCCTGGTCGGTCACTCCGGCGATCACCTCGCGCGGGATCTCGTGGTCCGCGACGCGGATACTCGCCGGGTGTACCGAATCGACCGTGCCGATCGCCTCGCCGTCCACACCAATGACCGGCATCCCTGGTTCGATCGCATCGAGATCGCTCATATCGTTCATCTTATCGCCCCAGATGAATGGCGCGATCCCCGGTGTCGCGCCCCGTTATCGTGAGTATGTTCTACGCAAGAACCGCGCCGTAAAGGCAGGTGTATTTTTGCACACTATCAGTGGCGCTGCCATGCACAGCGGTGTGCCGCACCGCATAGCAGCCAGACCTCGCGAAGCCGCAGTTGTTTTGCTCGCCCGTGCTGTCCCAGCGCCGTCGCTGCTCAGGCCGCCCGTGCTGTCCCAGCGCCATCGCTGCTCAGCCCGCCCGCGCGGTATCGAAGCCGAGGCGGATCTCCTCGCGTAGCTGGAGCCAGGTGGCCTCATCGTCGGGCACGCGCGGTTCGCCAGCGCGCGCCTCCCGCACGCGCGTCTCGTACTCGTGGCGCAATTCCGGCTCGATCTCCTCGAAAGTGCGTCCGTCGTGACGGAGATCGATCCCGGCATCGTATCCGGCGCGATAATTCGGCTCGGCGTGCGCGAAGGGTCGCCCCTGACGCCATACCTCGGCGGCGTCCCCCTGGTGGGCGGTGAAGTCTGCCGCGAAGTGGCCGCGCACCGCCTCGTAACTCCGGCGTGACGGCTGCGACGTGCCGCCAGCCGCAGCGCTGGCCGGTGCCTCTTGCCACGCCCCCGGTCCCGCTGCGTGACGCGCCACCGGCGGTGGCTCGGCGGCGCTGCCGGGGATGTAGCGTTGTCCGCTCTGCTCGATCAAACCCTCGCTGCGCTGCGGTATGAACCCGGTTTCCTGCCCTTGCCGCTGGTTCGGCTTCGTCCGGTCGTCGGCGTTGGGCGTATCCATGCGGTGCTCCATTCGCGATCGGCGATCTCGCCACCACCGGCGAGTCGCGCGGTCCCCGGCACGGCCCGACACCGCAGCGCTGGGGGTGTTCTGCCCGGCTCCCAACCCGGCGGCACCTGGAATCGCGCGGTGATCCATCTCAGTATCGCGCAGATGAGTCAACATCCGCGTAAAGGAGTGGTAAATGGACCGGTGACAAAACCGTGGCAAGAACCTGTGCCGCCGCCAGGCTACGCCGTGGGGGCGAGGATCGGTTCGGGGACCGGTTCGCGTAGGGTGCGGAGTTGGCGCATCTCGGGCCAGCGCCAGGCGATCAGCAGGACGACCAGGATGGTGCCGAGCCCGCCGCCAACGACCGCCAGTACCGGCCCGAAGAGGTACGCCGCCACGCCCGACTCGAAGCCGCCGAGCTGATTGGAGGTGCCGATGAAGAGGGAATTGACCGCACTGACCCGCCCGCGTAACTCGTCCGGCGTGCGAACCAGCAGGAGGGTGCTCCGCACGATCACGCTGATGTTGTCGCAGGCCCCGAGGACGAGCAGCGCACCGAAGGAGATGATGAACGAGCGCGACAGGCCGAAGACGATCGTCGCCAAGCCGAAGATGATCACCGCCAGCAGCAAGGTCCGCCCGGCCTGGCGGAACGGCGGGCGCTGCGCCAGCGTGAAGGCCATCCCGATCGAGCCGAGCGAGGCGGCGGCCTGGAGCCAGCCGAGGCCGAACGCCCCGACGTGCAAGATGTCACGCGCGAAGATCGGCAGCAGCGTCGTCGCGCCGCCGAGCAGGACCGCGAAGAGATCGAGGGTGATCGCCGCGAGGAGGACCGGCGTGCGGACCAGGAATCGCAGCCCCTCGCCGATCGAGCGCAGGGTGCGCGCGGTCGCGGCACGCCGTGGCTGCGCGCCTACGCGCAGGAAGACGAGCAGGAAAGCGAAGATACTCGCCGCCACCGCATAGAAGGCGAAGACCCACGCCGCGCCGCCGAAGATCCCGATCAGGAAGCCGCCCGCCGCCGGGCCGAGCACGGCGGAGACCTGGCCGACGCTGCTGCGCCAGGTGATGGCGCTCTCGAAGGCGTCTGACGGCACGACCTGGGCGACGAGCGCCGAGCTGGCGGGGTTGTTGAACGCCTGGGCGCTGCCGATCAGGGTGAGGCAGGCGTAGATCGGGAGGAGCGGCCCGCCACGTTGCGCCTGGATCGCCAGTCCGAGCGCGCCGAGCGCGATCGCGATCTGCGCGACGATCATCACCCACTTGCGGCTATACGTGTCCGCCACATGACCAGCCGGGAGGGAGAGCACGATCACCGGGATGATCAGCGCCAGGCCGATGCCGCCGAGGGCGAGCGCCGAACCGGTGCGCTCATAGAGTTCCCAGCCGAGCGCCACCGAGAGCATCTGCTGCCCGAACGAGGCGAGGAAGACGCCGACCAGCAAGAAGCGGAAATCGCGCGAGCGCAGGGCGCGATAGGGATCGCGCGGCGGGTAGTGCGGGGCAACAGGGCCGCCGCCCGGTCCATTTATCGGGCGTTGCGTCTGTTCACCCCCTGCCGCCATAGCTCCTCATCACTGGCTGCACAGGCCGCGCGAAGACATTGGCCGCGCGGCCTGTGCAGCATACCCCCCCGCCCCTCCCCGGACAAGTCGGGCCTGGTTGGCGCTGGCAGCGGGGGCGACGAGCGCTCGTCGCGTCGCGTCGGGTGGCCGGACGACACCGACACAGCTTCGGCGATGTGCAGATCGAGAGCGGTGAGGCTGGCCGGGCCGGGCCACAAATTTTTCCAAGACAGCGCCGGGTCGCGCACGGTAGCCCGATTGCGGGGCGCGGCCAGGCCGTCCGCGCATGGCGCTAGCGAGGAGGTAAACGCAGATGCCCAACGCTGAGACATATGTACGACCCGGCTTTCGCACCATCACCCCGTATCTGACGGTACGCGGGGCGGAAGCGGCGATCGCGTTCATGGTCGCGACCTTCGACGCCGTGGTGATCCGGCGCGATCCGCACGACGATGGCACCCTGATGAACACCGAGACGAATCTCGGCGACTCGTTGCTCGAAAGAAGCGAAGCGCGGCGAGTGGGCCGCGATGCCGGGTGCCTTGCACGTCTACGTCCGGGATACCGCCGCGACCTTCCGGCGTGCCCTGGCGGCGGGTGGCGTCGAGTTCTACCCCCGGCTGATATGCCTCATGGCGAGCGGAGCGCGGGGGTGCGCGATGTGGCCGGCAATGTCTGGTATTTGGCGACCTATCAGGGGGAATGAGCGGGAGCGGGACACGACGAAGGGGGCGGACACCGCAATGGTGCCCGCCCCCTTCGTCGCTCGCTCCTCCGACCAGGCGGTATCGTGCGAACTACGATGCTTCCGTGCCGGTCGCGACCTGATGCTCCTCGGCGGATTCCTGGGCCGCGTCCGGGTGCGGCGCGTCCGGCTCCTGGAGCATCCCGTAGATCACCACCCCGGCGGCGGCGAGGGCGGCGGTGGCCGAGAGCCAGCGCGGGATTTTCAGGCCCAGCGCCTTGTCGACCGAATAGAGGCCCGGGCCGGTCGCGACCAGGGCGAGCGCCACGGTGCTGTAGAGCGCGGGCACCTCCGGCCCACCCTGCGTGGCGAAGAACGGCTTGCCCATGTGGGCCTTCTGCGTCGCCATCGCCATCGCCGAGAGCGTCCCGATCGAACCGAGCGGGCCGAGCAGGCCGAGCGCCATCAGGACGCCGCCGCCGAACTCGCCCGCCGCCGCCGCGCTGGCCCAGTAATGGGGGGGACGCAGCCCCAGGCTACCCATGAAACCGGCGGTCCCTTGCAAGCCCGGGCCATCGAACGCCCCGAAGAGCTTCTGCGCCCCGTGCGCCGCCATCGCCCCGCCCACGCCCGCGCGCAGGATTAGCAGCCCCGTATCCTTTAATGACATCTCCGCCCCCCTTTCGTCCGATCGTTCGCCGTATCATTGTCGCTATCCGGCACGTTGGCCGCCGGAGCCTTACCGGACGACTGTCCGATTCTTGACGTAGTATAGCAAGAAACGTGCGCGGTGTATGCCACTGGAAAAAGCAGGCCGACGCCGGGTGGTGTGCTACCATGCGGACGTGTGAGGCAGCGGCACGGCGTGCCCGTGCCGCGCTGGCCGAGTGGCGTGCTACACGGGTGATGAGAGGAGCGCACGATGACCGGATCGCCGACCATTCAGGGAGCTACCGCCGCGATCGTGGACCCCGATTTCCGGCAACTCTGCGACGAGGTCGTCGCGGCGATGGCGCGCTTCGGCGTGCCGGGCGTGGCGGTCGGGGTGCTGCGGGACGGCGTGGAATACGCGGCGGGCTTCGGCATCACCAATGTCGCGGCCCCGGTCGCGGTCGACGACCACACCCTCTTCCAGATCGGCTCGACCACCAAGACCTTCACCGGCACCGTGGCGATGCGCCTGGTGGAGGCGGGCAAGCTCGACCTCGATGCGCCGCTGCGGACCTACCTGCCGGAATTGCGCCTGCGCGATGAGGGCGTTGCCGCGCGGGTGACGCTGCGCCACCTCTTCAACCATACCGGCGGCTGGCTCGGCGATTACTTCGACGACACCGGCGATGGCGACGACGCGCTGGCGACGATCGTGGCACGGATGGCCGAGTTGCCGCAGTTCACGCCGCTCGGTGCGTTCGCCTCGTACAACAACGCGGGCTTCTACCTGGCGGGGCGGGTCATCGAGGCGGTGACCGGGCAGACCTACGAGGCGGCGGTGCGCGAAATGATCCTCGAACCGCTCGGCATGGCGGAGTCGTTCTTCTTCGCCGCCGACTGTATCAGCCGCCGCGTGGCGGTCGGGCACACGGTGACGGATACCGGGACGACCGTCGCGCGTCCGTGGGCGCTGGCGCGCGCGGCGCACGCCGCCGGCGGGCTCAGTTCCAGCGTGCGCGATCAGCTCCGCTACGCGCGTTTCCACCTCGGCGACGGCACCGCGCCCGACGGCACGCGCCTCCTCGAGCGCGATCAGCTCCGCTACGCGCGTTTCCACCTCGGCGACGGCACCGCGCCCGACGGCACGCGCCTCCTCGAGCAGGAGACGCTGGCCGCGATGCAGGAGGGGCTGATGGACGCCGGGTCCGCCTTCGGCTCGTTCGGGATCACCTGGATGATGAAGGAGCTCGATGGGGTCAAGACGGTGCGCCACGGCGGGACGACGAACGGGCAACTCTCGGCCTTCGTCCTCGTCCCCGAGCGCAATTTCGCGCTGACCGTGCTGACCAACGCCAATCGCGGCGGTCAGTTGCACACCGCGATCGTGGCGTGGGCCTTGCGCCACTATTGCGGCATCGCCGAGACGCCGCTGACGCCGCGCACGCTGACGGCGGCGGAACTCGCCCCGTACGCCGGGCGCTACAGCGCGGCGCTGACCGAGTTGGCGCTGACGGTTGAAGGGGATGCCCTGGTCGCGCAGGTGCTCCCGCAGGGCGGCTTCCCGAAGCGGGATAGCCCGGCGGGGCCGAAGCCGCCGCCGACCCGCCTCGCGCTCGGCGCGGACGACGCGATCATCGCGCTCGATCCGCCGTTCAAGAATGCGCGCGGCGAGTTCTTGCGCGACGAGCAGGGCGCGTTGGCCTGGCTCCGCTTCGGCGGGCGGATGGCGCGGCGGCAGGGCTGATCGCCGCGCCGCCGATCCGCGAAACGACGTGAACAGCGCGGCCCCGTCGCCAACCGGCGACGGGGCCGCTCCGCTCGCTATCCGGTGATGCACCACGGCTTGATCTGCACGAACTCCGCGCCTAGCAGCTCGGCCACGCGATGCAGGGTCGCCGCCTGATGGCCGATGCCGATCGCCCAGTGGTGCGACGGCCCGGCAGCGCACCAGGCGTCGACCCACTCGCCGGGGTCCATGCCGAACGCGACGCGGCTGGTGGTGTTGCCAAGTTCGAGCAGCGGTCCCGGCACGACCTCCCCCTCCGCGACAACAAGGCGATAGCCGCCCTCGCGCCGCTGCGTCAGCGCGAGCAGCGTGACCGGCCCCTCGCGGACCGAGAACTCCACCGCCACGCCCTCGCCGCGCTTGCCGTGATAGACATCGAGGCTGCGCAGGATCGGGCGGTCGGCGCTGATCGCGAGGTGGGCGGGGCCGTCGTGGCCCATCTCGACCACGCCATCCGCGAAGTTGAACGCCTGGAACTCGGTGAACGAGCCGCCCGCGCCCAGCTGGTCCATGATCTGCATCGCCAGGGACGTGCGGAGCTCGTACTCGCCGACGCAAGGGATTCCGGCGGCGGTCAGCAGCGAGGCTCCGAGGATCAGGCCCGCGCCGAGGCGCTCGTACTCCCCGCCGCCGAGCCCGCGATAGTAGTAGGCCAGGGCGCTCAGCGCGAAGTCGCGCGCCAATGCTTCGAGGCCGACCGCCACCTGCGCGGCCCAGCGCAGATCGGCCTCCTTGACCGAGTCCGCGATCGCGAAGATGGCGCGCGTCCGCGCGAGGACCGCGTCGATCGCCGCCTCGGTCGCCCCCGCGACCCGCACGCGCAGATCGTCCATCTCCAGCACCTCGACGTGGCCGCCGGTGTGGCGGTGGACGAGGGTCAGATCGGTCGCGACATCGAGCATACCGGGATAGAGATGGCCGAGCAGGCCGAAGCGCCCCGCGCGCAGCCCGGCCACGACCCCCGCCGCGCGGACCCAGGCCGCGATCCGCGCCCACGCGCGCGTATCTTCGAGATGCCCGGAGACCGAGCGGGAGGGGATGTCGCAACGTTGCAACGTTGCGGCCAGTTCCGGCAGGGGGCAGACGCCGCAGTATTCGAGCCAGCGCCCCGTATCGGTGTTGGCATGGTCCATCTTGGGCTGTGGTTGCAGGTCGATCAGGAGGGCGGGGACGCCCGCGCGCTGGATGACCGGCAAGACCTGGGTGGAGGTCGCGTAGGTCGCCAGATGCACCACCAGCAGATCGAGCCCCGCCGCGCGGAACCGCTCGCCCGCCACGACCGCCTCCTCCGGCCCGGACACAAAGGCGCGCGCGACGACCGCGCCCCCGCTCTCTTCCAGGCGTGCCGCGACGCGATCGGCGTAGCCCTCCAGCGCCGGGAGCAGGCCGGGGAATTGCTCCCAATAGGCTCCCAACCCGACGGAGAGGAGACCGATGCGTGCGCGTCGTGGGGCACGCCGCGCCGTTTCAGGGGCGTGCTCGCTCGTTCCCATCCGCAGCTTCCTCCCTGTTGCCGCCGCGCTGCCGCGTGCGGTCCTCACCTCTTACCGCCCCACCACCAGAAGAGTAGTTGCGCGAAGAAGGTCAGCGCGGCGAACCCGATGACCCCGAAGCCGAGGATGGTGAAACCCAACCCGAGCGACCCGGCGTGCCTGGCCCCGATGAGCAGGAAGATGATCCCGGCCAACGCCGCGATCAGGGGTTCGTGTGCCGGCCCGTCCGCTCGCCGTTTCTTCATCATTGCCCGTTATTTCCGCGCGTATCGTGCCGTTCTTTCCCGGCCAATGTAGCAGAAAACCCCCGCCGACAGAAGTCGGCGGGGGTCTGCGGCTGGCGCATTGGCATCAGCGCCCGGTGCTGGTTAACTCCTGCCAGGCGACGAAGGCGGCGACGGCCGTGACCGCGAGGCCGAAGAGGGCCAGCAGGCCGCCACCGAGTCCGCCGAGGACGAGGCCGGTGCCGATCAGGGCCACGCCCCCGATCAGGAAGTAGACGATGACCGCGATGAGCGAGACGCCGGTCGGCACGCGGCTATACCACGGCTCCTGCGCGATCCCCTGTGCCTGCGGGTGTGCCTGCGGGGTGCGCGGCGCGGGCGCGCTCGTCTCCCGATCGATGGCCGGTTCGATCGTGGCGTGGCGTGCGATCGCGGCGGCGTGGCGCTCGGCGAGCGAGGCGGACGCCGCCGGGGCGGGCGTCTCCGCTGACTGCTCCGCTGCTTTGTTCGTCACCTCGGCGCGCACCTCGCTCGGCGGAGTATACGCCAGTAGCGGCCTGATCTCGGTCGGCGGCGCGGGGATCGGCGGGGCGGTCGCGCTCCGCTGCTCTATATCGGCGTGCGTGGCGCGCGCCTGGGGGGGATTCACCGATTCAGCGTCGTCATCATCGGCGAAGAAGAACGGGTATTTGCGTAACTCCTCGAAAGCCGAGCGCGACGGTGGGAGACCCTCGCCGAACTTCGGGAGTGCCGCCGCTTCCGGTTGATCGGTCGTCCAGCGGTTGGGGCCGCTCTTATTCTCACGCACGCACGCCGCTCCTCATCATTGTCCTGGTGGATTTGTGTGAGGAGTATCGTAGCGCAGAAGGCGCGCTTTTACGAGTGCGCTGTGACGCCTCGGATGCGCGCTGAAATACCGCTTGCTATAACTGAGTACAATGCTCCGTAACGTTCCTGCATGTCATGGTGTTTGCTGCCCGTTCCTGTCAACGGGCGCCGCCTGTACAGCGATACGATACGCTCTCCTCCCCGCAGATTCCGAGGTGCAGCAGATCATCGAGCAAATTCTCGGTAAGAAAAATGCGACCATAGCGGCCGACTCTTGAGGAGCGCCGTGGCGTGTACATGAGCGGGGAGGAGAAGGGATGGCTGTGTCGATCGGCTCGCTGGTCCATGTCGCCGTGGTCCTCGTCACACGCTTTGCCGGGCTCTATTTCGACCGCGATACCCGTGACGCGGCATGACCCGCAGCTTCACGCGCCCGGCTTGCCACACCGCCGAGGGAACCAGCGCCATGATCGAGCGGGCGAGCACGCTGCCAGGCGCGGAAACCGGCTATCTGCGCGCGTTGACCGAACAGGTTCGTGCTGTGCTCGGCCCGCGCGTCGTCGGCCTCTACCTCTTCGGCTCCGCCGCCTATGGCGCGTATCGGCCCGGGCGCAGCGACCTCGACGTGCAGGTAGTGGTCGCGGATGCCCTCACCGGCCACGAGTCGGCGGAGCTGGCGCGGCGACTCGCCCACAAGGCGCTCCCTTGCCCGGCCCGGCGACTCGAATTCGTCTGCTACGCGCGATCGGCGATCGATCCGGCGACGCGCCACCCGCGTTTTTCGCTCAACTTCAATACCGGCGCAGACCTCGCCGTCGATCGTATCGCGCGCGATCCCGATACAGAGGCGAGCCATTGGTTCCTGCTCGACATCGCGATGGGACGCGATCTTGGGCGGGCACTGTTCGGCCCCCCGCCCGCACAGGTCTTCGCCCCGATCCCGCGCCGCTGGTGCCTGGCGGCACTCGCGGATTCCCTCGGTTGGCACGACACCAACGAAGCCGCATCCACCAATAGTCTCCGCAACGCCTGTCGCGGCTGGCGCTACGCGGCCACCAGCGTCTTCGGCTCGAAACAGGATGGCGCGGCATGGGCGCTTCGGCAGCCCGATTGCCCGCCGATCATCGCCGAGGCGCTCCGTGGCCCCGCCGATACTCCGGTCTCAACTGCCGCCGCGCGCGACTTCGTGCATTTTGTCGCCGGGGTCGTGGGTGATGCCCTGGGACGCGAGGATGCGATTGAGCGGCGATGAGTGCGGCGGGGATATGAGCGACGAGTGGCTCCCCACACCTGTAGGGATAACATGACCCGCACAGTAAGGGCTGCGCGAAGAATTACGTCTCCCGTGCGGGCGCTCGTGTCGGGCTGATGTCCACGAACCACTTTTCGAGGTACGGCAGCCGGATGAGGTGAGACTCCACCTCGCCCATCGCCGCTTTGGT
>JAABUR0100001985.1_pt1 | contig 33483 bp, 35 predicted proteins | sample 5560091 | NCBI WGS metagenome assembly JAABUR01 (sample SAMN10711879, study PRJNA513375) | rock metagenome | isolation source: Antarctica rocks | place: Antarctica: Victoria Land, University Valley sud
GGACCGTGATCGCCTCTTCCAGGGACGCGAGGGCGGGAGTATGCTGCGCTTGGGCCATCCGAGGTTCCTTTCGTCGAGGGTTCGGATGGCTCCTGTTCTACCGTCAATCCACGCAACACGCATCTAGGGAGGATGAGATGGCTTCAGATAAGATAATGCCCCCCATACACCCCGGCGAACTCCTGCGAGAAGAGTTCTTGGAGCCTATGAGGATCACCGCCTACCAGTTGGCGAAGGACATAGGCGTACCTGCTCCCCGAATCTACGACATAGTCGCGGAGAAGCGGGGAATTAGCGCTGACACCGGCCTTCGTCTTAGCCGGTACTTTGCGCTGAATAAGGCGTACGGGATCAGGCTCCAGGCCCGCTACGATCAACTAGTCGCCGAAGACGAACTCGGGGAGCGGATCGAGCGGGAAGTAAGACCGCTCTCGCCGGCGTAGCCGGGGCATATCCAGCATGGCCAGAAAGAATGACCTCAACCTGGAGAGCCGCCTCGCTTTGCATGCCTGGGCGAACGACCTATTTGGCTACGGGAGCACGCGGGACCTCCTCACCGACCTGGAGCGGGCCGACGAGGGCTTCGACGGCGAGGGGCGGAGCGGCGTCTTCTACCGCCTGCGCTCGCGCAGCGACAAACTAAAGCTGCCTCTCGCCGACCTGGAGCGCTACGACGACAACGTCCGCCGACACCTGGAGGCCATCAACCATCAGCGGCCGGAGTCCGTAACGTTGCGCTACTTCCAGCACCTCGCGGCTCTGTATTCCGAGGTCTTCCTGGACCGCTGGTCCACGGATCGGGACGCTCTGGCGGACGAGCTGAACGCCTTCGCCGCCCGGCTGGAGGAGCCGGCGGTCTTCGGCGCCGCAGACATCAACAAGCTTGCGTTCTGGATGGCTACCGGCAGTGGGAAGACTCTGATCATGCACCTCAACTACCGGCAGTTCCTCCACTACGCGAAGGAGCCGCCGGACAACGTGCTGCTCATCACCCCGAACGCCGGGCTCACGGACCAGCACCTCGAAGAGATGCGGCGCTCCGGCATACCGTGCGAGCGGTTCTCGGCGGAGGAGAGCGGGCTGGGGCTCGCCTCGCCGGCGTCGGTGCGGGTTATCGAGATCACCAAGCTCACCCGCAACAAGAAGGGCGGCGGGGAGTCGGTAGACGTGGAGTCCTTCGAGGGCCGGTCCCTGATCTTCGTCGACGAGGGCCACAAGGGCGCGGGCGAAGGCAAGGACACGAACCTGGACAAGGCGTGGCGGCCTCTCCGCAACCACCTCGCCGAAAAAGGCTTCACCTTCGAGTACAGCGCGACCTTCGGGCAGGCCATCCAGGCGTCCAAGAGCCGGGAGCTAGCGGAAGAATACGGCAAGGCCATCCTCTTCGACTACTCTTACCGCCACTTCTACGAAGACGGCTACGGCAAGGACTTCCGCATCCTCAACCTAAAGAACCAGACGAGCGAGTACACCGACCTGCTGCTCCTCGGCAACCTCCTCTCTTTTTACGAGCAGCGCCGCTACTTCGGCGAGAACCGCGACGTGCTAAAGGACTACAGGCTTGAGCCGCCGCTGTGGGTCTTCGTCGGCTCCAGCGTCAACAAGGCGGAGCAGAGCGACATCGGCAAAGTCGTTCGCTTCCTGCATCGCTTCCTCAAGAACGAGGCCGGCTGGTCCGTCGAAACCATCGAGAAGCTGCTAAAGGCCGATACCAGGCTCCAGGGCGGCGACGGCAAAGACGCATTCGCCGGGCGCTTCGGATACCTCAAGAATGGGGTGTCGGCGCGGGAAGTCTTCGAGGGCGTGCTGCGGGAAGTATTCCATGCCGGGGCTGGTGGTGCGCTGCACGTGGCGGACATCAAGGGCTCCGAGGGTGAGCTGGGGCTAAGGGTATCCGGAACGGAACGGTACTTCGGTCTCGTCTACATCGGCGACACGAGCGCCTTCAAGAAGCTGCTCGAAGCCGAGTCCCCGGAGGTCGTCGTGGAGGAGGACGTCATCGCCGGCGGTTTATTCCGGGAGGTGGACCGGCCCGATTCGCAGGTCAACGTCCTCATCGGGGCGAAGAAGTTTATCGAGGGATGGTCTAGCTGGCGGGTCTCCAACATGGGGCTGTTGAACATCGGCAAGAGCGAGGGGTCCCAGATCATCCAGCTCTTCGGCCGCGGCGTGCGGCTGAAGGGCCGGGACTACTCTCTCAAGCGCAGTTCCTTCATCGGCAGCCCCGAGGACCACCCGAAATACATAGATCTGCTGGAAACCCTCAACATCTTCGCTGTCGAGGCCAACTATATGGTCGAGTTCAGGAAGTACCTGGAACGCGAGGGCGTGGACCCCGGCGGCTACGAAGAGATACCGTTCCCCATCCACCGCGAAGACGATCTGATCGGCGAGGTGCTGTACGTGCCGACTGTCCCGGACGGCAAGGAGTTCGCCAAAGAGCGCTACATCGTGCTGGACGAGCGTGAGGATATAAAGGTGAACTTGGACCTCTCCATTCGCGCGGAGAGCATGAGGATGGGGAGCGAGGGTGTCTTGACCGTGGCCGCTAAGGCCGGGCAGGGGCGTCTGATCGAAGACCGCTATCTTTCGATACTGGACTGGACGCGCATCCACCTCGACCTGCTCGACTACAAGGAAGCGAAAGGGTTTCACAACCTGCTCGTACCGTCGTGTGCGCTCCGGCGGATAACGTCGTGTGCGCTCCGGCGGATAATGAAGAGGCGCGCGACCCCGCCGCCTACAACCTCGTCGCGGACGACTCCGTTTTCGAGCCGCGGAGCTTCGCCGGGCTCGCGGTGCTCCAGGAGACTGTGCAGGCCATCCTGCGCAAGTACGTGGACAGGTTCTACGGCGTGCGCCAGCAGCGCTGGGGCTCGGAGAACATGATTCTACGAGAGTTGACCGGCGAACACCCGAACTTCGCCGACTACACCGTCAAGATCAAGAGCTCCGAAGAGAAGCTCATAGAGGAGGTCAAGACCTTGGCGGAGAAGGCTAACGGAGCCTTCGATGGGGATGCCGGGAGCCTGCCGAACGTCTTCTTCGACCGCCATCTCTACCAGCCGCTCCTAAAGGACCGCGGCGAGGAGGTAAAGGTCTCCCCGCCAGGACTGGAGGAGAGCGAGGAGAAGTTCGTCTCAGCGCTCAGGGACTACTGCGCTGGCGGGAACGGACACCCGCCGCCCGGCACGAAGCTCTTTCTGCTGCGGAACCTCACCCGGAGCAAGGGCGTCGGCTTCTTCGACACCGCCGGATTCTACCCGGACTTCATCCTCTGGGCAAAAAGCGCGGACGGTTCTCAGAAAGTCGTCTTCGTGGAGCCGCACGGGATGAGGAACGACGACCCCCCGCCCAACAATGAAAAGGTTGATCTGTACCTGGCGCTGAGGGATCTCTCCGACTGCATCGAGGGGCGGAGCGGTCCCGGCGGAGTTCTCCTCGACTCCTACATCGTCTCCGCCACGCCGTTCCACGAGTTAAGCAAGAAGTGGGGAGAGGGCTGGACGCGGGAGAGGTTCGCCAAAAGGCACGTCCTCTTCGAGGATGACCTGGGCGCCAGGATGCCTCTCCTCGTAGAGCCGAGGGACGAACTTGAGCGACGGATCTCCACCTCTTACCCGTCTCCCATAGCCTCCGGCTTCCGGTCACTGGCGCGCATAGTGGACCCCAGAGACCTCTACAGGGAGCAGTTGCGAGTAGCCGAGAATATCCTGGCGTTCCTGGCGTCGGTCTCCCTCGCATTGTTGAAGGAAGAAGACCGGGAGAAGGCGGACATGGACCTGGCAACGTACTGGAGAGGCGGGATATCTCCCGGCGGCTGGAAGGACATCGTCGCGCGTTGCTCGAAAGTATTCGCTGGGTACCGAGACGTTCCGCTCGCCGGGGCTATCTACAGGCTCAACATCCGCTCTGAGAACAAAGGTTTCGGCCGGGATGTGATCTCCCTCATACGCGCCAAGAACGACTACAAGCACGATCGCGGACCGTTCGGTCTGGAGGACATAGCGAGCGCCTCGGACGAAGTACAGGAGATGCTGCGGCGGTGCATGGAGGCGCTGGCTTTCCTCGTCGACTACCCGATAAATCAGGTAGAGGAAGTTAACGCCGGTTCTGGCGGCGACGGGTTTTCCGTGAAGTGCCTGCGCTACGTGGGAGATCATCCCGGCTTTCCGGGGGAAGAAATGATCCTCCACGAAGCACCGCGTAAGGGCAACCTGTATCTAGACTTGGGCGGCGAAGATTGGATCCCGCTCTACCCGTTCATCGTGCCCATAACCTGCCCAGACTGCAATACCACGGAGACCTACTTCATCGACGCCTGGGACCGGAAAAGAAACATGGCCCGAATGAAGAGCTTCGAGCGAGGACATACGGTAAGTAGCTCCGAAGTTTCTGACTCCCTGGCGGAGTGGTAAACATCGAGAGAGCAGCGCCTCTTACCCCAATAGCAAGTAGAGTAGCGCCTTCTGCGCGTGCAGACGGTTCTCAGCCTGATCGAAGACCCGGCTCCTCGGACCGTCTATGACTCCGGCGGATACCTCCTCGCCGCGGTGAGCGGGGAGACAGTGAAGGAAGATCGCATCCTCCGCTGCGAGGCTCATTAGCTCCTCGTTTACCTGATAGGGGGCGAACTTCTCCTTGCGCTCTCCGGCCTCCGATTCCTGGCCCATGCTCGCCCATACGTCGGTGTAGACAACTCGCGCCCCGGTGGCGGCCTCCTGTGGGTTCTCGGTGAGGGTAGGGGTGGCTCCGAGTTTTCCGGCGAGATCTACTATCGTCGGGTCGGGGCCGTGGCCTTCGGGGTGGGCGATGGTCAGCTCCGCGCCGGTGAGAGCGCAGCCGAAAGCCAGTGAGTGGGCTACGTTGTTCCCGTCCCCGACGTAGGCTATCTTGACGCCCTCCAACTCGCCGAACTCTTCGCGTACCGTGAGCAGGTCCGCAAGCGCCTGGCAGGGATGGTGAGTATCCGAGAGACCGTTTATTACCGGCACGTCGGCAGCTCCCGCCAGTTCTTTCAACTCCTCGTGGTCGAAGGTTCGTACCATAATGGCGTCTATGTAGCGGGCGAGTACGTGTCCGGTGTCGGAGGGAGTCTCGCGTTTGCCCATCTGTATCTCCTGCGGGGAGAGCGAAAGGGCATGCCCGCCGAGCTGGTACATCCCAACCTCGAAGGAGACGCGGGTGCGGTTGGAGGGCTTCTGGAAGACCATCGCGAGCGTCTGGCCGCGCAGGGGCCGGTAGGGGATGCGTGACTTCTGGAGGGTCTTTATCTTGACGGCCTCGTCCAGGATGAGCTTCGTCTCTTGCGGAGTGAACTCGGCCAGGGTCAGGCAGTCGCGGCCCGAGAGGGGAGAGGGAGGCGGCGGGGTGTCGTCTAGCTGCGGGATCATCACAGGCTAGGCCACGGCGGCGGGTTCGAGTTGGTCGGCCGTCGTCAGGGCGTCAACGCAGCCTCGAAAGGTATCGAGCGCCGCTCGTACCTCCATCCTGGTCACGGTGAGCGGTGGCGCGAGCCTTATGGTAGTCCCGCCGATCATGTTGACGAGCAAGCCTTCATTTAGGCAGTGCTCGAAGACTTTGGGCGCAAGCTCGGGGCCGAGGTCCAGGCCGATGAGAAGTCCCTCCCCGCGCACCTCCGCGCCGGGAACCCGCTCCGCAAGCTTCTCCAGCGCGTTTTTGAGGACCTTGCCCTTGAACCGGACTTCTTCGAGGAATTGCGGGTCGTTCACGACGCCGAGCACAGCCTTTACCGCCGCCATCGCGAGCGGGTTGCCGCCGAAGGTCGAGCCGTGGTTCCCAGGTCCCAGAGAAGCGTACTCTTCCTTCACCATCATCGCCCCGACCGGGACCCCGCCGCCTAAGCCCTTGGCGCTCGTGAGTACGTCCGGGACGACGCCGATGCCCTGGTAGGCGTAGAGGTGGCCGGTGCGGCCCATGCCCGTCTGGACCTCGTCGAAGATCAGGAGCGCCTCATGCTCGTCGCACAACTCTCGCAGCCCCTGGAGGAAGCCTTCCGGCGGGACGTTCACGCCGCCCTCGCCCTGGATTGGCTCGACCAGGATCGCCGCCGTCTGCGGACCGGCCATCGCCTTCGCGGTCTCCAAATCTCCGAACGGCGCGTGGACCACGCCGGGGAGCATGGGACCGAAGCCTTCCTGGAGCGCGGGCTGCGCGGTCGCGGTCAGGCCGCCGTAGGTGCGGCCGTGGAAAGACTTCGAGAAGGTCAGGACCTCGTGTTTCTGTGGGCCATAGTTGTCGTGAGCGTACTTGCGGGCGAGCTTTATGGCTGCCTCGACACTCTCTGTACCGGAGTTGCAGAAGAAGACCTTATCGAAATCCGTTGCTTCGGTTAGTAAGGCGGCGACCTCGCCCTGGATCGGGATTTCGTAGAGGTTGGAGCAGTGGATGAGCTTCTCAGCCTGCTCCTGTATGGCTTTCACCAGCGCCGGATGGGCGTGACCCAAGGAGTTTGTTGCGATGCCGCCGATGAAGTCCAGGTAGCGGTTGCCGTCATCGTCGAAGAGCCAGCTCCCCTGTCCGCTCGTCGGGGCTATGTTCAACCGCTTGTAGGTCTCCATCACTGCTTGCATGTCACGACTCCTTCGGATATCAAAGTTCCAACTCGCTCGCCGGAGATCGCCCCGGAGAGCACGCCCTTTTTGTTCCCGTTTATGACCCTCGCCTCGACCCCGCCTCGCGCAGCTTCCGCCGCCGCCCGCAGCTTTGGCACCATGCCGCCGATCGCCAAACCACTCTCCACGTAGCCCTCGCATTCTCCGGGATCTATCGTATGGACGGTCTCCCCATCCTTCAGCAGCCCGTCCACGTCGGTGAGCAGGAAGAGATGTCCCGCACCGAGCCCGACGGCGAGTGCCGCGGCTGCTGAATCGGCGTTCACGTTGTACGCTCCCTCCGGCCCGAGCCCGATCGGCGCCACGACCGGCACGAAACCGCCCTGCCACAGTGTTTCTATAAGATGCGGCTCGACCTGCTCCACGTCCCCGACACGTCCGAGTTCCGGGATGGGTTCGACCTGTAGTGTGGGGCCGTCGGTCCCGGAGATCCCCACCGCCGGTATCCCCAGGGCGTTCAGCTCCCGCACCAGAGCTTTATTTACGCTCCCGGCGAAGACCATCTCCGCCACTTCAAGCGCCGCCTCGTCCGTGACGCGCAGGCCCTCGTGGAAACGGCTCTTTATATTCAGAGCGGCCAGCATCCGGGTTAGCTGTTGCCCGCCGCCGTGGATGAGGGCAACGGGACTACCGGAGGACAGGATCTCCGGGAGGTCCTCCAGGGCTCCTCCGGCCAGGGCGCCGCCGCCTATTTTGACTACGATGGGCTTTGCCTCCGGCTTCAAGTCCGGTAGCTCCCGTTGATCTCGACGTACTGATAGGTGAGGTCGCAGCCCCAGGCCGTGGCCGACGCGCTGCCCTCGTTTAGCCGGGCCGCAATTCTAACCTCGCCCGCCGCGAGCGCCGCGTTCGCCTCGGTTGCCTCGTGCGGTGCGGGCTCTCCATCAGAGAAGACCTTGACCGGCCCGAACCAGAGCTCCATGCTGCCAGAGTCGAACTTCACGCCGGAATACCCCATCGCCGTGACCACCCGCCCCCAGTTCGCATCCTCCCCGAAGACCGCGGCCTTGACAAGGTTACTGCCCACGACGCTCTTCGCGAGCGCCGCCGCCGACTCTTCATCCCGCGCTCCCTCCACGGTGACCTCGACGAGCTTCGTTGCGCCTTCGCCGTCACGGGCGATCTCTTTAGCCAACTCGCGCGCCACGGTCTCCACCGCCTCCGCGAAGACCGGGTATTCTGGTGAGTCGAGCGTGAGCGGCTCGTTACCGGCTGCGCCGTTTGCGAGCAGGATCGCCATATCGCTCGGGGAGGTGTCGCCGTCCACGGTTACGCGGTTGAAGGTGCGGTCCGTGGCTCTCGCAAGGGTTTCTTGCAGACAGTTCTTCTCAATGGCGGCGTCGGTGGTGAGGAAGGCGAGCATGGTACCCATGTTCGGGTGGATCATGCCGCTCCCCTTCGCCGTGCCTCCGATGGTAACGGTTCTTCCACCAACTTCTACCTCCACCGCCGCTTCTTTCACACGGGTGTCGGTGGTAAGGATCGCCTCCGCGAACCCGGCCCCCTCCTGCCCCAGATCCGTGGAGGCCGCGTGTATGCCGCTCTCTATCTTGTCCATCGGCAGGTGAACCCCGATGACGCCGGTCGAGGCTACCGCTACCTGATGCGCTTCGATCCCGAGAGCCTTCGCCGCGAGCGCCTGCATCCTGTAAGCGTCTCGCAATCCCCGCTCTCCGGTCGCCGCGTTGGCGTTGCCGCTGTTGGCGACGACCGCCCGAACACCGCCAGCCTCGATAGTCTCACGCGTAACTGAAAGAGGTGCGCCCTTGAGGACGTTGCGGGTGAAGACGGCCGCCGAAGTACACTCGCGTTCGGAGAAGAGGAGGCCGAGATCCCGCCTGCCAGAGTTCCGCACTCCGCACACGGCCCCGCCCGCCACGAACCCCGCCGGAGCCGCCGCTCCACCTGAGAGAGTCTTTATTCCGATTGTTGAATCTTTATTCATGACGAGGCCGTATTGTCGCATCCCTATACACGATGTTCAAGCCTTTTATTCAATAACTTGAATAATTATCCGGCGAGTGCTCTAATAGCGGACATGGCGCTGAAAGTTGGCATCTATGGCGGTAGCGGCTATGCGGGCTCGGAGCTTGCGCGGCTGCTCGCTGGACATCCGAAAGTGCGGGGGATGGAGGTCTCTTCGCGCGGATATGCTGGACGCGCGATCACCGAAGTCTACCCACATCTGGCCGTGGATCAGAAATTCGTCGCGCCGGATGAGATAGACGCTTCGGCGCTGGACGTGGCCTTCGTCGCGTATGCCCACATGGAGAGCGCCGGGGTGGTGAAGGAGTTGCTAGACGCAGGTACCGGGCTGGTCGTGGATCTCTCGGCGGACTTCCGGCTTCCCGATGTTGGCGTGTACGAGGAGTGGTACGGGGAGCATCCCGCGCCGGAGTTGCTCGGGGAGGCGCACTACGGGCTGCCGGAGGTCTTCGGCGCCGCTGCAGAGGGGCGGCTTATCGCTAATCCGGGATGCTATCCGACGGCGGCGATCCTGGCGCTCGCGCCGGTCGTGAAGCGGATGGGTGCGGGGATAAGATCCGTGACCATCAACGCGCTCTCGGGGGTGAGCGGAGCCGGGGCGAAGCCGAGCGTCAAGACGCACTTCGTGAGCGCCAACGAGAACGCCAACGCCTATGGCGCACCGCACCACCGCCACACGCCGGAGATAGAGACCATGCTGCGACCCGTCGGGGAGACGCCGGAGGTCACGTTCATTCCGCACCTCATCCCCATAACGCGCGGGGAGTTGGAGACCATCGTGGTGGATGTGGAGAACGTGCCGGAGGTGGAGGAGGTCCTCGGGTGGTACGCGGAGGACTACGCGGGCTGGAAGTTCGTTGAGGCGCGGGAGGAGTATCCGCACATCGCGCACGTGGCGAACACAAACAGGTGCAGACTCTCGGCGGCGGTTGATCGGCGCGCCGGGAAGCTGCTCCTGTTCTCGGCGCTGGATAACTTGCTCAAGGGCGCGTCGGGGGCGGCGGTGCAGAACATGAATCTGGCGCTCGGATATCCCGAAGACCTCGGGCTGGAACATCTCAAGTAGGAGGCTAGGCACTTTGGGTTCCACAATCTCACCCGTGGACAAGACGACGCGGCAGGACTTGATCCTCAGGCTCATATCCGAGAAGGACCTCGGGACCCAGCAGGACGTGGTCGCCGCCCTCGCCGATGAAAACGTGGAGGTCGCGCAGGCCACTGTCAGCCGCGACCTGGCCGAGCTTGGCGTCCTCAAGGTAGGCAACCGCTACCTGGCGCTCCCGCACGACCCCGGTTCCGCCGGCATCGAGGTGCTGCCGAGCTTCGTCCTCGGCCTCACCCCCGCCCAGAACCAGGTCGTCATCCACACCCGTGACGGGACCGCCGGAGCTGTCTCAAGCGTCCTGGACAGGGTCAAGGGACTAAAGATTCTGGGTACCATCGCCGGTCAGGACACCGTCCTCGCTATAGCCTCGGACAACGCCGCCGCCGAGGAGGTCGCGAGCCTCATCGCCGACGTCTGCCGGGCAAAGACCCGCCCCGCCGGAAACATCGAGTAGATCTGGATAGCGTGAGGATACATTTCATCAGGCACGCGACGTTCGTGTTCGAGGCGAGCGGCGCCAAGGTGATGGTGGACCCTATGTTGGGTCACGCAGGGACCGCGCCCGCCGTGCCGAACACGCCCAATGAGAAGCCGAACCCTCTGGTTGAGCTGCCGCTTGGCGACGATACCCTTCAGGATCTCCTGCAGGAGGTAGACGCGATGCTCGTTACCCACACCCACCGCGATCACTGGGACGAGCAGGCGCAGGCCCTGATTCCGAAAGACAAGCTGATTTTGTGCCAGCCAGAGGACGAAGCCAAGATCTCGGACTCCGGATTCTCGAATGTACAGCCCGTAGTCTCCAATCTCGAGTGGGGAAATCTGCGGTTCTCCCGCACCGGCGGGCAACACGGCACCGGAGAGATCGGGGCGAAGATGGCGCCCGTCTCCGGTTTCGTGGTCCAGGCGGAAGGTTCACCGAGCCTGTACGTTGCGGGTGACACGATCTGGTGCGACGAGGTTGCCGAGGCCCTGCGGACGCACCGGCCGGATGTGGTCGTTGTGAACGTTGGCGCGGCGCGGTTCCTGGAGGGCGATCCCATAACGATGACGGCCGAGGACGTCGCGCGAGTCTGTCACGCGCTGCCGGAGGCGCGGGTGGTCGCCGTCCACATGGAGGCCATAAACCACTGCTTGCTCACCCGTTCCGGACTCGAAGATGAACTCCGCAAGGAAAATCTGGCCGGGAGGGTGGAGATCCCGACAGACGGCGAAATGTTTGAAGTATCGGCGTGAAAATCCTCAGCGCCCCCCTATGCCTCTCCGTTTTCGATGAGCGGATGGCCGTCTGCCGCCTGGACGCGGAGACGGAAGTTCCCGGCTGGGCAGTCGCCGCATCTCTCTTCTCGGTGACGCGCACGATAGATGAGTTGTCGATAGTCTGTCCCGAGAAAGACGTCCCGCCGGAGGTAGAGTTTGAGAAGGGCTGGCGCGCCTTGAAGCTGGAGGGACCGTTCGAGTTCTCGCTGGTTGGGGTGCTGGCGTCGGTAGCGGCGCCGCTGGCGGAGGCAGGGATCAGTATCTTCGCCATCTCGACCTTCGATACCGATTACGTGCTCGTGAAGGAAGACCAACTCGGCCTTGCCACCGCCACGCTGCGCGAGCGGGGACATCAGTTTGTTAGGAGGATAGATGCGACGAACCAATAGTATGATACTAGTTTTTTTAGGCATTATAGTTATCGTTGCTGGCGGCCTCTTGCACGGCAGCATTAAATTGGAACTAGTGATTCTTCTTATCGGTATCGGGTCGCTAATATGCGGCTCCTACTTCTTGGGAAAAAATTCTAGTTAAAGTTATTCAGGAGGAAAGATGACACTGGAAGGAAAGAAAGTCGTGCTCGCCTACTCGGGCGGGCTGGATACTTCGGTGTGTGTGAAGTGGTTGGAGCAGCAGGGTGCAATCCCCTACGCTCTATACCTGGATCTCGGGCAGGGAGAGCCTGCGGAAGACGTGAAAGCCAAGGCCATCAAGATAGGCGCCGCCGACGCCTTCATCCGGGACGCGAAGGCCGAGTTCGCCGAAGAGTATTTAGCCCCGGCGATTAAGGCAAACGTCCTTTACGGCGGTAAGTACCCGCTCTTCACCGCTCTCGGGCGTCCGCTCATCGCGAAGAAGCTCGTCGAGGCGGCGCGCGAGGTGGGGGCGACGCACATCGCCCACGGCTCCACGGGCAAGGGCAACGACCAGGTCCGCTTCGACGTGACCACGGCCTCGATCGCACCGGATCTGACCGTCGTCGCTCCGGTGCGCGACTGGAACATGAGCCGCCCGGAAGAGATGGCCTACGCCGAGGAGCATGGCATCCCCGTACCGACCACTAAGGAGTCTCCCTACAGCGTGGACGAGAACCTCTTTGGCCGCTCCATAGAGGCCGGTCCGCTCGAAGACCCGGACCACGAGCCGACCGAAGACGTCTTCGAGATGACCACCGCTCCCGAGGACGCACCGGATGAGCCGCGGTACGTTGAGATCGGCTTCGAGGAGGGCCTGCCGACCAGCCTCGACGGACAGGAGATGCCGCTCGTCGAGTTGATCTTCGAGTTGAACAAGGTCGCCGGAGCGCACGGCGTCGGACGGATCGACATGATCGAAGACCGCCTCGTCGGCATCAAGAGCCGTGAGATCTACGAGGCCCCCGCCGCCCTGACCATCATCCAGGCCCACAAGGAACTCGAAACTCTAACCCTCACTAAAGATGTCCTCCGCTTCAAGACGACCGCCGAACAGCGCTACACGGAACTGACATACGAGGGTCTCTGGTTCACCCCCCTCAAGTCCGCCCTCGACGCCTTCGTAAATGAGACCCAGAAGACCGTTACCGGCGCCGTCCGCCTCAAACTCTACAAGGGGTCCAGCACCGTCGTGGGCCGCACCGCTCCCCAAGCCCTCTACAGCAAGGACCTCGCTACCTACGACCCGAACAGCACCTTCGACGAGGCCGCCGCAGCGGGCTTCATCGCCCTATGGGGCCTACCAGCCCGCCAGTGGGCCGGTGTGAACGGCGGGATCGAGCACAGTTCAGCTATACGGTGAAGTTAAAGTAGAGAGTAAAGTTCATAGAGGTAAAATACTAACATTTGCAGGTAATACTTGTAGCTGACCTCAGAGCGCTACTTTTACCGAATACCTAACCGTAAATCGCACCGTTAGTTAAAACCTATGGTTGAAGTTTAAAGTATCTTTCTGCACAGAACCGCTATTTTCCAGGTAAAACATGGAGCAGAGGATTTTTGCGGCCCGCAGGTGCTAGCTGTTTTTGCGGTTACGGATGGTGATCCCTCCCGGCACGGACACTTCTTGCGAGATCACTGTTGACAGATCAATAAACTCTGATGTATCTTGGATCAAACAATGTTGATGTGAGGTGGAAACAAAGTGTCTATGAGTGAGGATCTGGGGGAGCAAGTGAAGCAGAGGTATGCCGAGGCCGCTCGGGTCGCCGGGGAAGGTGAGGGTGGATGTTGCGGAGCTTCTGGGGCGTTCGAGGTGGACATGAAGGGAGACAGTTATTCGGAGGCTGAGAAGGGCGAGTTGCCTCAAGCTGCTGTGGGGGCTTCGCTAGGGTGCGGCAACCCGGTGGCGCTCGCCAGTCTCTCGGCCGGGGAGGTCGTACTGGACCTCGGGAGCGGCGGTGGGATCGACGTTCTGCTCTCCGCGCGGCGGGTAGCTCCCGGAGGGAAGGCTTACGGGCTCGACATGACGGACGAGATGCTGGATCTCGCGCGTGAGAACCAGCGGAAGTCCGGCGTGAAGAACGTGGAGTTCCTGAAGGGAGAGATAGAGGACATACCGCTCCCCGAAGACCATGTGGACGTGGTTATCAGCAACTGCGTCATCAACCTTTCGACCGAGAAAGAGAAGGTGGTCGGTGAGGCGTTCCGGGTGCTCAAGCCCGGCGGCCGGTTCGCCGTCTCTGATGTCGTATTCCTTGGGAGCAAGAGATATTTGCCGGAGGACTTGATCCGAAGCGTCGAGCTCTGGGCCGGTTGCGTCTCCGGCGCGCTGGAGAAAAGCGAGTACGAGGCTATCCTCGTCCAGGCAGGGTTCGAGGACGTCTTCGTCGAGGTGACTCATGTCTACGACCCGGACGTAATGGCGGGTTCCGGCTGCTGCTGCGATGCTGGCTCGCTTCAGAAAGTTCCTGCTGCCAGCGCGTTTATCCGGGCTCGCAAACCGGAGGAGCGGTAAGACGTGGCGCACAAAACGTTCGAACTGCTGAAGGAAAACGGATCTTTAAATTCTGTGCCGGATGAGGAGTCGGTCCAACGTCTGGTAGCGCTGGGCCGGGCGATCTCGGACCCCATCCGGGTTACGATGCTCGGGATGATGGCCGAGGGCCGGAGTTGCTGCGACCTGCCGGACTGCGGCGTCCCGGCCGGGGATCAGGACGCGGGTATCTGCGTCTGCGAGTTTGAGCGCTACTTCGGTATGGGGCAATCGAAAGTCTCCTATCACCTCGGAAAGCTCAAGGAAGCGGGGCTGGTGCGGGAAGAGAAGCGAGGAAAGTGGAGCTTCTACTCGCTGGATCCGGAGGCAGCGAAGTATCTGCTCATCGAGGCGACAGGATTGCTGGGCGTTCCTGTGGGGAGGAACAGAGATGGCTGAGAAGAGCCCGCGAAGGACGCTGTTCCTGTGTACCCACAACTCTGCGCGTTCTCAGATGGCTGAAGGGCTGCTGCGGCATCTTGCCGGGGATCGCTTCGAGGTGTATAGCGCGGGTACGGAAGCGACGCATGTAAGACCTCAAGCTATCGCTGTTATGGGTGAGATCGGGGTGGACATCTCCGGTCAGGAGTCGAAGACGCTCGAACGCTATCTGGGGGAACCGTTCGATTACGTCATCACCGTCTGTGACGACGTGAACGAGGCTTGCCCGGTCTTCCCCGGTGCCAAGGCCCGTCTGCACTGGTCGTTCGAGGACCCTTCGTGCGCGACCGGCAGCGAGGAGGAGCGCCTGAAAGTTTTCCGAAAGGTGCGGGATGAGATCCGGACCCGCATAGAGAGTGAGCTTGTGCCGAAGGATAGAGGGTAGTGACGGACGACTAAGGTTTATTTTTGCCCACACTATCGCTCTCCGGGATGAAGATAGCCTCTATTGGTTCCCCGAACGACCGCGACAGCGCGAACGCCAGCGATATGCTTGGATCGTACTTGCCCTTCTCGACGGAGTTAATGGTTTGCCGCGAGACTCCAGCTCGCTCTGCAAGATCCGCTTGCGACCAGTCCCTCTCGGCCCTCAACACCTTGAGACGGTTCTTCACTTGTACCGCCGGTCCGCCCGCGCCTTGCCCGTCATCCACAATACCGCCATGATCGGCCACACGAAGAATCAGCTCACCTGCGGAAAACCAGTGAGCTGCAGGAAACCGTACCCGAACGTTAGAAGCGCGGTCCCGCCAAATGCGAAGGCCAGGGCTTCGAACTGTATGCGTCGCTGGAGCTCGTCCATCCGATCGAACTGACGCATTATCGCTATCAATGCGAAGACCGCGGGAACCATCGGCGCCAGAGCCAGCGGTACCCGCCACGGCGAATCCGGGTAGGCGTTCAAAAACGACACAGCACCGAGCAAGACGACGGCGTAGACTCCAATAGCCACGCCCAACTCCACGAAATAACGCCTACTTTTCACTGACTCCTCCTCTTCATCAGGTAACGGTTCGCAACCGCAATAGTAAGACATACTTTCCTTTATATCAAGTAAACTTTACTAAAAGTAATGTATATAAGACATAGGGTAGGACAGATTGAGCTATTAAGCCTGGTTGCGTTGATGTTGTGCAGTTCGAGTATCGTCTATCTCGTGACGTGCGCTGAGTCTTTCAGTTTCTCTGTGGCGGCAAAAGCCACGGGCTCTAGCCGGTCGAACTCCTCGACGAGCGCGGCGGGGAGCGAGTCTCGGAAGCGGGCGTACAGGTAGATCTCTCCCAGCCGCCTGACTCCGGGCTCGTCCAACTCATCCGCCGCCCGGCGAGAATACTCCTCCGGGGTTTCGTGGTCTTCGCGGGTGATACCGGACTCTTCTAGGGCGGCAGTGATCTTTTTGTATCTGCTATATAGGCGGGCATCAGAGACTTTGATGGAACGCTGCACTATAGGCCCGCGCCTACGATTCGCCAGGTATTTTCGGGAGTAGATGACGAGCAGAGAGATCCCGCCGAGCAAGAGCCCCGCGATGACGATGCTCGCTGGGTCCAGGCGGGCCACGCCGCGCATGAGACTGCCCGCGGCTCCGACGGCGGGGGAGAGTGCTGCCCCGGTCTTTCCAGCCAGGAACCCGAAGACCTTGCTCCCCTGCACGTTGCTTGCCGCCTCGTATTGCCAGGGGGTGGAGTCGAAGCTGGGTGTTGGATCGAAGGTGGACCAGCCGTAGCCGGGGAAGTACACCTCGACCCAGGCGTGGGCGTCGCTGGCCTTCACCTCGTAGAGGCCGGTAAATGGGTTGTACTCACCGGAGACGTAGCCGGTGGCCACGCGAGCCGGGATGCCCATAGACCGGGCCATCACCGCCAGCGAGGAGCTGAACTGCTCGCAGTAGCCGCGCTTCTGCTCGAAGAGGAAGTATTCGACGGCGTCCATCTTTTGACGCTGCGGCGGGATCGAGAGGTCGTAAGGGTAGTTGTTCTTCAGATACTCGTTCATTTTCATCACGGCGTCGTAGGGGTTGTTCATGTTCGCCGTTAGCTTGCGGGCGAGGCCCTGGGTGCGGTCCAGGCCGGTTGGAGGAAGTTCGGTGTACTTCTGGACTACATCCGCCGGATAGTTCGCGCCTGCTAGACGGAGTTGGTCAGGGGATGCGTTCGGGACCTGTGAGATTACCGAGTAGGTCGAGCCTTCGGGGATCTCATACGGCGCTCTTATGGAGTTGTACGGGTCAACCTTGATGGTGCTGGTGGGAAAGAAGACCGTCTCGGGACGGTATGCGCCGAAGATTATGTTCGAGGAGTCCTTCTCAACGTGGAAGACCTGGGCGACCTGACGCGTCGGTCCCTGCGCCGGTTCGGTATTGCGCGTGGCGTACAGGTCGAAGCGCGGCGCGGTTGGGGAGTCCAGTTTCTCAGCGTGGTCGCGGGTGGAGATCTCCCAGCCCTTGCCGTTGTACTCGTCGAAGACGACTCCCCGGTACGGCGTGGCCTCCTTGCTGCGGACCTTCATCACCACCTCGTCAGAGAGTCGGCCCCGGCTGCGAAGATCCATGTACGGGTTGAAACCATGGTAGGAGTCCGCCGAGATATTCTGGGGTGGCCCGGCGAACGGGTCTCCACCGGGCGGTGGCTTGTAGTACGGGTTCTGGATGCCGCCGGAGAAGTTCCCCTGAAAATTCTGGAATGCCGAGACCGGCATTATTGAGAGGTTCATGCTCTGGCTCTGGGGCATGAGTGCGAAGCAAAGTATCCCGAAGACGAGTACGGCGAAGAAACCGGGCAGGACGAGACCTAGGGTAAGACCCCGGCTCCGGGTAGCTTCGACGCCTGCGCGTTGACGGATCTCGGATAGGTTGATCTGAGATAGCGCGCTAAGAGCGCAGATGAGGAAGGCGAACACGAACAGCCCGTACCACAGGCTCGTCGAGAGAACCGCGCCGACGGCCAGAAGGATCAGGCCGCTCACCAGCGAGTACGAAACGTCCTTGCACGCCGGAAGGTCGAAGGCGTGTATGACCTGCACCCACATGAATAGCCGCGCGAGCGGAACCCGCGTGTCGTACAGAGACGACAGCACCTCCCGGAAGAACATCGCCAGCACCGCCAGAGCGCCGAACGCCAGCATCAGTTTTATAAGGAAATTGTTCTCCCGCCGCCGGTTGTAGCTGACCACGAAGGCAAAGGCCGTGAGCAACGGGACCAGAACGCCGGTCAACCAGTCGAAGTACCCGCTCGATAGGACGGCGACCTCCCCGACGAGTACCGCCGCCAAAACCCATGCACGCAACTCTATAAGAGTCCTCCGGCGGAGGCTTGCGGCTCCGTGGGAAATTTACCGGAAGCTTTAGTTCCAGCAGACCGAGTTTCAAGAGACTCTCCAGGGTTCCCGGACGTCCGGGCCGAGCATAGTTATCTTTCGCCCGGTGGATTCCATGCTGTCCGCCAGCGTCCGCTCCTGATCCGGTGACATCCAGGGGCCTGCCCCGGCGAACTCGTGGCACGAGACCAGTACCACCGTCTCCGCTCGTGGAGGGCGCTCGTACTTTATGGCCGGTAGTATCTCGATGCTCGCATCTTCCATGACCGGCGGCCGGGAGGCGACGAGGCCCGCGCACCAGGTTAGGATGGCGTCCCGGTCCGGAGTTTCGGGGAAGCCGTGGTATTGAGGACCGGCGTCGGCGGCGACTTCGCGGCCTTCCTGGAGGGCGTGCAACATGAGAGAGGCCGCCGCCGAGACGATCATCTCTCGCGCTCCACTTGGGGCGCGTGCGTCCAGATTGAGCGCGATCTTGAGTGGGGGATCCATCTCGCGAGCCAACTCTATTACGGAGAGTCTCCCGGATGCGAGGCTGCGGGCGCTCTGGCGCCAGGCTATGAGGCGAGCCGGATCTCCGGGCCGGTACTCCCGCACACCCCAGAACTCGCCGCCGAGCCCGCGGTGCATCTCCGAAGCCTCATTGCGCTCCGCTCCCGCGGCGTCGGGAGAATTTGGACGCGGCAGGCCCGCTACGTCAAAAGTCCTGGGATAGATGGTAGTCTCGGAGGCCACGCGCATCGGGCGTTTGCCTCGGAACAACCCGAACGGGGTTGCGGACTCTACAATTACCCCGCCGCCGGAGTAGATCCCCCGGCGCGGGTTCTCGATGGTGTACTCGAAGCTCTCCGGCGTGCCGCGTCTAAGCCGTTCCACGACCCCGCCGCCCATATCTCCGGCGAATTTGTCGCCTATCTCCAGAAGATGGCGGGGGAGACGGCCCGTGTTGCGGACCTCCAGCTTGCAGGAGAGTGGATCGCCCGCCGTTCCGACTAGTGGAGCCCGCCGGATCACCTCGATGCCGCGCACGTTGTAAAGAGGCGCGAGCGCGGAGATGATCACCACGCCGACGATACTGGCCGAGATCACGTACAACCATCCCGCGCCGGAAGTGGTGGCCATAACGTAGAGGGTCACGCCGAGGCACCCCAAGAAGATGAACTTCGCCATCCCCCTTATATATCTCTCAGAGCCTGCATCTATCCGGCCTCTCGAACCCTATGCCGGTGAAGGCACGGAGTTCAGGATTTCCCGGACGACGCCTTCCGCCGTGACACCCGAAGCTCCGCCGCGGACACTGATCCTGTGGGGCAGCGTGTTCGGCGCGAGCGCCTTGACGTCCTCCGGTCCCGCGAAGTCCCGCCCCTGGTAGCGGCCCGCGCCTGCGCCGCCCGGATGAGGGCGATGGAGCCGCGGGGCGAAACTCCCAAGGAGACCGCCGGATGTTCGCGGGTCGCCTCGACGATTCTGACCGCGTACTCCAGTACCTCGTCGTGAATCTGCACGACCCGGACGAACTCCCGCGCGTCGCAGACTTCCTGGATCCCAGCGACCGGCTCTATCTCCTCCAGCGGCCTGCGCTCCACCTGCGCCCGCACGAGCCCGAACTCCGCCTTCCGCGTCGGGTAACCCATGCTCGTAGCCACCATGAACCGGTCGAGTTGGCCTTCCGGGAGGGGATAGGTGCCGTGGAACTGGTGCGGGTTCTGGGTCGCCATCACGAAGGACGGCTCCGGCAGTGGCCGCGAGACCCCATCCACCGTAACCTGGTTTTCGGCCATTGCTTCGAGTAGCGCGCTCTGGGTGCGGGGGGTGGCGCGATTGATCTCATCCGCCAGCAAGACCGGCGCAAAGATGGGGCCGGAGATCCACTCGAAGCGCGCCTGCCGGGGATCGAAGACGCTCGTCCCCGTGATGTCCGAAGGCAACAGGTCCGGCGTGAACTGTAGCCGGCCGAACTCTGCGTCTATGGAAGAGGAGATGGCGCGGGCGAGCGTCGTTTTGCCGACACCCGGAACGTCTGTCAAGAGAACATGTCCCCCAGCGAGCAAAGAGATCAGACAGAGGTCCACCACTTCGTCCTTGCCGACGACTACCCGGCAGATGCTCTCCTTCAGCTTTTCGTAGACTTCGCGCACCTCCACGAGGTCTTCTATCCCGGTTCGGCCGCGCCGCACTATCCCTCTTGTATGAGATCGAACCTTGTATATAACATACCGCCTAGCAAACTCTCTCTCCCTGCTATTATCGGCCACATGCCCGAATTACTTGAACCAGACTCCTCCGAGACTACGGACCTGGCAATGATGCGCCACGCCCTGGCGGCCGCAGAAGAGGCCGCCGAAAGAGGCGAAGTCCCCGTAGGCGCCGTGGTAGCCAGGGGAGATGAAGTACTTGCCACGGCTGCAAACGAGCGCGAAGCGACAAAAGACCCAACCGCCCACGCCGAGCTTCTAGCTATCCGCCGCGCCGCCGCGAGCCTGAATACCTGGCGCCTGACCGGATGCACCCTCTACGCGACTCTCGAACCCTGCCCCATGTGTGCCGGCGCCGCCCACGCCGCCCGGATCTCACGCCTCGTCTACGCCGCTCCGGATCCAAAAGCCGGATTCGCCGGAACCCTGCACAACCTTCCCCAGGACACCCGCCTCAACCATACCTATCCCGTGAAACGCGGCGTACTGGAGGACGAAGCTGCTAAACTGCTCCGGATTTTCTTCAGAGAACGCCGCCAAAAGCTCGAATAAGCACACCTGGCACAAGCCTGAAGCGTGGATACAGAATAAACCTAAACTTAATGTTGAATCGTCTTAGCCTATAAGTCTAAGACTTGACTCATGGTCAAGTCCGATGTTTCTACCTGAACGTAAAGGTACGCGATTTGCGGGTTTTTCTGCTTTTTATAGCTTCTTTGAAAAAATTTCTGAAAAAAGTTTATTGTAGTAGTAAGAAGCCTAAACCCCGCTTAGAAAGGGCGATTCGGAGTATTAACGTTAAATTAACCTTACGTTGAGGGTTATATATGGACTATTGCTATCCGAAAATGTGGTGTGTTAGGTTGCCCCAATAACCAGATGTGGTGTTGAGGCTACGGGGGTTACAAAGTGCAGTGTCCATATTGTGATTTCGAGGATACGAAGGTAATAGACAGCCGTTTGTCTGAGACGAAGGACGCCATTCGTCGGCGCCGGGAGTGTCTGGCGGATGGTTGTGGGAAGCGGTTTACGACGTATGAGCGGCGAGAGCCGTTGAGGTTGATGGTATTAAAGAGGGAAGGTGGGCGGGAGCCCTTAGACCGGGAAAAGTTGCGGGCGGGGATCTCCAGCGCCTGCGCCAAGCAGCGGGTTACGGATGAGGACGTGGAGATCATCGTGGATGAGATCGAGGCCGAGTTGCGCGAGCGGCGGCGGCACGAGGTAACTTCGCGGCGGCTTGGCGACATGGTGTTGATGCGTCTGCGCCGTCTTGATATGGTCGCGTATCTGCGCTTTGCTTCTGTATATAGGCAGTACACGGACGTGGACCAGTTCCGCTCCGAGTTGGTAAGGCTTGCTGGATCCGGCGTGGGTGGGCGCTAGATCTAGCGGTTAAGTAACTATTGGAATAAAGGAACCGAGCAGTAAACTTAGGGAGGATGAGTATGGAAGTAGATCGAAACAGGCTAACGGACGCCCAGCTTTCAGAGAACGCAATCGCCGTTCTCAAGAAGCGCTACCTGAAGAAGAACGAGAAGGGCGAGGCGATTGAGGAGCCCATCGACATGTTCCGGCGCGTGGCGTCGAACATCGCCGAGGGCGAGTTCCGCTTCAAGGATGGGGGAGAGGCCCAGGCTCTCTACGAGGAGTCGCAGGAGAAGTTCCTCCAGATGATGCTGTCGAGGAAGTTCATGCCGAACTCCCCGACCTTGATGAACGCCGGACGCGAGCTTCAGCAGCTCTCGGCGTGCTTCGTGCTGCCGGTCGAGGACTCTATAGATGGGATCTACGACACGCTCAAGCACCAGGCCGTCATCCACAAGAGTGGTGGCGGGACGGGCTTTGGGTTCTCGCGGCTGCGTCCGAAGAACGACATCGTCAAGAGCACGATGGGCGTTTCGAGTGGTCCGGTCTCGTTCATGGCTATATATGACGCTTCGACGGACAAGATCAAGCAGGGCGGTACACGGCGCGGGGCGAACATGGGCATCCTCAGGGTTGACCACCCGGACGTCGAGGAGTTCATCACCTGCAAGCGCGAGAATGACCAGATCAACAACTTCAACATCTCTGTTGCGATCACCGACGCCTTCATGGAAGCCGTGGAGAACGACACGGACTTCGACCTGAAAAACCCGCGCGACGGTGAGGTTATGAAGACCGTCCGGGCTCGGGACCTGTTCGCCAAGATCGTCGAGGGCGCGTGGCTCAACGGCGAGCCGGGCGTGGTCTTTATAGACAAGATCAATGACGACAACCCCACCCCGCAGTTCCCGATAGAGTCCACGAACCCATGCTCGGAGGCGCACCTGCCACCGTATGACTCGTGCAACCTGGGCTCCGTAAACCTGGAGCGCTTCTTCATCGAGGGCCGGATGCCGGGCGAGGGCAGCGTTGACTGGGATGAGCTGCGCGAGACGATCCACACCACCATCCGTTTCCTCGACAACGTCATCGAGATGAACAACTACCCGCTCCCGGAGATCGACGCGATGAGCCGGGGCAACCGCCGCATCGGGCTCGGCGTCATGGGCTTCGCCGACCTCCTCATAAAACTCGGCGTCACCTACGATTCCGAGGAAGGTCTCGCCTTCGCCGAGAAGGTCATGAAGTTCGTAGACGACGAGGCGTGGGAAGCGTCCCGCACGCTCGCCGACGAGCGCGGCGTCTACGGCAACTTCGAGGGCTCTCGCCATGAGGCTCGTGGCGACCGCGTCCGCAACGCGACCGTCACCACCATCGCCCCGACCGGCACCATCTCAATAATCGCCGGCTGCTCCGGCGGCATCGAGCCGCTATTCGCCGTGGCGTTCATGCGCCGCCAGGCCGACATGGAGCTTCCCGACGTGAACCCCGAGTTCGTGCGGTTGGCTAAAGCTCGCGGTTTCTACTCCGAGGAGCTGATGAAGAAGGTCGCCGAGCACGGCTCCGTCCGCGACATCGAAGAGGTGCCGGAGGACGTGCGCGGCACGTGGGTCACCTCGCACGACATCACGAGCGAATGGCACGTGAGGATGCAGGCGGCGTTCCAGAAGTACACTTCGATGGGAATCTCCAAGACCATCAACCTCCCTAACGAGGCGACGACGAAGGACGTGGAGGACGCCTACCGCTTCGCCTTCTCGCTCGGTTGCAAGGCGATGGCCGTCTACCGCGACGGTTCGCGCGACGCCCAGGTCCTCTCCACCGGTAAGACGAGGGTGGGCGTTCAGCCCGGCACCGAGGTCGAGAAAGAGTATGTCTCGCTCGCTAAGGCTCGCAACGGCCGGCCGCGTACGCTCTCCGGCGTGACGAAGAAGATACAGACCGGCCACGGCCCGCTCTACGTGAGCATGAACGACGACGAGTTCGGTCCGCGCGAGTGCTTCATTGTCATCGGCAAGCCCGGCGGCACTGCGGCGGCCTTCTCCGACGCGCTGGGACGAATGATCTCTCTCGCCGAAAAACACGGCGCGCAGCCGGCCGAGATCGTACACCAACTCCGCGGCATTCAGGACGGCCACCCAGCCGGATTTGGCCCGAACGCTGTCCTCTCCGTCCCCGACGGTGTGGCTATAGCAATGGCCGAGCACTACTTGGTCGAAGAGGCGCCCGAGGCCAAAAACCTCCCCATCATCGGCGCCTGCCCCGAATGCTCCGGCGGCCTCACCAAGCAGGAAGGCTGCGTAGTCTGTCACTCCTGCGGCTACTCCAAGTGTAGCTAACCCTAGTAAGCAAGGTTAGGGTACGGGCGGACTTTCGGGTCCGCCTTTTTGTTTGGTCTAAGAAATGCCTGCAAAACAGTGAAAATTTGAATATATGGTCAAGAGCTGTAGAGCATTCAATCTGTAGTTAAGGCATGGAGAGACGGGCGCATGTGACTCTTATGCGCTCTGAGAAATTCCTGTTGAGGGCTGGCTGTGCGAGTATGTTGCGCGGACGGATAAAAGTGGGAGGCAGGAGATGCAGGAGTTTGGATGTGAGGCTGTGCTGTTCGACCTGGATGGGGTACTGGTCGACTCGAACGTAGTCGTGGAGCGGATCTGGCGCGAATGGGCCGGAAAATTCGGCATCGACGCCGAGCGCCTTATCGAGGTTTCGCACGGGCGCAGGAGCGCGGAGATCATACGGCTCTTTGCGCCTGACCTGGATGCTGACTCCGAAGCGCGAAAGCTCGATAAGGCCGAAGTCGAAGACCTCGACGGCGTGCTGGAGATCAAGGGAGCCGGTGAATTGCTCTCTTCACTCCCCAAAGACGGTTGGAAGGTGGTAACGTCGGGCACCAGGAGCCTGGCGACCAAGAGGATGGAGCACGTCGGCCTGCCGGTTCCGGAGCGGTTCGTGAGCGCCGACGACGTTGCGAACGGCAAGCCTCATCCCGAACCGTATCTGAAGGGAGCGGAGCTACTGGGGGTTCGTCCGGAGGCTTGTGTGGTGGTCGAAGATGCTCTCAACGGCGTTCGGGCGGCCAAGTCGGCCGGGATGCTTGCCGTGGCAGTCGCCACGACATACCGTCGGGAGGATCTCTCGGAGGCCGATGCCGTCGCCAACTCGTTGGAAGAGATCGTCGTAACCGCGCGGACGAGGTCTCGCGGTGACGATGGGCTGCGCTTCGAGTTGCGGATAGCGGAGTAGAAGCAGGACATCGCGGTTGAAGCGTTATAGGGCAGGCGGTAAACTCCCTCGCGGAGAGGTGGCAGAGCGGTTGAATGCGGCGGTCTCGAAAACCGTTATGTCGGTAAACCCGGCATCGGGGGTTCGAATCCCCCCCTCTCCGCTTTAGTACGGCTTTCTTTCGGAGCATCTTTGTTTCTCGGAATCCGCTCTTTCGGGGGCGTATGATGCTGGACTATGGTTTGCGTTGATGTGAAGACGAGGGCTTAGTTATGCGCGCGTTCTGGAGCGCGGTCCTGGTCATGGCCGCGGTTGGGGTTGTCCTGGTTTCGCTCGGGATAAATGTCTCTTTGGGTAGTGGGATTTTGGAGAGAATATCTAGCGACTCGATGGATGTTCACGCGGACTTCGACACGTTCTGGCGCTCGGCGGACGCGATGTGGCATGGTCGGGACGTTTACGATGCGGGCGCAAGGCTCGAGAACCTGAACCCGCCTCTGTGGACGGTGGTGATCGCACCGTTCGGGCTCATAGAGCCGCTGACCGCGTACCGGACCTTCGTCATGATCTCATTGCTCACAACCATCGGATACCTGGCCTGGATGGCCGACGAGTTGCGGCTGCGGGCCGGGTGGGCCGTGCTCGCGATGGGGATTCTGTTTATGTCCTCGCCCCTGCTCGCGACGCTCGCGCTCGGGCAGATGTATCCGGTTCTGGCTCTGGGACTCGTGGCGGCCTGGATCTGGGATCGGAAGGAGCGTCAAATACCTTCTGGCATAGCTTTCGGGCTTATCGTGGCGCTCAAACCCTCGCTCGCGCCCCTGATCCTGTGGCCGCTCGCGCGGCAGCGGTGGAGGGCGTTCGTGGCGACGATGGCTTCCGGGGCGGTGGGTACGCTTATCGGCGTGGTGGTGCTCGGGCCACGGGCAACGTTGGACTGGTTCGGCATACTGCTCCGCTCGCCGCTCAGTACCTACTGGGACAACGCTTCCCTTCCCGCCTCGGTGGCCCGGATGTTCACCGAGAATAAATTCGCCGAGCCGCTGGCGACGCTGCCGTGGCTGGTACCCGTAGCCTACGTCGTTGGTATTGGCATAATAGTCCTGACCGCCGTCAAGGTCCGTCATGGCCCGGAAGGAGGACTCTGGGCGCTTACGGCGGCCTCGCTGCTGGCCTCGCCCGTCGCCTGGAACAACTACCTGATGCTGCTCGCGCCCGGCATCCTGCTGCTCCTGGCGCGGGGCCGGACGCCCATCGCGTTGCTGCTGCTCGCCCTGCAGTTCATCCCGCCGCAGTGGCCTCTTCTCTGGCAGGGAAAGGGCACGGCTCTGGCGACGCTGGCGCTCACACTCTACCTGTACGTCCTTGTTGCACATTGGATCTCCTTCCTGACCCTTCAGGCAGAGCCGGAGTATGCGCCAGGTCTCAAGTCCGAGACGGAGAAAGTTTGAGTAACGATACGGACCCGGCCAAAAATGGCCGTCATACGATTGGAACGCCTGCGGCGGAAATCCGGCCGGCCGGGGGAGCGGCTTGGAGATGGTCCGAAGCCCCTGAGCGCGGCATCATTCGCGCTTCACGGAGCCTAAGAGCCTCGGGAGTGTTTGTTTCCGTTTTTGGTCGGAACGGGCGGACGAGATGGTGCGATCTGCTGCGTTCGGGTTCGCCCATGAAAGGAGTCGCAACGTGCGTATAGCCTTCGCAGGTTCGGAGGACCTCGACTATCTGGAGGAGAGAGACCACATCGGCCGCGAAACGATCGGGCAGAAGATAGCCCGCCGTGAGTTCATCGTCGCGCACCGGGACGACCAGAGGGTCGGCTTCCTCCGCTACAATTACTTCTGGGACGACATGCCTTTCATGAATCTCCTATGGGTCCAGGAGGAGTTGAGGAGTAAAGGGTTCGGTACGCGACTCATCTCGTTTTGGGAGGAAGAGATGCGGAAGCTGGGCTACGACTCGATCATGACCTCCACTCTGTCCACCAACGTGCGCGCGCAACTTCTCTACCGTAGGCTCGGCTACGAGGACAGCGGATCTTTGCTCATACCCGGCGATCCGCTCGAGATACTGTTCCTGAAGACGTTGTCCGGAGAGGCATGAGAGCGGTCCACGAAGCACGGCTTGACGACCCCGATCGTCGTCCGGGCCCGTGACGGCAGGGTTTCGCCCTATCGCCACGTGGCATAATCCCCGCAAGCAGGGTTCTCTTTCGAGAAGGGTGAGTATATGGGGTCAACGATCAGCCAGCGCATCGTCGAGTCGCTGCCGTTTCTGGATAAGGTCTCCGACATCGTTCAGCCAGAGGTGCAAAAGGCGGTCGAGGCCGGTGGGACGACGGTTCGCAACGTCCTGGACGGGACACCGATGGAGTTGCCGCTACACCCGGCGCTTACGGACGTTCCCATCGGTTCCTGGACGGCCGCTATCGTCTTCGATGGTCTGGACGTTGCCACGGGCTCAAAGGCCATGCAGAATGCCGCCGACGCCTCGCTCGCGATAGGAGTCTTGGGTGGATTCGCCGCTGCCGCGACGGGTATCTCCGACTGGCGGTACCTCTCCGGCGGGTCTCGCCGCATGGGAATGGCGCATGGTTTGTTGAACGTCGCCGGGCTCGCCCTGAGCACAGCTTCCCTGATCCTACGGTTTGCGGGCCGCCGCAACGCCGGACGGCTTGCCTTCCTGGCCGGGTTTTCGATCAGTGGCACGGCGGCCCATCTGGGCGGGGAGCTATCCTACAACTACGGTCTGCGGGTCAACCGGAACGTCTTCGAGCATGGCGGCCCTGACGGGTTCGAGACCGTCTTATCCGAGAGCGAACTGCCGGAGGGCGGGATACGCGGGGTGACGGCGGAGAACGGGGTGGAGATCCTTCTGAGCCGCTCGTCGAGCGGCGAGGTCTGCGCCATCTCGGGCATCTGTGGTCACTTTGGAGGACCGCTCGCCGAGGGTGAGCGCGAGGGAGATACTATCGTTTGCCCCTGGCACGGTTCGCGTTTCGATCTCTGCAGCGGCAAGGCTATCGACGGCCCAGCCATTTTCCCGCAGTCTACTTACGAGACCCGCGTGCGCGATGGGAACATAGAGGTCAAGGCAGCCGAAGAGAACATCCAGAAGAAGGTCCGGTAGGTCCGCTTGGTGGATGATTATTTAAGTCCAGACTGGGCGAACGCGGCTCTGCTCACCATCGATACGCAAAAGGACTTTACTCTTTCGGGAGCGCCTGCGGAGGTTGCGGGTACGGCGGAGGCCGTTACGAGGATGCGGCGTCTGGTCGAGGAGTTCAGGCTGCGGACCCGACCCATTATCCACGTCGTACGGATCTACCTGCCCGATGGCTCTAACGTTGACCTCTGCCGCAGACGAGATGTCGAGCGGGGCAAGCGGGTAGTGCTTCCGGATAGCGACGGCGCCGAGCTGATGGAAGATCTAAAACCCGCGGTGGAGACCAGGCTCGACGCAGGGCGGCTGCTGGCCGGAGAGTTGCAGCGCGTAGGCCCGGCTGAGTGGATCATGTATAAACCCCGCTGGGGAGCTTTCCACAATACTCCGCTAGAGGATCACCTCACGGGACTCGGCGCGAATACGGTCGTGGTGTGCGGGTGCAACTTCCCCAACTGTCCGCGTGCTACGGTCTACGAGGCGAGCGAAAGAGACCTCCGGGTCGTGCTCGTCGCGGATGCTACTTCCGGTCTCTACGCCAGGGGCCTGCGGGAACTCGAAAACATTGGGGTGAACCTGATGGATGTGCGGGAAGTCCTTGAGGAGTCTAGGGCGGCGGCTTCGGAAGTAGTCTAGCTCTTCTCCAAAGTATCCATTGCCTCGGCGGCCGCACGGCGCAATTTGCGGCTCGAATCCGCCCTGAAGACTGTCTGGAGGTCGCCTCGGGCTTGGGCTGTTTCGTCCAGAGCGGCGTGGGCGGAGGCGCGGTTGTAGTAGGCAATGCCCAGTTTCGGGTCGAGCTTTATGGCCCTGTCGGCGGCGTCGAGAGCGCCGCGTGGGTCTCCGGTGGCGTCGAGGCTGGCCGCGAGGGCCGAGTGGTAGCGGGGGAGCGGGTGGCGGGTGGTTAGATCTTCGTACATCATGGCGGCTTTTTCGTACTCGCCCTTGCGGAACGCGGTCCCAGCTTGGTGCTCATCGGGCGCTACCGCCCGGGCCATGATGGCGGTAAGGACCGCCGCTCCGCCGAGATAGACGAAGAGGACGGGCGCGTAGTTGTCCACGGTGGCCTTGTCCATCACGAAGGGCAGGCCCACGATAAACACGCCGGTCGAGAGGGCGGGGATCAAACGCCACAGAAACTCTCTGTAGGCCCGGACGCGCAACAGATCCCGGTTCTGGCGGCCCACGAAGAACGTGAAGACAGCGAGTATGACCAGAGCGCCCAGCGTAGGATACAGGAGCCTCATTCGATGTCTTTCAGCATCCTCTTCGCGGAGGACCTGAAGCGTTTTGGCAGGTCCGATTCGAGCGCCTTCTTGAGGTCCTTTACAGCGCGGCTCTTCTTGTTCTGTTGCCCCAGGATGAGCGCCCGGTTGTAGTAGGCAAGGCCGTACTGGGGGTCTTTCTTTATAGCTTCGCTCGAAGCCTTCACGGACTCGTCGCGCTTCCCGGAAGCCCCCAGAGCCGCGCCGAAGAAAGCATAGTTCCTCGCCAGTGGATTCTCTTCGATCAGCCCTCTGTAGAGATCTGTCGCCCTCTCGTAGTCACCGCTACGGAAGGCCTTGTTGGCCTTGCGTTCGGTCCCGGAGACAGACAGGAAGCTCGACGAGATGATGGCTAGTCCGGCGACCACCATCCAGGTTACGAGCACCCAGCTCTGACGATGGCCCTGGACCACGAGCAGGCTCAACGCCATAAGGAGCAGGGCGCCGAACGGGAGGGCGCGCCGCGCCATCTCCCTCCACGCCTTCGCCCGGATGAGGTCCTTATTGGCGGAGTAGACCGTCTGCCAGCTAAAGAACACCAGCAGGAAGAGCAGCACTATTGATATGGCGCCCGTACCCAAACCGCGCTCCTACGAACCGACCGGCGCGGGCTCCAGGCGCCGCAAGACTTCACGGACCGGAGACACCAGTTTCTCGAAATCTCCATCATCCAGCGCCGGCCGCGCTCCCTCGACGGAGACGGGCTCGTACAGTTCGATCCAGCTCCTGCAACCCCCGTAACTCTCGCTATACGCTAACTCGACCGGCTCCGGCAGGACGTAAGCGCGCAGGATCAGCACCGTGAGCGGCTTCTTCGGACGCCACTTGAAGCGACTCTCCGCGTACTCCGGCGTCCAGATATGGTACGGGTCCAGAGTGTCTAGGTCTTCCTTCTCGGAGACTTCGTAGGCTCCGTATACCTCCGCGAACGAGGTGAAGCGGAGCGGACCATCGTCGGTGAGGTCTGGTATCTCATCCATCAGACCCCGGTGCTCGGGTTTGAGCAGTTCGGGACGCTGGTGTTCGTAGCCGGGGAGGATCAGGAAGCGAGTGTCCTCGACGGCGAACGCCTTCTCCCGGATGCCGCCCTTGCGGACGACGAGGGCCGTATCGCAGCGTTCCAGCGCCCGGACGGCGACGGCCCACTCTTTAAGTGTGTGCGTAAGAGAATCCAAAAGATCACCTCTCGTATAATGCCTCTGTACGAAGATGATTATATGACCAAAACGTTCGAGCTTCGACGGGAGGACTGACATGACGCAGCACGAGACCGCACACCGCACGGAACGCGACTCGATGGGGGAGGTGGAGGTCCCGCGCGACGCCCTCTTCGGCGCCCAGACCCGCCGCGCCCTCGACAACTTCCCGATAAGCGAACTCCGCTTCCCCCGCCGTTTCATAGAAGCCCTCGGAGCCATAAAGCTCGAAGCCGCCATCGTCAACAACGAGCTCGGCGGACTCGACGACGACGTAAAGGACGCCATCGTGCAGGCCGCCGAGGAGGTAATTGAGGGCAGGCTGGACAACCAGTTCGTCCTGGATATCTTCCAGACCGGCTCCGGAACCTCGACCAACATGAACGCAAACGAGGTGATCTCCAACCGCGCCATCCAGATAGCGGGTGGCGAGTTGGGGTCCAAAGATCCCGTCCACCCCAACGACCACGTAAACCGGGGCCAGTCCTCGAACGACGTGATCCCGACGGCCATCCATCTCTCCGCCCTCATCTCCATAAAGCAGGACCTCCTCCCCGGCCTCCGGATGCTCCAGAGCGCCCTCGAAGAGAAGTCCCGCGAGTTCGACGACGTGGTGAAGACCGGCCGGACGCATCTCCAGGACGCCACCCCGATCCGTCTGGGTCAGGAGTTCGAGGGGCACGCCGGGCAGATAGAACGCGGCATACAGCGTGTAAACAAAGCCGTCGAAGACCTGGCCGAAGTAGCCTTAGGCGGCACGGCAGTCGGCACCGGTGTCAACACCCACCCCGAGTTCGCGAGCAAGGTCTGCGAGCGCCTGAGCCAGCGCTTCGGCGTCGAGGTGCGCGAGACGGAGAACCACTTCCAGGCCCAGAGCGCGATGGACGCCGCCGTCTTCGCCAGCGGCGCGCTAAAGACCGTCGCCGTCAGCCTCATGAAGATCTCCAACGACATCCGCTGGCTCGGGGCTGGCCCGCGCGCCAACCTCGCCGAGATAGCCCTCCCCGAGGTCCAGCCTGGCTCTTCCATCATGCCCGGCAAGGTGAATCCCGTCATCGCCGAGTCCGCCGCGATGGTCGCTGCTCAGGTCATCGGCAACGACGCCACGATAGCCGTGGCTGGACAGAGCGGCAACTTCGAGCTAAACGTCATGCTCCCGGTCATCGCCTATAACTTGCTCCAATCTATCGCTATCCTCGCCACCGCCACCGCCAACATCACCGACCAGTGCGTAAACGGCCTCGAAGCCACCGACCGTGGCCCGGCGCTAGTCGAGCAGGGCCTCATGCTCGCAACCGCGTTAGCGCCCGAAATCGGCTACGACAAGGCAGCGGAGATCTCCAAAGACGCCTACAAGTCCGGCAAGACCATCCGCGAAGTCGCCCGCGAAAAGACCGACCTCTCCGACGAACAGTTGGATGCGTTGCTCGACGCCCGCAAGATGACGGAGGCGTAGGTCAATCATCCGAATGTGGCGATACGGCTAGATGGTTTAAGCTTCAGGGACTAGAGAACTTCGAAAGGTCGGTGTCATGTCGTTGGCTGTTGATCCAGAGCCCGTTCCGCTCGTAACCGACACGGACGGCGTAGTAGGCGTCGCCCCGACGCGCGTTACGCTGGACACGGTTGTCGCGGCCTTCCGCGAAGGAGGGACTGCGGAAGAGATCGCGCAGCAGTACCCTACGCTTCAATTGGCGGACGTGTATTCGGTCATCGCTTACTATCTTCGACACCGAACCACCGTCGACGCTTACCTCGCCGACCAGTCACGGTTGGGCGAGGGGGTGCGCCGGAAGAACGAAGGTCGCTCCGACCCGACCAGGATACGTGACCGCTTACTCGCGCGTCGCCCCGGCTAAGGTAGCATGCTGCGTCTGGCGGCCGACGAGAACTTCAACAACGATATCGTGCGCGGTGTTCTACGGCGGAACGCGGCTACGGACATCGTCCGCATCCAGGACGCAGGACTATCCGGGGCAGACGACCCGACGATACTGGAATGGGCGGCGCAAACAGGAAGGGTGTTGGTCACGCACGATGTAGCCACCATAACGCGTTACGCCTACGAGCGCGTTCGGGACGGGAAGCCGATGCCGGACGTCTTCGAGGTTGGTCGTAGCGTGCCCTGAACTTCCCCCGGTAAGACGGACACTCTAGAGTGGGGACGATGAGTCCCCAGAAAGGGGGTCCGGGTGCCGGGACCAACACCGCACTACCCACCGGAATTCAAACGGGAAGCTGTCGAGCTCTACCGTTCTTCGGACAAGTCGATCCCGAAGATGGCCGAGGAGCTGGGGATAGCCAGCGAGTCCTTGAGGAGGTGGATCAGACAGCACGAGGTCGATGCTGGCGAGCGCGAGGGGCTCACCACAGACGAACGCGAAGAGTTGAGCAGGCTCCGCCGGGAGAACAAGACCCTCAGACAAGAACGAGAGTTCTTGAAAAAAGCGGCCGTCTTCTTTGCACGGGAGGAAGGGACTCGGTGAGTAGTTACAAGCTCATCGAGGCGGAGAAGACGAGCTTCCCTGTCCAATTCATGTGCCGGATGCTGGGCGTTTCTAGGAGCGGATACTACGACTGGAGGGACAGACCACCCTCCAAGAGGAACCGCGAAAACGACGCCCTCACCGAAACAATTCGGGAGATCCATGAGCGCAGCCGTCAAACCTATGGCTCTCCGAGGGTACATGCTGAGTTGAGAACACTTGGGAGCCGCTGCAGCCGTAAACGAGTCGAGAGACTCATGCGCGAAACCGGGTTGCAAGGCTGCATGCGCGGCAGGAGGAAAGGGACCACCCGTCGGGCCAAGAGAGTGGCGCCGGCAGAGGACCTCGTGAAGAGGAACTTTGCAGCTACGGAGGTAGACAGGGTCTGGGTGGCCGACATCACGTACGTCGCCACGCGAGAAGGCTTCCTGTACCTGGCCTTCATCCTCGACGTCCACTCCAGACGCATCGTTGGATGGTCGATGGAGAGCCATCTCAGGACCGAGCTTGTTGTGGAGGCCCTGCAAATGGCCGTGTGGAGGAGGAAACCCGCTCCCGGTCTGGTGCATCATTCCGACTAGGGAGTGCAATACACTGCGCTCTCTTTCTCGCAAAGACTCAAAGAGGTGGGCATTACCCCGTCGATGGGAAGGACCGGAAGTGCTCTGGACAACGCCATGGCCGAGTCGTTCATCTCGACGCTGAAGGCGGAGTTGGTGAGCAGGATGAAGTTCCCGACCAGGCAGGCGGCGAGGACGGCGATCTTCGAGTACCTGGAAACCTTCTACAACACCCGTAGGCTGCACTCGGCTCTTGGCTACATGAGTCCCGCCGACTTCGAGGAGGATAGAATAGGAGAAGCAAACGTAGCATAAGGTCAACGTGTCCGCTCTAGCGG
>JAABUR0100001987.1_pt1 | contig 33450 bp, 38 predicted proteins | sample 5560091 | NCBI WGS metagenome assembly JAABUR01 (sample SAMN10711879, study PRJNA513375) | rock metagenome | isolation source: Antarctica rocks | place: Antarctica: Victoria Land, University Valley sud
TATAGATACAGCTCGAAATTCTCTTTGATTTCTTCTGTATTCTTAATATTCTAGTTATAGCTATCTCTATTGATCAAACATTCTATTCAGCTACGCACTATCTCGCTGCAGTGTGATTAGATTCTAGGCATGATCTCAACATTATATTAAGAATTCGTTAATCACACGATATTGATATCAATACTCATTCAAGATACTCATACAGACAGAATGAGTCTAAAGAAATTCATTTACCTGATGATTAACGCAATCAAAAGACTGAACAACACTAAAGAGTTTGATAGAATCAACGACAAGACTGTTTGAATCACTAGACAACTTATCGCTCACTAAGTACGTAAAGTTCACTCAATCAAGAGAATCAACCCATTCTTGTGAAACAGACGAGTGAAAATAAGCTGTTCAACTCGATTAAAAGAATCGACGATAAAGAATCTTCGTGAATTGCTTGAGAATCAACTCATTCTCATGAAGCAGACGAGTGAAAACAATCTGTTCAATTTCTTTCTCTTTTCGTCTTGAAAGCTCGTGAATCAGTGAGTCTGCTTCAATGACACTCTTCGTCAATGCAATGACATATTTATTCTCATCGCTCTATCTATCAGTAAATCGATCTATCTCACGTTCACGTGCAACTAGTGAGTCTGCTTCAATGACAAGTTGATAGTTAATCTCTTCGATGAGCAAGTCGACTAGTGAGTCTGCTTCAATGACATTCTTCGTCAATGCAATGACATATCTACTCTCATCACTCTATCTATCAGTGAATCAATCTATCTCACGTTCACGTGCAACTAGTGAGTCTGCTTCAATGACAAGTCGATAGTTGATCTCTTCAATGAGCAAGTCGACTAGTGAGTCTGCTTTAATGATCATTCTATTTCACATAGTGAGTCTGCTACAATAGACATTTGACGAATTGATTTGAATCAATAGAAAGATTGATAGAAAGACAGGCATCAAGACTCTACGTCAGTGCTATGAACTACATTACAAGTCATAGAAACATGACTTTTAAAGAGAAGAAGATAATGTTACAAGTGTGTTGAGATTGAATAGAGTTTTCTAGTCAACAAGTTCTAGAGATTTTGACTCATGTTGAATCTCTAGTCTCAACACTTTATTCTAGCGCTTTCAATACTCGAGCAAATCTGCTTTGCTCTCTTTGTTTTACTTTACTATAGATACAGCTCGAAACTCTCTTTGATTTCTTCTGTATTCTTAATATTCTAGTTATAGCTATCTCTATTGATCAAACATTCTATTCAGCTACGCACTATCTTGCTGCAGTGTGATTAGATTCTAGGCACGATCTCAACAAAAAGTCATGAAGAAAAGCTATGATAGAAAAGCTATGATAGAAAAACATGAAGACTATTTGATAGAAAGTCATAATAGAAAGTCATAATAGAATATCTATTTATCTATCTTCATGTCTTAATGAGTCAAGAACTTGACTCAATCTTGATGATTCAACTTGACGCGATCAGCTTAAAAGACATTAATTATTGAGATCAAGAATGAACTCACTTAGAAGAAAAGACAATTATCATGATAAATTGACTCATAAAGATTAAATTAAAGACTAAAGTCAGAAATTGAGTTGAAAATCAGATCTGAATTAGCTCTGAAACTTTATGACTTTGTCAAGATATTATTTAGACTACGTTATATCTTTAACTTAATATGTCATGAATTATATCATGCTTAACTTAACAATGCTTGACAAACTCTTTATAGTCGATCGATTTTCTCAAGTTATCAAGAACTTCTTAATAATTAGCTTTATCATAATATATACTCATTCTGTGTCTACTAAGAATATCACATTGTCATATCACTTTTATAAATCTCATTTATTCATTTAGTAAACTTGATCATCACAGTCTTGTTTATGTGATTGCATATATCTTTGACTTTAATGATCTGCAAGCGCTCACGAGTGCTTTCATACTCGATGATGTCAGAATTGAAGCTCATATGAGAATGAAAGTTTTTATTCATGAAGAAAAAAACCAAAAAAATAATTGAAAACAAGACGTTATTGTTGATAAATTCAATCATGAGTAATCACTTGAATCAATCATTCTGCATGTATGAACAGAAGAAATGAAGATATCTTTCAACATTTTGATTGACTTGTTTGCTTTGATTATTGATCTGAGAATGATAAATGATGAACAATTGAAGAAAAATGCTCAGTCATTTGCAAAAAGACTTTCAAAGAATGAAGATGAACTAAGAATTTTGATCAAACACAATGAAGTTTGATAAATCATGAGTTTAATATACTCATTGAAGCAACATTTCAGCTGTTTTTTTGACTGTGATATTTTCATCATCAATGATGCAAAGAATATAATGTCTTTCTTTTGACAATCTGCAAATAACAGTCAAAATAGCATTGTAATTGTATGAATCAGATAGATTAATAATAAAGTTCATGACTATGTTTTATCATCGCTGTTTGAATATTGATAAAGATTAAAGCAAGTCGTTTAATTTATTTCTAAATGTCTTTGAACATTAACAGACATAGTAGTTTTGAATATATTGATTTACTGTCTTTCACATGAATGATCAATAGTAATTTCATTTTATGATCTTTATAGTTTTAAGAATATCAGAATAATTTATTAATGATTGATCATGTACTTCATGAATCAAATTCATTTGTAGAAGTTCATTGAACGAGATTCATAGTTAATTATTATGATACAAGATTTTATTCTGAACATGACAACTCTTTAATTTGATATTTTCACATTATGTCTCATCTCTTGCTATTACTTCGCGAAGTAACATACAATTCTCGTCAATTTTATTAATCTCAAGAATCTGTTTATAAATTGATTCACTGATGTTCTTCTTTAAATCAGCAATCTTCATTCAATTCAACGTCAAAATAATAATTCATTGATAATAAATGCGCTCATCATCAAGATCTTTGAGCATAACGTTGATTCAATGAATTAATGCATTAATCTTGATGTTTTGTTTACTTAATTGATACATTATCTTGAAGTTAAAGTCAGCGAGCTTTTGTACTCAACGCATTTATCATTTGCTTAGCTCTTTGTCTTTCATCAATGAGATGAGCGCTTGATGATCAATGAACATCTTGATAGAAATGTCAGTTAACTTCAGTTCAAGTCATCAATGTTCAAATGCTTAAATGATGATCAGCAGTTCTTTATCATATATTTTGTAGTTGCATTCAGCAGAAGACATGTTCTTGTTATAGAAAGCAATCAAATGTAGAATTTCTTCGTTGTCATATTGAGACAAAACTTCATCATTGTCATAGTTAAATGAGTTAATTTCAAGAATAGTTTCACAAGTTTAATCAAAGTGACGAAGTATCAAAGTCTTAATCATACATTTCTTTATATAATTGAATGTCATCTGACAGATCTCATTTCATTCAAATATGATTTTCTTTTGAGTAAGTTGAATCATGAAGTGAACAATCTTCGAAAAGTTCTTGATAAAGCATTGATAAAAGTTGTAAAAGTCAATGAAGAATTGTATCTGAGTGAGATTATTGAGTGTAAATCATTCAATGACTGCTTGTATCTTTTGAGAGTTCATCTTCAATTCTTCAATTGACATCAAAAGTTTTAAAAAGATGATTTTCTGCATATAAAACTCACATTTGTTTATGTTTATCTGTAAATCAATCTTTTATAATCTGTTTAAGATCAATCATACATATCACTTATGTTTTTTCAAGATTTTGCTGTAAATGATAATGTCATTTAAATAAATCTGACAAAACTGATGTAAATATTCAAACAACACGTCGTTCATATAATGTTAATAGAACGTTGATTCATTTGTTAATTCAAAGAGCATTATATGATATTTGTATGAATTGAAAAAGATAATAAAGATAGTCAAATTTTCGTTATCTGAATGCATATGAAGTTTATTGAACGTGATAATGATGTTCAATTGAATCAGATACTTGCTTTCTTATATATGAGTAAAAGTCTCATTTATCAATGACAAAGAATAATGATTTTGTTTGATCAAAGTATTGAGCTTTCTGTAATCAACGCAGAAACGCAGACTTTCATCTTTCTTTTCAATAAACAAAATGAGCGAGATGTATGATGTGAAGTTGAAGAAAATGAACTCTTTGTTTAAATGATTGATCAGATATTTCTTTATCTTCTGAAGTTTGTGATCAAACATCTGATAAAGTCTGCTTCTAGAAGATATTTCTTCATCAATCAACTCAATTTTGTGATCATAGAAACGATGAAATGATAGCTGATTGATCATAGCTCAATCGAACATGTTTAAATAGTCATGATACTTGAAGAGAAGCTTGACTTTGATCTTCTTAAGAGTTTCAACGTGTGAAAGCTTATGCAGATTCACTTCTTCAAACTTATTCTTAACTGTAGTTATGAGTTAATCAATTTTCAAGATGATAACAGCAAAGATCTTCACATCTGATTGTTTAACTAACATTCTATAAGTCGCAGTTTTTATCATTGCAATGTTCATTGAATCTGAAGTTGATTTAAAGATTTTGACGTTAGTTAAAGTCGCGTCACATGATTTTGACTGTTCAATTGATTTCTTCTTTTGACTGAAAGAGAGTGATTTCTGACTGAATTGAAATGTAACGAAAGTGAAAAATCTCTTCAGTATATGAGTAAAAGTTAAGCTTTTCTGTTTCGTGATTGATTTATTGCTTGAGAGTAAAGCAATTAATTTCTGACTAGTAGAGTTGAAATTCAAAAATCGAAGTGAATCAATTCACATATCAATTACTAGATTAATTTTGTTTATTCATGTTTTTTCAAGAATCATTTGATGTTAATTTAATTGAGTGATTAACATAGAAGTGATGTCAATTATATGATCTTGAACTGTCAGATTTGAATAAATGATATAAATAATGAGGTTTTTTGCATAATAATCATTGAATTCTCGTATTGACTTTGCTTTAATCAAAGTCAAAGACTTGATTTGCAACTGATCATAAACAATCTGCACAATCACTTCATCAATGAATGAATAGTCAGCAGCTTTAATGTTAATCAATGACTTCAATGAGTAATTAATTTCATTGCTAGAAAGTATACATTCAGTAGTCAAAGATTCAGAAGCAAAAGAATCATTTGACATGCTCATCATTAAAGAAATTAACACATCTTTCATCACGTCTTTGATGAAAGTCACTAGTTTTTTGTCTTGTTATTCTTGAAAGAAAACATTTTCTCATTCTTTTTATCTTTCGAAATGACAATTTCATGTAAACAAAGAATGAAAGCTTAAGATGCAAAGATGTTAATCTTGTTCAGCTGAGAGCAATTCTTGAACAAGTGATTTGAAATCTTGCAAATGTAGCAGATGATTGATGATTTTACTGATTCAGAAATAGAAAAGATAGTTGACTTAACATAATTGATTATCGAAATTATCATTAACAAGAGAGTAATGCATTTGTCAGATATGACAGTGACTTTGATGATGACAGTGCAACGTTTGCTGTGTAGCTGATAGTTGACTCGCTGTTTATTATTCACATCTTGAAGAAATTTCTTTAAACGAAAAAGCGAAGTAAAGTTCTTTGAACAGATTGATAGAATGTTTTGCAAACGATTGTTGATTTTATTCTGAAGATTGTTCATCAGAATTCAATTATCATAATCGAGATAATTAAATAGTTTTATAAAGTTGAAGTAAAAGACATTAAAAGACTTGTCTGCTTGTTTCAAAATGTTGTATTTGCGTTGAAACTTTCAATTCTTATTCAGTTCATCATATATTTCTTTCAAATTATTGAATAGCTTGTAGATTAAAGTGAATGAATTTAAAGAATCAAAACAACGTCAAGTGAAAATGTACTTTGCAACATCATCTTCTAGTTTAAATATCATGTAAACAATACAAGTGATTTCATCATTGAATTAATTAACATTAATAATGAACTTGTCATTCATTTTATTTCTTCAATCTTCTTAACTTGATTCATCTTCATCAGTAAATATAAATGAATTCAAAAATTTGTAAAATCGATGATGTTTATTTTTGAAAAAAGATTTTCTTAGTAAACATCTTTCATCAAGTATGATTCTTGATAAAAGCATGCAACTCAATATTTTGTTAAGATAAATGATTCATAGTAGATTGAGACTCAATAAACTGTTGAGATCGAGATTGATTAACTGAATGCTGTTTCTCTTTGAATTTCAACATTATCTCTTGTAATTGAGTATTAATCTCTTTTAAAGTGTTCATTATTATGCAATTGATCTTTAGTTGTTTCAATCTTTAAGTATGTTCAACTTGTAGAATGATTCAATGCTTATTGCATTTCAAAGTTATGTCTCATTAATCTCTTAATTCATTTAACATCTTGATAATCTCATTCGACTGATCAAGAGCTCACTGACGTAGTTATTCTTCAATCTTGATGTTTCATGAGATCATGACATTCTGAGATTCAGTTAATGCATTGAAAGAAAGAAGAAAAACTCATTTATTTGCAATGCTTTTAAGCAGATGAGTCATTTAAGATTCGACTGATTCAAAGTCATGCATCATAATGAGAAATTAAAAATAAAGATAAATAAATTATGATAAATTTGATAAATGTAATTTAAAGAAGTTCTTGTAAATTTTCTAATAAACAAATAAATACAATATTCGAAGAATTTCTTACAAATAAAAAGTGATACAAATTTGAAGAATTTCTTGCGAATTTCTAAATGAACAAAGTAAATTATTTTGTATCATCTACATATCATTAGCAGAGTAGTTGATGAGCATTTATTTACTGTTAGAGATTGACATAAAGCAAATCATATGAATGTCATTTAATAATAATAAATTTATACATTCTTGTAACATTGATTAAGTTAATTTATGAGAAACTTTATGCTATTTATATTGAGTAAACAAAACTCTCTGAAATAGAAAATCACTCGCTGTTTATATGACTGCTTCACGCAGTTGAAACTATTATTATGAGACTATGTATCAAATTAGTTTGCGTTGATTGCACGTTAAAGAATGAGTAACTCAGTCATTTTAAATTGTTTCAGAAGCTTCATTTTCATCATCATTCTTACAGCTGCTTTGAGACTTTTCGTAATAGTGATGATTATTTGATAGTTCAAGAAGTCAACGTTTCATAGCATTCTTGATCGCAGATGCAATCAGTTCAAGCAGTACATGAGTATCTGTTTCATTGTCTGATGATCTCAATTGCAGTCACATCACATGCTATCTGCGTCTGAAATGTTTCTGAAGTGCAGATAAACATTCAGATTTATGCGTTTGATTTTGATGTAAATGATGAAAGTACTTTCAACTTTCTGAAAATCATTTTACATCTTTATCATCTTGTTGAACAAATGTGATCTTTGTGTCAAAATAATGTGAACATCTGCAATGCATTTTCTATATTTCTTTCATCATTGCTTTCACTGACTTCTGTGATACTTCACTATTGCAATGCTGTCACTAGTTGAATTTGTTGTAGCGAGAGTTAATCATTTGCATTTCAACTGTATTTTCGCATCTTCTTGAATTAAGTTGTTCAGAAGTATCACTTTCTTGATGATGAAAAAGCAAGAAATGATGTGATTGACATTTATCAGACAAGTGCATATCAGTTCACATGCTTATCTGATTTTCTGTGTACAATCATTGACTTAACTGCGTAACGTGATCTTGTCTTGTAGCATGTTCAAATGAACATGCAGCGAACTTATGTACATTTCTGCTTTGAGAATCTTAATGCTTATTCTTTTGAATGTCTTTGCAATGTGATGCAGAGTCTGATTCTGTAATGTTTCAAGTTTGCATTCTTTGTCTGACAGCTCTTTCTCTTTTTCTCGCTGATGTCAGATTAATGTTTTGAATGCAATTTCTGATCTTATTACTGCTGAGTATATCTGTCTTGCTTTTGTGAAGATTGTCTCTCATGTAAAGACTTTAAGTCAACTAAGTGCTAGCATTTATGTGACGTGATTCGCTTCGATTTGACGAAGATGCGCGTCTCATCGCAATTTCATGTTCAGTTGTACTTTCAAAACTTGCACATTTGATTTTGACTTAATAACTGAGCTTTCTATTTATATGCTAGTCATCATGTCAAATCTCTTTGATTTTCTGATGAAGTGTGTAAGTTCATACTTTTCTGATGCAAATGTTGTGTCATGAGTGCAAGCTTATTTCATGCAAACATCATGTATTCTGTTCAATGTTCTGCACATTTCTTCAATGAATTTATCATATATTAGAATGTTAATATCATTTACAAAGTTGAGCACTTTGATCTTAATTCTCAGTGCTTTGCACTTCTTAATCAGATTTGCGTTGAAGAATAGAAAGAGAATCGATGAAATGAAAAATCTTTGCAATATGTTTACGTTTATCTTATGCATGTCACTTGTTTGCTTGTTAAATCTCAGCAATGTTTCTTGATTTTCAAGAAAGCTGCATGCTCATTTGACTATATAGTTTGAGATTCTTTTCATTTTCAAAGTATGCAGAAGTCTGACATGCAAGACTTGATTAAATGCTTTGATGATATTTAAACTTAGCATGAACGCTACGTATTTGATTTTGCATTTTCATATTGTGTGAATCTGATCTACTAGTAAATTTAATATTAAGATCACAAATCACTTGTGTTTTGCTCTTATTTAAGCATCAGATAGCATGTGATGAGTCTCAGCTATATTGCTGAGTCTTTTAATCATGATTGACTTTAGAGCTTTGCTCATGATATCAAGCAAAGCAATGAATCAATATGTCTTTGAATCAGTATAATTGCTCTTCTTCAATTTGCATAATACTATCATTTGAGTCTTTTTGAACTGCTTAGAATGATATCTGTGTATTACACATGCATTGAATAAACTCGTCAGTATTGAGATCAGTTCTGCAAGACTCATCTGCAGCACTCTGTTTAAAATGTTTGAGATGTCTGATGCTTTGTCTGCTTTTATTCTTTTGATTATCTGTCTCACTTCATCTTCTGAAATGCGTGAATCAGATGACACTGTCAAGAATATAAATGAGCTTGCAATGTCATTAACATTTGTCTGAGAAGATGAAAGAAAGAATTTTTCTTGCAATATCTCGATTTTTCTCTCGAACATTATTATCATTTGTTCAATGTCACTTCACTTTAATGATGAAAACTGAGAAAGTTTTTTAAATAGCTGACTTTTGATTCTGACTCATTTTGTGAAGCGTTATATCAACTCAAGTGCATTGCTCAGCTCATGCATTTGTGATCTGAAATGTGCGCGCTTCGCTTGTTGAATGATTTTGTTTTTATGATCATTATGTTTCAGATATTTATTTCATGCATCTAATATGTTTTATGTTTTTCATACAATTTGCAGTCGTCTTGATTTTATTACTATCTCTAAGCAGTTCAAATTTCAGAAGTTCTTTGCTTGACTTGATGACTTTGTTAAGAAAATAGATTTCTCAATGATCTTTTGTAACATCTTGATTACTTTGCACATTCTTTCGTTCATCATTATTTTGCTGTTCAAAGAATGATTTGACGAAAGATGCATATGCAAATATGCACTCAATGCTTCTATATTCATTTTATTTCATAGTCATTGAGTTGAAGACTGTACTGAAGTTGTTTATAGACAAAGTTCTGTGACAATTGAAAGATGATTCAATTCTTGATGCAGATTGATGCATATCTTGCACTTGCATGTCATGAACTGTATTTTCTCGCTGCTAAAGACTAGATTAATAGTTGTAAACTGATTGTGAGTTTTGCAAGTAATAATGTCTGATTTCAGCAATAGTTTCAGCTTAATGTTAATAATGATGTCAAGTAAACTGTTGATTGCTGCATATTGAGTGAAGCATCTTCATTTCTTTCAGTGAGAATGATGTAAATTGAAATCTTTCATGATCAGTTGTTTGCAGTCATCTTTGAATAACTCACTTAAGCGAGAAATGATTGAAGATTTCTTTGTAAATGTAAAGAACAGTGAACATGAATTATAAATGTTTATAAGTTGCAACGTCTGCGTTTCATTGTTTGTATTGCGAGTTAATATTCTGATTAAGCAGATGTCTGACTCAGCTGTTTCTATCATTCATTGATTGAATCTTAAGTGTTTGTTCACATATATGCAAGTTCTTGACTGTGATGACGTGTTTTTCACTAGGTAAAAGAAGTTGTGAACTGAGTTAAATAATTGCATGTCATTAATGTTGCAACTCTGCTTCTGTATAACTACGATGTTGAAGTCATGAACTTCTCTGTTGATTAGAAATGATTTCTGAATTTTTAATAATTTTCTAATGTTATACTGCAGTATTCATAAAAAAGATTATCTTGTTATAAAGTTATTTATAGCTGTTGTTGATTCTGCAAAGAGAAGACTCTTTGAATACTTTCAATCATCAAGAGTTTATCTCATTTTCTGATTTATCATTTCTGACTCTGCTCGAGCGACGTTTCATCTGAGTCACTATTCACGCAAGAGAAATAATCAACACATCTCTTCTTGACTTTTATCATCTGTCATGTTGATTCATGAGCAACTAGACTGCGTGTTTTCAGCACAACTGTTGTTGAGCTTGACGAGTTTGCTGAACTAAAAGAATTCGTGAATTTCGAAGAATTCATTGAACTCAAAGAGTTCATTGAATCTGCAAAGCTTAAAGACAGCGAAGAGTTCAAGAATTGCAAGAACATGCAATTGTATCTAGATGCTTCTGAATATTTGAACAATCTATTTTTATAGATTTTGAATGTTTGTTTCATCTGCTGTTGTCATTTGAGACAGATGCATCTTCAGAATTCGTGATTTTCGTTGCAATTAGTGCAACATCTTTTATTTGAAAACATCATGCACTTCTTGATGTGATTTTTGTTTGCGCACTTGATGCAGCGTTGATTCTTTCTGCAGAATTTAATCATATGATCAAATTCTTGACATTTGAAGCATTGTGTGATGTGACAGTTCTTTTTGAATCGCTCACATGTGCATTCACAATATGCATTTAACATATTCATGTTCATCAGTTGATTCATCATCGCTTTGATTGCTATCTTCATGATGAGCGATGAATAAGTCTTTTCGCTCTTTACTATTTTCTTGAGTCAGACTATTCTTAGAATCTTCAAATTCTTATGAAGTCTTGCATTATTCTTTATCAGTTTTCTAATAACTTTCTTCTGATTACTCATGCTGATTATAGTATACATCTCATGTGTCAGCACTGCGAAGATTCATCGCAATATGCACGTCAAGTTCATAATTTCTTTTGCTCATTCTTAAGTCTTTTTCAGATTTGCTCATGCATCTGAGCTGACTGCATGAAGAAAGATGTCTTTGCTACTCAGCTTGCAAAGAGACATGATCAGATTTCGTTGACTTGTTGACACGTCTGCTATTTTCTGAAGAATCTGCTTGATGATCTTCTTCTGCATCTTCTTTACTTCTTCTCTGTCTGCTATTTTTATCATGACTTTGCATTTCTTGTGAAGCGATGATGATCTTTCTCTAAAACGTTGTTTCTTCGTTGATATTTCTTCTCTTGTCACATTTGCTCATGACATGATTTTCAATGAAAGATGCGTATTTCTTTGCATTTGTAACTGCTTGCTTAGCAGTTGAACTGATGTCTTCAATTTTTATACATTCTTCGCAATGAATGCATCTTAAGTTGTATGATGTTTTTCTTCTGATTCAAGTTGAAGACAATGCATCAGCTTCAATGTTATTTCTTTTCATGAGTGATCTTTGCTCATTTCTTTCTCTAACGTTGATGTCTTTCTTAATAAATCAATAATGTTAGTTATTTTCTCTTTATTATTGTGTAAGTGTTGCAATCTTGCGTCGCTGTTTTCTTGCAACATGTCAACGTTGCTTGCAATCTTCTTCAAACTTGCATTGCTGCAACTTGTACAATTCATCATCATTTGATCATTCTCTAGATTCGCTCTGTCTTGTATGTAGTGCTCTTTTTCAAAATTTGTTATGCATATGTTGTGATTGTTTTTTTATAAATGTTATTTAACTAATAAATAAATGCTAAGAAAGAAAAGTATTTACAGAAAAGAACTCAATTCTTATATGTGTATTTCTCAACTTTATGCTAAACTCGATTAAGTTGATGTCTTACACATATGATGCAGAATTTCAATGACATCATCTTTAACTTGAATGCTCACTAGACTCAATTAGAATGAAATCAAGACAAAGACTAGAAAGAATAAATGAAGACTAGAATCATAACAAATATCATAAATTTATATTTATATTAATTACCAAAATATTAAATTAAGTTAATATATAAAAAGATTTAAACGATTTAAACTATATGATGTATTATGATAATTAATCATTTGATGCTTACAACGTGTTTTAAATTTCTTCATCTAAAGATGAAAGAATTAAATCAAAATTCTTTCATAACAAAACTTGTTCATTAACATAATATGTAAAAAAACATTCTTACAAATTAAATCAATGATCGAAAAACTGCTTCTGTATGCAATCAGCAGTTTCAAAGACTTAGTCTTGAAGAAGAAGCAATTATATGTGACTGAATTCTACGTCTTTAAACTTGAAGCTGATTTTCTCATGTAAAGCAAGTATGTTCAATAGCTAAAAAACTATTAATAAAAAAGAATAATAATAAGTTAGTTGAAATCAATTGATTTCAGAAGTTTCTAAAACATCATTTGCAAATTAAAACAACATATGTTTCTTTGCTTAACAAAGAGTGTGCTATGACTCAGAATTCTGATATTTTAACTGACTGATTCAATCTTTTTCAAAGTTTAAAAGAAAAGCATGAAATAAAGATAAAAAATATCTACAACATGAATGAAAAGAGATTCATGCAAGAAGTTATTAACTTATTGCTAAGCTTCAAGTCATGATTTTCAAGTATGAAAAGAAGATTCATATGATTCAATGTGATAATTAAGAGTGAGTCTTATTTTTTTTTCTTACTCAATTCAACACTCATTGTGAGTCTATGCGAGATTCTATATAATGTAGCGAGCGTCGCTTTAGCGCAGCGTTCTTTTCATTTATGAAATCACTTTTTTCTGCGCTCTATACTATAAGTGTTCTCAATGCAAGAACTTTATGAGCTTGTTTCTTCTTCATTTTTTTCTTCTTTCATCTGACTCTTTGATGACATTATAGTTTGAAACTGACTTAGTATAATTGTTAAGAGCATCATTTGAATCATCGCTATCATCATGCTTACGATTTTTAAGAGCATTCTCAAGTTCATGATGTTTTTCTTTTATTGCATTGATTTTCTTTCTGTCTTTCATTTGAAACATGTTAACAGAACATGTTTGATCAACATTCAATCATTATCATACTTGCACGTCGTTGTTGTGACATTAAGTACACGTCTCTCATGTAGAAATTTATTGAAGTCAATTTTTTTGATTCGTAGCTGCGTCAATAATGCGCTGTGAGACTTTGCTCAATTTTTGAATAAATGCAGATGTTAATGAGTCACTTCTGACATCAGATATTGAAAATGAGCTGCGTTAGATTTTTCTCTTCAAACTACTCTTCATGTTTGTCTGATCTGTTTCTGTATGAGCATCAGTTGCGTTGCTATCTTCATATGCTGATGCTCAATCAGCAATAGCAACAGTTTATGTACATCATCAATCATCTTATTTGCTGCTTCATTTTCAAACATTCTTGCATGTCTCATCACTCAATGCAACTTCAGCGTGATCTTTTGAGAGCAAATGTTCTCATGCACAGTTTGAATTCATCACAAATGTGTCTGATCTCTTGTTGATGTCATGACTTTTATTGTTTTCAGAGAAATCTGACTGTTATTGTATATCTTGTATATTTTTTCATAACTCTCTTAATTCGCTGTTGCTACGTTTGTAAGATGTTTCGCTTTCGCGATCAATTTCTTCAGTTCTTCATGATGAGTGATGATTAAGATCAATCTTCTCAGTCTCTTATTTAGCTTTCAGTTGACTTTCATTGCAATTGCTATGATATCATCTTTGCTGTCACTATCATTCAAGTAAACTCTTTGTTTCAATGTGAATGTATTAAGACTGTGTTTCTTTATTGACATTTTTTTGTTTGCAACTATAATCATTTTCAATGACTTTGTTCAAAAAGATGATGTGTAAAGATGACTTTGCTTCATCTTCATTCATTCAAGAGTTTCTTTCATTCACTTTTGCTTCAGTTGCAAAGATGTTTTGCACAGTTTTGATTTTCAATCTTTTTTTGATATCAAGTTGTTGTGAATTCAATGTATCATTGCTTTAATAACTTTATTTGATTTTCAAGAATTCATGTTTGTTATTGATTTTTGTATCAGCTTTCATAAGTGAATATCTATCAACGCTGTGTTTGTTTTTACTTGTAAAGCTTTCATTGATGTTACATGATAAACATTGATGATTTGTTGCAATGCTCTTTCTTGTACTGATCTTAGCTTGACATTCAGATCTTTTTAATGATTCTTCACTTCTTGTGATGTGTATCATATGATGACTTCGTGACTAAGCAAAGAGCGTGTCATCGCGAAGTATATCTGCTTTCTTGTCATCATTGATGAATCTCAAGTAGATTCAATGATTATCTGCATGATCTTTTGTTTAATCATCAACTTTGCTTCAACATGATGCATGTGAATTACTCATTTTAGCTTGAAGTTGAGTTGAACTCTCAAAACTCTGATGTTTAATTTTGAATCAATCTGATGTTCTGTCAGCTTTAAGCTTTCATTCATATTAAATCACTTAAAAGTTCTTGTAAAATGAATCAGCTTATGCTTTGTTTTTAAAAATTTGATGTCATGCATTTTTAATCACTGTTTACATCTATCATAGATTTTGTCAAGAACTCTGCAGTTGCGCTTCATAAATTTCTCATATGTTAGAATGTTGATGTCATTTATGAAGCTTATGAAGTTAGTTTTCAGCTTAATGTTGTTACATACTTTTAACAAGTTCGCGTTGTAGAACAAGTATAATATCAATGACAGCGAAGAGTCTTGTGATATATCAACGTTCACGCTGCATTTTGTCATCATGTAATCATTAATTGTGATGATGATGTGTTGATTTCTCAGAAAATTCTTCACAAATTTAAGAAGCAGTCTGAAAACTCTTCTTTTTTTCATGTTGTGTAAAAGTCTGTCATATGTTACATTGTTGAATGCATTCTTCTCATTCAGACTCAGCAATGAAACTACTCTTCTTCTTATGTCACTTCATACAGTATGTATCTTTTCTGTAATGAGTTGCAAAGTTGTATTTATTAATCTGTGCTTATGAGCTTTCATCTGAATGTCTGATATCAAATCATAAGCTTTCACAACATTTTGCAGATGTTCAAATATGATGAACTTCAGTATTTTGCTCAATGTGTTGAGTAGTGCAATTGATTTATATATCTTTGCATTAAAACAGTCTTTCTTGTCTGACTTATGCATCACTATTGTGATTGCATTCTTGAACTGAGTGAGCTGTATTTCTTTCTGTAAACAATTTTCAAAAAGAGAGTGTATTTATTCTAACGTGTTGTCAATGAGTCTGCACATTACTTTATTCATGTATCTCATGTGTCTTGAAGTCTTGTCAAATGTCATCTTGTAAATGACTCTTTTAATCTTGCAATGCATCAGCAAAGCATTTATCAAAAATATGTTGTATACGTTGCATGCAACATACATAAAGCATAATCTTTATGCTGATTTTCTTCTTAGATTCAAGAGATTATTCAGAAAGTTTTCTTGTGACAGATTCACAGTTCAAGATGAACAAAATCTTTCACTGCTCAGATTTCAACAGTTTACTTCTTAAGCATGAGTTGCAAACATTTCGTCTGCAATATGCATGCATATCACAGTCAATTTCTTCTTTAATCACATTGACATGCACTACTGTTCTTTCAAACTATATAAATGATGTCTTTGACTAAAGATTAATTCTATCATTAAGACATTGAAGAATCAGAACTCAGTGAAGAGATGAAATTCTCAAGATCAACAATTGTTGTCATTGTATATCACGTCTTGCAGACGCTCACTTCGCTTGTAAAGCATGCAATTCATCTGTTTTGAGTTATCTGTAAAGATCTTTCTCATGCAGATTGATCATGTCTTGCAAAAATGTTCATATGCTACACTTTTAATCAGACAGCATAGTTTAATCATTCTTTATTAACTCGCTTGTGTTTCTCTTTTCTTAACAAAGTCTTCTCATCAGCGTATCATCTATGTATAAAATGTCTGTATCTGAATGTTTGTTAAACGATATTAATGAGATTCTTGAGTTTGCTCATGTCAAACTTAATGAGACTCATGAGTTACTTATGTCACAGTAATAGACACGTAGTCTTAACAAGATCTGTACATAGTTAGCATGTAAATCTAAAGAATGTTCATGATTTAAGTTCTTTCTGCTAATCATTTTCAACAGATCAAACATGAGAATATTCTGTTTCAGTTCTTGTTGTCACAATGACAAAATGCTGAATTGAATGATTTTCATAAGCAATTTTCCTCATAGTTCTGCATTCTATTTGATTTTCTCATCTGCATGCAGATTGCTTTTGTAACATGCGCATTGAGATTATTGAAGTCTGCGCAATCGCGAAAACTCTGTATGCAATCAATGCACAGCGCTTCATCATTATGCAGCATCTTGATGTTGTTCAAACTTTTGATAATCTTTAGACTTTACTGTAGCTAGACAGTAGATTTGTAGTTAGCATCACATACAGATGAGTTTCATCGCTGATCAGTGAGTCTCATTAATTGAATATATATTTATGAATGAAAAAGTCTTGAAGTCATGAATTATCTTTAAAGAAAAAGTTCAGCAGAAGATTTAATACAAAGTACTTAAAGAAGATTATATTGCTGTAAGTGAGAATGATTGAATCAATAATGAATTGAGTTTAATTTAAATTCAAAAATGCTTTGATTCAGAAACTAAAATCTGTCAGAAAGATGAATATTGAATGTTATTAATTGATGATCATGCTTCTTATATCACTACTTCAATGATTGACTATTACGTTAGTCAGAAGATCATTCTACTGTGTCTTTCAACTCACATTACTCATTTGCTTCAATCACTCAATGTTGAAGTTTTTACTTTATTGACTACTGCATATAAGTTTTATGTTCAGCAAATTACTCAACTTGAAGTCAGTTACTTAATCAATAAAATAAACTTTCTAGAAATATATCAACAGACTTAACATAAATAAACTAATTGTTGAATCAAGTTTTCATATTTACGTTTTAACTCAACTTGATTACTTGATATTAATTTTCTGACTCGACTTGAATACTTAAGTCAAGAATTCTGACTCAACTTAAATATTCAAGTCAAGAATTCTGACTTAAATCAAGTCTTGATGAGTTGAAAACTTAACTCAATCTCAATGATTCAACTTGACGTGATCAGTTTAAACATGAAGCAATTACATTATTGAATATCAGAAAGTCATGAACAGCTATAAAACTTCTTTTGTTCAGCTCAGAATTAGTACTTCAGCACTTTTCTTTTGAGAAACTGAATCAATTACAGTAGTATAACATAGTTATTTATTCAACTACGTCTGTTGAAACTACAGTCACATACATTGATTTTAAAAATGATTTAAAAGTCATTTTAACATCTGCAAATACTTCTCAAATACAGCAACTTATTAAACAAGCAGTAAAAGAAATGATTTTTAGTCAAATTCTTCAAAAGATGAGTAAAGCAGCAATATAAATAATGATGAAATTTACTATTCAGAATATCATTAATCAGAAACTTCTTGAACTTAATAAAAGAAAGAAGTAAAAAAACAATTGAATTAAGAATAATTACAACATTGCAAGAGTCATGAATCAAGAGATTGTTGATGAAAGAAAAGAGAATGAATGAACAAAGATATGACAAAAAAAGATCAATTCTTTACTATGTTTAAATTCTGAGCTCTTTACTTCAAAATCTTCTTCTATTCAAAAATGAGCTGTTGTAATCACAGCTCAACAAACAAAGATGTGAAACAGAAAGATTAATGATTTACTACGTTTAAATCTTGAGCTCTTCACTTCAAAGTCAACGACAGCAAGCTTTAGACAAAAGAAGAAGAAGCAGCTAATAGTTAAGTTACAAGTTAAACAGCTGAAGCAGAAGCAGAAGCAAAAGCAAAGAAATAACAAGATATTTACAAATAATTAATCAAAGCGAGGCATGTGTATAAGAAGAATCTCAAAGAGATTTTATTAGCTACGTAGTTCATCTAAAATGAATTGTTTAAAGCAATAAAATATGAAATGTAAATTATCAGCTTTATAAAGCTGAACGACTGCTAGGTTTAGACGAGTGCTAGATGAATTCTTCTAGTGTAATATTAGCGTAAGTCAGATTATACAACGTCACTCTTCGTTCTGTATTTGTATCTTGCACTTTCACTCATTCTTCGCTTAGTACTAGTCAGTCATGTAACTCGATCAGTCATACAACTCGAAAATTCATATATCTTCTACATTCATATATATAGTGAGCAATTCGCTCATTACACGCTTTCAACGCTTTCGTATAGCTTTGCGCTGCTTTAGAAGCTTCATTCTATGAGATTTAGTAGTCTTGTAGATTTTCTTTAAATCATTGATATAGCGTTTTTCTTCATGCTCATTGCAAGTTCATTGTCTTAATTCTTCTACTTGTACTTTATCTTGAATTATAGTTCAAGCATCTTTGACATAAAGTAAATTTTCTGTTTGAAGAATCTTATCAGACTGCTTTTTACATGCATTTCAAGCATTCTGAGTTGACTGTGTTCAATCTAGCTTATTCTTCAGTAGCTCAATTCTACAAGTCATTGCATAGATTTCTTTCGTATATCTGACTAACTTTTGATGAAGCTCAGATTCATAGTTGAAGCAAAGCAAACTGACTTGTTGTTTTCTAAGCTGTAATCTAGTAGTAAAGATAGTCTTTCAGACATCGAGTGATTTCATCATAAATGATGTAATAAAATGAGCTGAGAATTGAGTTTCTCACATCTTATTCAGAATCACATTAGAATTGAAAAGAATTAAATCAGTTTGCTTTCAAGTTGAATGTATAGTAGTTTTCTTGAAGACTTTACTTCTGAACTTGTTGAAAGCAGTCAGAAATTCGATTTTGATGAAGATCTTGTCACTCGTTTAAATTGCTTTCTTAACAGCTTTTAAATGTCAGTGTTTCAGAGACTGAAAAACACATACATTCAATGACTGAAGTAAATAAGTAGTATGCAAAAATAAGTCAAAAGATATGATCTTGTGATTCTCACAGTAGAATAGAAATTCGTGTGTATAATGAGATTCATAGTCATTCATTACGAGTAGTTTTCATGCATCTCGTTGATGATGTTGACTGTAGTGATCAAAATGTTTAATTCACTGCAGTGATATTCAGTCATTTAAATAGTCTGTATTTGATGTAGTGAAAATCACATCGTCATCGATATCATTGTTGAAATAAAAGAATAATAGATTGATTTTCTGTAAAATGAGCATTAATGAAATATCTTTGTCAATATTGTTAATACACTCAATGATCATACAAAACTCTTTGTTATTTGAATTTAACATGTATATTCTTTGTACTGAATTTACTGTAATGATTCAGTCAGAGTGTGCAATGCTCATACGATATTTGATTTCGTCGAAATTTCATGTATTCTTCTTCATCATGTTGTATTGCTTAATCATCTCGTCATAAGCATCAAAATGACTCTTCAGAAGCTTCTCATTATGTGCATTCTTTCGTGCAGCTGTCAAAGACTTTCGTTTAGCTTTATGAAGATTCAATTGATGATTTAGTCATCGCTTGACTCATTTGAAATCTAATGATGCTCAGAGACTATTCTGACGCAGTAGAAAATTATCAGCTGATTCAATCAGATTCAGTCATGCTGATAGACTCAATTCGTTCAATCTCTTTATGTATGTATGCAAAGCTAACTTCTGATCAGGTTTTAAAGCTCTGTTATGCAGTTCTCATACTGCTGATGCTGATGAATAATCTTTCAGTCTGAATCATAGTCTTTGCATCATGTTGAGATCATGTCTAGAAACTAATCAGAGTGCGTGCGTGACTAGAATGTTTGATCTATAAAGATAGTTATAACTAAGACTTTAAGAATACAGAAGAAAGAAGATATAAAAGACAAGAAGAACACGCTTTATATAGTAGTTACTCAGATCAACGCTAGTCTCAAAGAAAATGTGTTGAAACACAAGAAAGATGTTGATTTGAAAGATGTTTGTGATACAAAGAAATGTGTTTGTCATAGAAATCTGTTGATCACTCGTAATACAAAGAAGTGTGTTTGTTTAAAAGACAATAGAAGCTGATTAGAAGATGCTAAAGAAGAGAAAAGATGCTGAGTCATATTTATGTCAAATCTGAGTCAGATTTAGATCAGATCTCGACTAAATCATTGACTAGCTTTAATTAATATGCAGTGAACTCACTAATGTTCACTGTAAATTGATTAGAATTAAAGCTTTGATCTTATTCAATTCTGACACATTTGTAACATTATTTTTTCCTTCGAAAATTCATGTTCGCATGAATAGAACAAATGAAACGCAAAAATTCTCACTGTTTTTCAATTTAGTGTGACTTGTCTGAATAAAGCTTATAAAATTCTACTAAAACTTCTTTCAAGTTCTTAAATTCTCTCTTATTGACATAGTATTATTCGTTATCTCAATTTAGTTCTGTTTATTTGATCTTGTATTGTATTTGATCTTGATAGCATTTAGAGTTCAAAATGTCATCTATCTTTCAGTGTTCATTGTCTTCAATAGTCAGAAATCTAGAAGATTCTGAATGTTGTTCTGACAATAAGTCATCAGAATAGAAACGCAGTAGCTTTGAGCTGAACATTGAATGAAGTCACTTCATGCTTTTAAATAAACGAAGACGATAAAAGATTTCAACATTTACGATGATTTGATAAAGTTATAGTTGTTTGTCTTTCAAATCTTTGCATGATCTCATTGTTTTCATGTTTCTAGAAAATAATCAAACTCAGTCATTTACTTCATAAATGATGTCTCATTTATGTTTATTGATCTGAGCTTCAGTGATCTGCTTAGTCTTTTTCAATTGTTGACGATTAAAGATAAGAAACTCTTTCATTCTGATGACAATATCATCAGCTTTTCTAGCTTCAAAACGTTCATGAGTAGTTTTGTAGTTAGTCGTATCTGAATTGAAACTCATTCGTGAGTGAAAACTCTTATTGAAGTAGAATGAAGTCATTAAGATGATTGAAAAGATATTGAAATTCTTGCTGAATTCTATCATTGATAGTCATTTTGCTCAGTCATTCTGCATGTAATTGCAATAAATTCTTAGTTTATATTCAACATCTTGATTAGCTTGTTTTGATTGATCATTGATTTCAGAATGATAAACTGTTGATAAATTAGCTATGATTCTTAGTCATTTACAAAGACTTTGTCACATTGTTGATATGAATTGAGAGTTTCTGTTTGAAACAATAGAACTAGGTAAATCATGAAGTCAATAAACGTTTTATAGCATGATTCAAACCGTTTCTTTGACTGAGATGTCATCGTCTTTTCAATGACAGAAAACATAGTGATGTTTCTTGATGAGATGATATATGATTATGCAAATGACGTTGTATTCTTCTGATAGAGATAGTTCAGTAATGAAGTTCATAGTGATATCTTTTTAGCGTTTCTGTGAAATTGAGAGAGAATGATGAAGTTCATTAATACTATCTTTAGATATCTTACTTTGTTGATAGACATGACAGTTTCAAATGTAACATTTAATCGTTGCTCGATGTTCTGATCAATAGTAGAAACGTTGAACTAGATTGATAATTCTTCAATTGTCAGAGTGAGAGATGAAAGACTGATCATGAATTTTCTTTAACAATTTTGTATGCATATTTTCAGAAACTCACAGTAAATCTTTTTTGAACAGAACATCATTAATGATCTTGCAATGCTTCAATTCAGTGCTATGTAGCTTCTGCTTGTTTTCACTTATAGCTTGTTTATATTCATTGCAAAGCTCATTTATCTTGTTGACATTTTTTACTTGCTGATAGAGATCAACTTCAGATTCAATAGCTAGAATATTTACTTTATCAAATGTCAAAATGATCTGATAGTGATCTTCAGTACGCTGAATTGATTCAGAGATGTTGATCAGAAACATTCTGATTAAAGCATTGACTTTAGTGTTCATTTTGTCTGATTGAAAAATGATCTGAAAGTTAAACTTAAATAGAATGTTTAAATAATTAACTTAATGTTGAGTTAACTGTTTGTTTTTCATGAAGATTTTCAAAGTCTGATGATTGATGAACATCTGAATGAGCAGCTTCGTGCATTCTAGCTTGAGTCTTCAATGTTCAAAGCATTAAATAATAACTAGCAATTTCTTGTCATAGATATGATAATTGCATTCAGTGAGAATCATGCTCTTGCTGTAGAAAGCTACTGAGTGAAGAACATTCTCATTATTGTACTGAGATAGTATTTCATCTTTGACGTAGTCAAAGACATCAATTTTCAGAATAGTCTGTCGTTTTGAATCAAAGTATCATAAAACTGAGATTAAGCTGATTTGTTTCTTTAGATTGTCAAAAGCTTAAACATAGACTTTGTTTTAAACAAAAGATGTATTCTTTCTAGTTAGCTGAATGAATGATTTGACTAGCTTCAAGAAGTTCTTAATGAAACGATGATAGAAGTTAACAAATCTCACGAAGCTTTGAACTTCTTTTAAATTGATCAACGTAGTTCAGTTGACTATGACTTTCACTTTGATAAAATTCATACAAAGATCTTGTTCTGATACTATGACTTCTAAGAAGACGATTTCTTCTACGTTAAATTTGCACTTTCAAATATCTACTTGTAAATCAGCTTCTCGTAGATGATCTAATATCATCTTGACATGTTGTTAATGTTCTCATTGAGTTTTGCTGTAGATCAGAATGTCATCTAGATAAACTTGACAAAAGTCATTTAGAAAGTTTCAAAGAATGTCATTCATATACTGCTGAAATGAGACAGAATCATTGATAAGTTCAAAAGATAACATCTTTGATTTGTACATTTCTAAAGCAATGATAAAGATAGTGTAGTCTTCATTATCAGAATGCATTCGCAGTTTGTTGAAAGTTAAAATGATATTTAATCAAGTCAGATGCTTGCAATCAACTATTTTGTTGATCATCTCATCTATGAGTAATAGAGAATAATGATTTCTTTTGATAATAGCATTGAGCTTTTGATAGTCAATGCAGAATCATAAATCTTCATTTGCTTTTAAGATGAACAGAACGAGTGAGAAATACAAAGCTTTGCTAAAGATTATAAATTCTTTGAAAAGATTCTCATTCAGATATTTCTTTACTTTCTGAAGCTTGTAAAGAGACATTCAATATGCTTGACAATGAGATGATGTTACGTCACTAGTAAGCTCTATCTTATGATCATACAAATAATGAGACGATAGCTTGTCTGTCTGAGCTCGATCAAAAACATCTAGAAAATCTTGATACTTCAATGATAGCTTGACTTTAATATCTTCTAGATTCTGAGTCGTTTCATTGATCAAGAAGATGTTTATGACATTTAATTTGCATTGAGTATTGTAAATGATTTTTCTATCGATGTCTTCAATGAACATAGCAAAAATCTCGATCTGATTCTTCTTCTTTTGTTTTACTAATGCTTAAAAAAAAGCAACGTTTATGTTTTGAATCGAAAATGACTCTTTCTAAATGATCGAAACTGAGTGCTTAAGCATCTTAGAAATCTTGTTGTGAGCTGCTGAAAAGATTGAAGTTGATCATGATCAACTTGAGTGCTTTGTATTTAACAAAATTGAAAAAATCAAAATCAAAATATTTAATTGATCAGAGAATACGATAGTATCATGTCTCATGTTCAATAATATTTCATTTTTGTTCATTCAGAACTTGCTTAATATAGCTTCATGATGCTTGATATCAGCTATCAGCATTGACATAGTCAATTTCTTATGACTTTCGATCATGAGATTGAGTAGAATCTTATGAGTAATAGTTTTTCTAGTTAACTTCTCATCATAGTCTCATATTAACTTCTCTTTTACTAATGATATAAATTGTATTTCAAGTTTCTGACATACTTTATTGACTAGCTTGTCATATATCAGCATGTAGACGACGAAATCACTATCTATCAAAAAGCAAAGACTGAAAGAATTGTTCTGAGAGATAAGAGAAGCATTGATCAGAAATGACTTTTCAAAATAGTTTTCTTTCAATAGAACTTTGATTTGACTGCACAAAGATATGATCTCGATTTCTTCAATGACTTTGAAAGAAATAACTAGTTTTTTGAATCAGAATCTGACTCAGAATTCAAATGATTGAATTCATTATCTTTTAAGACATTAACTCTAGATTGATCAGAGCACTTTCTAGAAGTATGATCTGATTTGTGACAGATGAAACAAATTTCAGCTTGTAGATTAATATTTTTGACGCTAGTCAAAATCGCGTCATACGACTTTGAATGATCGACGAATGTAGTGATCTCAATCTTTCTGTAGAGATTCAATGAATCTCGTTTCTCAGCAAAGATAACTTGCTTTCTGACTTTGTTTAAAAATTTCTTTTCTTTGATGTCACTCATGACTTGATGCTCATTGTTCAAATGAATCAGATAACTACGAATTTTGTTCAGAGATTCTGACTGAATCAATTGACTACTTCAAGCTGCATGAAAATGATAAACTATCTTGTTTCATAAATCAATGATCAATTACTTTTCATGATACTTTAAATAAAAGAACAGACGTTGAAACATCAAATAAAAGTTGTTGAATTTGTTCTTTTCTTGAGAGAAATTAGCATATTCTCTTCAAAAGTTTGTTTCTTTGTTGAAATCATCATAAAGCTGAGCAAGTTCATTTAACAAATCATTAACTGTAACATAAAAGTTCAATGAATCTTGTTGATATCAAGTTAAAGTAGCTTTGACTGCGTCTTCTTTAATTTTGAAGTGAACGTAGATCAGAATAGCTTTATTAATATTAAAATGATCAATGTTGATTTCTAGCTTGTCACGAATCTTTTCTTGTCAATCATTTCAGATAAATTCTTTTTCATCAGTAAACAAAGATAAATTCAAAAGCTTTTGAGATTGCTTGAAGAAATTGAACAGAATAAAAGAGAAAGAAGTAACTTCTTTAAATGATTGCAGTTGATGTTGCAATTCAGTCACTTGATTTTGAAACATCTGATTTAATTAATTCAAATGTTCTTTGACTTTATTCATTTTCTTGAAATGAGTCTTTCATATTTGTTCACTTGATATCTTGTCAAATAACTCACAAGCTTTACATTTAAATCTTGTTGAGTTCGAAGACTGTTCAAATTTTCTAGAAAAACTTCTGAGTCTTGTTCAACTCAATGTTGTAACTGCTTTACATTTTTTATATTTCATGAAGTAGAAGCTTCATGAGATTTATTGAGAATCTGAAAATGAGACAAAGAGTATCAATGTTTTTGTACAACATCGATTCTAAGATATTTCAATATGCAAGATGATAACTCAGAATAAATAATTAAATCTGTAGTGTCAGAAGAAATAAAACTTTGATTACTCTTAAAGAGATTGTTCACAGATGATCGAGTCATAGCAAAGAGTTGATGATCGAGCGAAGAACGATGCTCAATAGTATGTAGTGAAATCATTTGTTATAGTGTTTAGTCTTCAAAGAAGAGTGTTGCTGATTTGAAGAAATTTTTTGAAAATTCTCAAGCAATCAACGAAGATTCTTTATCATTGATTCTATTAATCGATTTGAACTGATGCTACTGACTGAGCGATAGATTCTCTAGCAATCATATGATCATATGTTTTCGTTGATTCTATTGATCTCTTGATGTTGTTCTGTCTTTCGATGTCGTTGATCATCAGATACACAAATTTCTTTATATTCATCTTGTTGTCAGTTGAGTGAACTTGAATGAATAATGAGATCAATATCATGTGATTAACAAATTCTTAAAGTAATGTTGAAATCGTGTCTAGAAACTAATCAGAGTGCGTGCGTGACTAGAATGTTTGATCTATAGAGATAGCTATAACTAAGACTTTAAGAATACAGAAGAAAGAAGATACAAAAGACAAGAAGAACATGCTTTATATAGTAGTTACTCAGATCGACGCTAGTCTCAAAGGGGACGTGTTGAAACACAAGGAAGATGTTGGTTTGAAAGATGTTTGCGACACAAAGGAATGTGTTTGCCATAGAAACCTGTTGATCACTCGTAACACAAAGAAGTATGTTTGCCTAGAAGGCAATAGAAGCTGGTTAGAAGGTGCTAGGGAAGGGAAAAGGTGCTGGGCCATATCTGTGCCAAATCTGGGCCAGATCTAGGCCAGATCTCGGCTAGATCGTTGGCTAGCCCTAATCAATACGCAGTGAACTCGCTAGCGTTCACTGTGAATTGATTAGGGTTAGAGCTTTGGCCTTATCCAATCCTGGCACATTCGTAACACATCGGAACATCAAATTCGCGCGCAATTTCGGCTCGATTAGAATTGTCACACGTGTTTATGGTGTCAATAGCCTTCTGAATGCGACCCTCGATGATAGCCTAAGTAGCAGCCATGTGGTTGAAAGTTGGTGGAATTTTGAAGGTGGTAGGTCAAATATTCGAATTTTCGGGTTGTATGGCTGATCGGGTTACATGGCTGACTAGTACTAAGCGAAGGATGAGTGAAAGTGCGGGGTACGGATAATCTTTATATGAGCAGTCAAGAAAGTCGGGTATAATGAGCGCATGAATCATAGCTGTCAGGGACAACTCGTTGCACAGCGCACTAAGGAAGAATTGCATGCCTCTCTTGAAATCACCTTAGCATACGTTGCTGAAATTCCTGCAAAGTCTGCTAATTCAGTCTTACAGTACGCTGGCTCTCTTGCATCACTGGTGGACTAACTGATCTGTATCTAGAGTTGTTGAACGTGCCATCCGGGACCGCGATGCTGTAAATTTGCGGCATCTTCGCCGATTTGTAAAGTCTGAACACGTACCAGCTTCTCTTACTCCAGTGACCAAGATTTCGACTTGCGAGAGCTATGAGACTACTGTAGAGTCCCGCAGCAGTGTTGGTGTGCCGGGAGATCTAGTTACCTCCCAACAATCCACCTTGCATCTTCTCATTTGCGCAGTCTCCATATTACCGTTTGAAAGAGTCCTCGAGTCGCTTTCCTCGCTCGATGTGTTCAAAACCAGCGGCACTCAACCTAAAGTCCGCACAATACCGGTTCCCTTACTTCCTCCGACGTCTGAAGAGCAAGCACAGCAATGGAGCAAGGATTACTGGCCTACTGTCTACAAGAAAAACAATCCGTTCGGTCCACATCCGAGCATCATTTCTAGGACAGAAGAAGAGATAAGAAGCAGCGTGGGGGTATGGATGGAACTTGCGCGAATTGCGGGCAGCGAGGTGTCAGTGGCACGGAAAGGGGAACCGGTTGGCGCAGTTATAGTGCATCGAAACGCCTCCGCTGGTGCCAGCCCGATCGTGGTTGCTGGTGATGCGCGATGGAAGGGTGCTGGTCAGCCTGCTCTGGGTGGAGGGGGCAACGCTATGGGCCACGCGGTAATGAGAGCTATTGGTTTGGTGGCTCGGAAAAGACGAGGTTTAAATGTTACCGAGCCTCATGACGCAAATGAGCCGGACTGCTCAGACGTCTTTGCAGACAACCCGCGGGCAGAGCTGGAAAATACTATATACTCAGATGACAATCTGGCACCCGGTGGGTATCTTTGCCTCGATCTTGAGCTGTATGTCACTCATGAGCCATGTGTCATGTGTTCGATGGCCGTTCTGCACTCAAGATTTGGAAAGGTAATATTTGGGAAGCGCTTGCCACGTACTGGAGGTATGTCTGCAGTCGTGGACTCCGTTGATGGCAATAGCAAGCGCGAGAGACCAGGACTGGCCTATGGCCTCTTTTGGCGCCCTGAGCTGAATTGGAAGCTTTTGGCATGGCAATGGGTCGATGATGAATTTCCACCTAAACAGCTGAGCGACATGAATACACACGCGTAAGATAGACTTTAGATTCATTTTCACAACGTTCTTTCGGCCACTTGTCGCCTCTCTGTTTCTACGGGCTATTTATAGCGCCGACAGTACAGCGAGACGTTTTTTTGATTTCTTAACAGTGACAAGCCTACTCTTCATTCCCAAGCTGGGGCCTACTCAAACCATGCGACAACAGTAATTCTCTTGAGTCCATTGACTGTGCAGCGCCTAAGAGACACGCGCTACCTGTTCAGTCAGTGGCGGTAGTCTCTGCGATCGCACCCGTATTCTCACTTCTGCTAGATTCAAAAGGCTTTGAGCGAAGCGGTGGACGCAGTTAACGTGTCACAGAGAGCTGCTATGTTGTCCGCTAGAACAAGAGACGTCATCGAAACTTAAATTACTACATTAGGGAGTACTTGCGGATGTCCAGTTCTCGCTGTTTAACTGTTTTACTTAAAGGGACGTGTGCTCGTGACTGACTCAGGGGCTGTGCTGTTGGCTTCAGGGGCTTACAGTAGTCCGCTTTCAAGGCACTGTTTGTCTGGTGGTGCCAAGCGAAGTCACCTTCGCTCAATCGTGCGAAAGAGGCTGACCATGGATGACTTGAGTGCAAGGCAGAGGTGGTGGGCACGATGTAAAGTGTCGCTGCGTTCCTGATCTATATCGCTACAATACTGTTGAACTATTAACGACCTGTCGCAATCATAATTTTTCTTGAAGATCTAGGGACGCTTAGAGCTACAAAGACAAGAGTACTACCGAGCAGCTGCTGAGGGCTCCTTAATAAGCATAGATCAGCCTTTGGCCTCGACATCTTTGTTACCAGCACTCATTTCGTCTCGGAGAAACGTCCGTGGGTTTCAAGATATCACGAAGAAAAAATTCATCTCTGCATTTTGATCACTTTGTTTGTCTCGTTAATGGCGGTATCTTTGGCCTTGTTCTGCATCTCACTCGTTCTTATAGGCAATGGTTGACTGTGGTTCCTATCTCTAATTCATGTACTGAGGTAATCGTTATGGCACAGTTTATTACGCTTATGTCCGAGATGGCATATCTCTCATAGCAATCACTTATACCGAAACCGGTAACCCAGCGGACTAGATAAATGGAATGTCTATAGATTAAACTTTGACGCCAAAAGCACCGGACTGAGTGCCATGATAACAGCATATTCGTACGCTCGGTCAGCCACCAATGCAAATTTCGGGTTGTTTTTTCTTATATTGACAAGAACTCATGAGCTCAAGTCTGAGATCATAAATAATTCAATCGGCTAGGCGAGGCTCCCTGGACGCTCCTGGCTTCAAGGCATCGTCCGATTATCCGTACCTTGAGTCAGGCTATGATGACCTGACGCAAACAAATCCTAACTACACGCCCATATGCCCAAACGTGAATAAAGCGGGGTGGCTCATGTATCGGCCGGATGGTGATGATACCGTCCAGGAGCTGTTCTGGGGTGCTAGCACAGATTCGTGGCATCAAGTGGCCAGATTCGACGGTCTGAAATTTGGTAGTGACTTTGTGCCAATGGGGACGCCTTTATGCCCACAATCAAGACCATTGCCGATTGCTTGGTGGTTGTATGGGATCGGAACTGATTTGCAGCGTCAGGAATGGCATTGCGAGAACTGCTGTGTAAGCACCACTGGAAGAGAGGGAATGCGACAGATTTTCCGTCCCTACGAGTATACGATAATCCCACCCTCTCTCTAGCTGGCCAGACCAAAAGAATTATCCCGCTTCCTCTACTCCCAGTCCATCAACGGCACTATTTTTTCTATGATAGACAACCGCAACGCCAGCCACCCCTCCGATTCGAGCTTAAACATGACTCCCATCCTGGATCCGGAAATGACAGGACCTGCGATGCCGGGATCGAAGATTGCAGTTGCCCGAGGCCCAGCAGGTACTCGGCTGGATATGCTCGTGTATAAGACAGTTGGGACTGACGTTACTACGATGTATCTGAAACTTTGGGACCGGCGGCCACTGACTATTCCAGTTGGTACGCTGTGACCAGCAAGGCGTTCTTTAGAAGGCGTTTTGCAGCTATAGGGTCTCGTCGTGAGAGGTATCTTTAGGTATATGGCTGACGAAGGTTATGTCGAGCGTACCGACTGTATATCTGTTCGAGTTGTTTGGGTACGGCTGAATCTGGGATCGTGGTGGTTGAGGTCGAATTATGAGCATAATTCCATTTCCCCAAACATCCAGCGAGGCTATTTAGTAGGAACCTTAGTAGAACCTATGTAGTTTAGGCTCGTCATAAGAGATGCGTAACTGATTCGATTTTCTCACACAGTAAATTCATATTGAGCTCTTTAAGGATTGACGGTCATGTTTTGACAGCGATTTTGAAAAGACTCATGGTGCCGATTGGTGTCTCTTGTACGAACGGCCTAATAATTCTGTACAATATTGGCCAGAATATTAACGAGAAACCAAAGCGTCCCGTAGATCCCCACTTAAGGTGCTGCAGTTGACATTAAAGTTTCGATGACAGCCACAAGTTAGATTTCTCTAAACCTGGAGGACCGTCGTAAATCTGCTGCTCCACGGCGCGGGTGTTTACCTACAGTGTGCACAATCTCAGCGACTGATCATGGCTGGAGCCAATTACTGCACTTACGTGGTTTATGCCTAGTTCCTGAACGTTGTGAGCTCCCAAAAGGCGCATGGCCGTTTTGAGCTCTTCTTCAAGGACTGTAATTAAAGCATCAGCAAATCAATCCTCTAAACAGGCCCCCTACGGCGTACTTTCAAAGGTCCTCTCAACACCAGCAACTCCTCCAGCACCAAGCCCGAACAGGGCGGCTCGACCAATGCCAACCCCTCTTGCTCCTAGACACAGGGCCTTGACTACATCTGTGCCTCTTTTGATGCCTCCATCTACGAGCACGTCGACTTTCTGGAAGACCTCAGGGCAGTACTTGCGGAGTTCCAGAAGGGTATGAACTGCTGGGGGCGCAGTATCTAATTCTCTCCCACCATGGTTTGATAGGATAATCCCTTTGACTTGAGGAGCGTACAAAGATGCCAGATAAGCGTCTTCGTGTGTCTGTATGCCTTTCAGGACGATTGGCAACGGCGTCTGCTTAGCTAGCCAAGCTAATGTCTCCTTCCAGGTCAGGTTGGGTGAAGTTCCCATAAACAACTGTTTTCCGATACCACTATCGGTGGGTTTACTGGCAGAGCTTGCCTGCAACGCCGACGTTACAGGTAGACTGGAGGCGACATTTTGAGACCTTTCATCTTCCTCTCTTTTCCCAGGTACGGGCGCATCGAGCGTAAGGACTATAAATTTGACTCTATCAGAGAGCTTATTGATTCGAGCGAGCATATCTTCGCTTTTCTTGCGCTCCACCTGGACGTAGAGCTGCCAGCCAAACACTTGACCATGCTTCGCGTCTGCAACGATTAGCTCCGGCGTCATGGAGGCGTTGTTGGAGATCATTTGCATCGCTCCGAAGCGGGCGCAGGCTTTCGCTATGCCAGCTTCACCATCGGGGTTTGCCAATCGGGCCATCGCAGCCGGTGAGACGTAGATGGGAAGTCCTACTTTACAGCCTAGTAGGGTGGTGGAAATATCGCATTTCTCACAATCAATGAAAATGCGCGGCCTGAGCAAGATGGCCCGATACGCTTCTGTGTTTAACCGCTTAGAGTGCAAGTCATCACTACCCGAATAGTAGTACGCCCATGCTTTCCGACTGAGCTGCTGTGTGGCGAATTTCTCAATTTCATCTAGGTTAAGAAGACTGTTAATTGGTGCAGGTCTTTCCTCCAGGCGTTCTTCCTCTTGAGAGGCTTCTTCTTTAGGTAGGCTATCTGGGTTGATTGTGCCCAGCTTATCTTCCACTCTGAGGTTCTCTTCTAGTGTCCCTGGTGGATGTACGGGGCCATACTCTTCAGTAGCATTTTTACCGGCCAGCCGTAGGATCTATACTTCGCCAAAGCCATGTCAGACTGAGGTTGGAACATTACTTTGAACCCATGTTTGATTGCGTACTGTTTTGCTACCACCTGGATGTTTTGGTAGGAAATTTGTGACCTAAGCTCTGTCTCAGCTAGCTCTGGAAACGCACTGCAGGAAATCTAACATCATACACATTGCCGTATAATATAACCCAACAACTCTCGGGACTGTTATGTGTTGCCACTATTCGAAAAGTGGTATAAGTAAAACTTTATAGTATTTCTTACCGGAATGTCGCTTCTAATATTGGGCATCGAGGACATATACTGGAAAAGTTCGAGAGGAGGAAGGAAATATCAACTGTGTGACTTTTTGAGTATGTTTCTCTTCTAACTTACCCTCCGCTGCATTGTACACCTTCGTCATACTCGTTTTTGAAGGAAAATAACAGTCTTCAAAGCTTTGGAACCTGCTGATAGGAAAGTATGCCCTCCGATTTTATATTTGCAAAGGGTATCTCGAAGGAGCCCTCATGCAGAGCTGCTTCACCCATTCCCTCTATTTTTTGCCCCTCGGTCGGTCTTCGGGGGATTTGCCCCCGCTCGCGGCTCACGTGACTGAGGTCACTGAACATAAAGATAGCCGCCTTCTTTGCTACAAGACTCTTCTCTATTATCATCAGTTCAGCCCAGCACAGGATGTTCGAGGTAACGAGCTTATTCAAATACTCTACATATAATGTGCTCATACTCAATAGTCCCATGCAGGAGATCGGTATCGCTTGCGCCTCCACCGAGCACGATCGGTCGTCCTCACCAACGATGAGCTTGTGGAGGTTCGCGCCGCGCAGCGAACTTTCGAGGGCGCCTATATTCGGACCGCACTCGGCCAATTCTCCTTTGCTTTGGTAATACTCAAGATTTTCACTTCAGAGTTTTACAGCATCGGCGCGCTTTTCGCCATTTATGGTGCGGGAATCCTCCTTACCAGCCTGCTTCGGAGGCAGCAAGGGAACCAACAGTTCTTTTCAGAGATAGGTGAAGATGGGTTGAATCAAAAGAAGTTTCGGACAAGTGGTAACGTCGTTGTGGTCCTAACGGCGTTATCGGTCGCGGCATATGGATGTTTGTTGGGCTTGACGCTCAAGCTAGGCGATTGATACTGGGTGATGATCCGTACGCAAGGGGTTCCTTTTGAATTACAAGTACCAGCATACGTTACATATTACGTTTCGCTGACCGTCGGTGATTGACTGCCATGCAAACAACAGCCCGGCGAAACAAGCGTCGTCCAGTCTGAATCTGTAAATTAAAACGAAGAGCCGCCTGTAAATGCAATAATACCAGACCGCGACGGAAGCGGACCGCTTGACGTGTACATCGGTAAGGCAGTGGTAGGATGCTGTTTTT
>JAABUR0100001988.1_pt1 | contig 33421 bp, 36 predicted proteins | sample 5560091 | NCBI WGS metagenome assembly JAABUR01 (sample SAMN10711879, study PRJNA513375) | rock metagenome | isolation source: Antarctica rocks | place: Antarctica: Victoria Land, University Valley sud
GGTGAAAACAATAGCGAAGATTGTGTGGGATGAGGGGTTTTTGCACTTATATAGGGCGCTGGACGCCTAATCTCGGATGGCGCACACTCGACGGCCTCAAATCTGCAGTCACAACTCATGAAGAAAGATCAAATGAAACGATAACCACCGACGGCGCGTGTCGAGCCATTGCCTAGCGCCGCAAGCTGAAAAGCAGATGCCAATAATGCATTGCTCCGCCTGTGGTCATTTAATCCAGCCTCACAAGGTTGAAGCATCACTTGGATCAGCCTCCAAAGACCGGCGCCATCATAACGGTCCGCCCCAATAGTCAGCACTTATAGGTGCAAGCCCATAGGCTGGCTCACCGCCATTTGAGACGATTGATAATCATTGTCAGGAGGGGGCTGCGCACAGCTGAGAAAGATTGTTATCGCAAGAGCTGTTTCGAAATTGAGCAACTCGAAGTTGAAAGTTGATGCAAAAATCGCCCCCAACCTTCATGCACAGCGCTAAAGTAAGGTACCTTATGGGCGGCCAATGAAGACTAACAATACTGTTAAAGTAAGGAAACAGTGACTTTACTATCTACTAAGAGTTATTGATAGCGTTACTAGAAAGAATTCGTGTGTTAACCATTGTAAATTGAAATGAACGTATTCAACGATACGGAACAGAAAAGGAACGAGATAATCACGCTTCCGAAAATCTAGTATTTATTCGGATTCAACGATCAAGTCCCACTTCGTTTGAGCTTGCCAGCTCAATATCATATTGAATTTCGCTGTTTTAGTCAAATCTTACATGAAGATGATAAAATACATTGAAAGCTGCATCAAGTACACATGCACGTCATGCTGTTGATGTTATTTTATACATTGTGTACAGTTGTTAATTCGCTTAATCGTGAAACTGCTTTCAATATCTGACATGGTTTCCAACAAACGCAATCGTAATCAAAACATGATACGCTGAATTCTCAAATTATCTATTTGAAACGATGACAATCGTGGGTCAACAGGGAAATTGCGGTAAAATAGCTTAGTGAGCGGCCCATAAGGCAGTATGCCCCGAGCCTCGAAGGCGAGAGTAGGAGAAACATTTCTCCAACAAAATAATATCGATCATGTCTGTCGCAAATCTACAGTATCTGTCGTCGTGCCCTCTTCTGTTGCGTTAGTGCCTAAAGGCAACCCTTCCATATGAAGAGGTGGCCATCTGGATAAAAGATCTCGAAGAACGAACATCTCGTAGAAGGTACCTCCAGATGGATATTTGAATCTCTGAGTAGGCAGATCGATTGATGAGTATCCCGTCATACTCGTCTTCGATCAAATATCCGGAGAGCTGGATAAGGAAAATGCTTGGAAGCCTTTCATTGAAACTGTCTTCTCAATCCATCTCACTCGGAGACACACCGGATTCTCACATTAAAGCGTAACGTGTTCTTGTTCAAGGTGCTAATTGTATACACTCGGAGCGAAGGGTCAATCGCTAGGAGGAGAAAGGAGGCTATCCACCAGCTCTCGCTCTATCCGTGCAATACCAATCGTTGGGGGAAAACACCGCTATGCAAGTCTTACATTCCAAGTATATGGGTATCTCAGAAAGAAAAAAAAGGGAAAAAGAAACCAAGCCTTGGCCGATGGCGTTAACCATGACTCATCGATCTTCAAATGTCGTTACTGTCGAAGATCCCGTCATACTCAACCTCGGCAGCGGATGGATCGATGGCAAATGTTTGTGTCTGCTCCGCGGATCTTTGGACGGCGGTGGCGGCGGTGTACGGTCAGGCAATGGAGGCGAAACCCCTCTCTCGCCAGGAAACTTGTCCTTTTGGTTGTTCGGACTATGATCCCTACTGCCCGCCTCCCCGTCCTCCTCCACAACCGGCAGCGTCTGCCCTCCGACACCCCCTTGGATCTCCGCGCTTGTGCTGCGCATCGACGTAATTGTTCTGTCCGGCATAGTTTCTTCATTCGCACCCTGCTGCTCCGTTTTTTGTGCCTGTTTCTCCACTTTTTGTACTACTTTGTCTGTTGATTTCCTGGAGAGTCCAAAGCTCGTTTGCCGGTGTGCGCCGTCGAGGTGTTCCCCGCTTTGCTTTTCGCGCTCCGCTTCTTCCGCGGTCATGGTGTGGCCAGTGATGAATTTGACGAAGCGCTCGCCGTACTCTTCAGGTGGAACGGGGGAGATCTGCGACTTGTTGTTTGACATCCCCTTCCAGAAGTGCTCGACTCGTTTAATGAAGCCGTACTGTATCTTCGTTAGCTTTTTAAGAGCATTTTCATCTACGGGTGAGAGAGACTCACATGTGTCAAGCAGTCAATGATGCCAAGGTAGTAGATCTTGTCACCTGGCTGTCCGTCCTTGTGGCTTGCCCTGAACCCGCCATCATCACTGTAGAAGATAAAGTTCTTTCGCTCTTCTAACAATTCATCCGGCATCTTACTTGTGCTTTTGTCCATTGGCACTGGCTTTTGGGTCTTGATAATTTGACGTAGCTGCCTTGCTTTCCGTGCATTTTCGAGCTTCGAAGGCGTTCGTATGAGCATACTCGCCTCTGGTTCTTCGTTCCCCTCCCCTCCAGGTTGGAAAACTTGGAGGGTCTTATCACGCAGATTCTCCTCGTTACCTTTACTCATATCGTGTATTCCGACTAAAAGGGAGTAGTCCATAATCTTGAGCTTTTGCAAGAGGACTACATCTTGTTTTATCTGTTCAACAAAGATAAACTTTTTGTCTGGGCCAAACTCGAAACGGTAGTCCCTACGCAGCCAGTTCAAATCCTTCAGGGTAGCTCTTGGATTACGCTCAAGGTCTTCCTCCTTGAAGTCTCTCCCGATCGTCGAGCCTTTAAGGTCAAATGTTTGGTGTATGTCTCGATGTGGAGGAAACAGGTTATTCATTATGACAAAGTGGACTTTCCTGCCATAAGGCATCTTGACCCGATGAAGGCCATAGAATTGGGATAAGAGGGTGTTGGGGTTACGTTCGATATGGGCGTAGTAATCCCGTAATATTTTCCTTAGTAGTTTGTGCTCGGCATGATGGATTGTCTTAATAATGTATTTATAGTCTCGTGAAAAATAGAAAAAGCTTCCACTTTTTCCAGGGGATCCGAGTTCAGAAAGGATATACTTGCTTGTCAAGGACATCAAGTAGTCTGCAGGATCCAGGTGGAACTTTGCCCTGAGATGGCGGAATACCCATGGCGCGTAATCTTTGAATTTGAAATCATACTTGGCAGATGGAGTCAATTCATTTCCAGTGCTTACGGATAATTAGCAACGGACCCTAGGAAGCGTATAACAACACTCACATATCGAAGGAGAACTTATGTCTCGCGTCAAAGTCCGCATCTGTCAATTCTCGGTTCATCTTGGCATTGGTCCTCGAGACAGTGAAACGTATGCCAGTTAGCATATTATAAGCAGTAACCCAGTTGACATGGTTCATGTCAACCTTGGTTCCGACCATCACCCTGTCATCCTCTTCCTCCTCTTTCTTTTTCCTTCTGCTTGATCTCTTTTGTCGAATTGTTTCCGTCCATCTTGCCATATCACCGTCAGGTGGAACATCGTCTAAATACAAGTCGGAGTGTATTGACCGCGTGTTTCGCCGAACCAAGTTTATGGAGGCCCGGCCTCCAGCATAAGTAGGAGATAATCGTTCGCTGTCGGTAAATGCGTCGTCAAGAGCATTGGTAGGTGACGTAAAGTCGCGAGAAGTTCGGCTGGTCGATAGCCTTGGTACTTGTAGAGTGTGACGGTGCTGCAAGTTGGGCGCTCGTAGATGTAAAGAAGTGGATGAACTTGAGCCATATACGGGACTTGAGTTTGGATGAGTCGAAGGAGAGGAATATCTATTCGTGGCTGCTAGGTCTTTTTGAGTTGGTGGTGTCTGTTCGGCGTTTAGCCCGGCTACTGCTTGCTGTTGATTTATACCGTTTAGACTAGTGTTGTGGATTGGGGGCGCGGAAGCTGAATGAGCCCTCGCATGCCCAGAACAATGGCTGTTCCCAAGTTGCCCGGTCTCTGCTGGCTTCGATCCAGGATCTGGGGCAGTATTGCCCTTCGTCTGCGGCCGAGGAAGCGCGTGATCCAATGCACGGTGTTTCACTAAGCCATTAACAGGCCCGGGACTCTGTCCCCCAGCCTCCACAAGACCTCCAGATCCACTTTTCATCGAGTGATTGCTCCCACTCCTTGAAGGTGCCCTTTCCCTGCTATCCGTACTGCCACTATTTCTCCCATTTGGCAATGAGTGCAGGCTCGGATTCACACCATTAGGCCCGCTCAGAAATACTCCGTCAACTATGTGTTTGCTTCCGGCCGACCCATCAATTGCGAACCCGTTCATCAATTTTCCCACAGTACTCGAAGGCTGCCGTGATTGCCTTTCTTGAGAGGGCCGATGAGGAGGTTCAACGGAGGATGGATCGCTGGCAGTCAAGTGGACGGGCTCCCCAACAAGGTCTGACAGAAGTGAAGGCATATTGGAAGGGAAGAAAAGTAATTGCTTCCCAGCTAGAGAAATGGGGATCTATTAGGGCCCGCACTGGCCGAGAGGTGAGGACTGTCTCTGGTTGAGGGTCTCGGTGATGCAGTCTTCCTAACTCGTTCCATACGGTGAGAGATACGCTAGCCCAGCTCATCAATAATTCGTCTCATGGAACCATTGGGATTAGGAATCTGTTGAGGACAGCTGCGCGGCCTCCTCTATTCAATGGAAGCAATGTGGGATCGCTCACATTGAGCGTCGATATCGTCACTGTTATACTTTTCCCTAGTATCTTGAGGATATGCCGCGTAAATGTAAGAGAGCTGAGGTATTGAGACTGTCTGACAGCTCTGGCCGTTATCCCGGAGTTGAATCTTGCGGTTTCGCCTGGAGAGTCGGCAATAGTGTCGTCCGCTTCAGCCTTACTGTAATTTACACTTACCTAGTCTGTACTGTCAATCCCACTTCTGCTGCTCGAATTATGAACTTGATATCTCGAAATGGTGATGTATAAGACATCTTAGTTGCGGCGTAGTGGAAATTCTTGTCATTCAGAGCTCGTAGCTGGCTGCCTTACGTGGCCAACTATCTCAAGGCATGCTTTGTTTGCTTGAATACGCAGCCTTCCGTCTGCAGCATCCCAAAGCCTAGGTTGCACGAGGTCACCGGAGGATGAGTGAATTACGTCTAGAATACCGACTGAAGTTGTAGATTTCAAAGCGCAAGTGCGGGATGAACGAGAAAAGCGCATTTGTAAAGTGCATTCAGAATTTCCAGCAAAGATATAGTTACAGCGACAATAGCCCTTCGTTCCACAAACGCCTGTAAGCTACAACCACAGCAGCAAGTTCCCTTCATTGCGGCTTAAGACAAATGAAAATCCATAATATCCGTGTATCAGGTCCGTGATACGTAGAGTGTACAACGCGACCGAGATCACATAAACTCCATGCACACCCTCTTTCTGACCCAACCACAACCCTAAAATGATGACAAGAATGAAGCTCTGAAAAGCAGCCTAGGTGGCGGCAGCAGCAGCTTCAGCCTTCTTCTTTGGCGTTGCGGACTTCTTGGCGGCGGCGGCCTTCTTGGGTGCTGCCTTCTTGGCTGGTCCAGCAGCTTTCGCTGGGCCTTTAGTCACGCGTCCAGATTTTGTCTTGCCGAGCACCTTTTCTTGCTCTACTATTGCGGGGGCCTAGCACGAAAGATTAACATGGATCAAAATGACTTCAAGTGAGTGAGAAAATAACATACGGGTGCGGGTGTCTTGCGTTTGCTGGCGGTGTTAGCCTTGGGCTTTGGTGCAGCAGCTTTCTTGGTAGCTGGGGCCTTCTTGGGTGCGGCAGCTTTAGCTTTTGATGCGGTCTTCTTTGGTGCAGCGGCATCGGTAGTGGTCTTCTTAGGACGGCCGGGTGATTTGGCTGCAACTGCCTTCTATACAGAAATTCGTTTAGTACAAAGATGGTTAAGGGTCAGGGTTAAATTTTGGTACATACCTTGGGAGCGGCGGGCTTCTTGTCAGTAGCAGGCTTCTCGGATGCAGTCTTCTTTGCAAGCTTGATGGTGCCCGAAGAGCCTATATGTACATGTCAGACACAGACGCTCGATGTGACGGTGACATGAAAATGAACATTCCTCCCGTATTGGAAGAACTGGCGACAGCAAAAGAAACTCAATTGGCAAGCAGCAACAGATCCACGACAACAAGAGATACAGAAGAGAGTATTGAACGTTGTAGTTAAAGCTTGAAAGGGCACATGAAATACTACAAATATAAAACATACCTTTTGGCTGCTCAAAGTCGCCTTTGTCCACACCTGTGCGAATAGCCTTGTTGAATTGGGAATCAAAGGCGGCGCTAGAGACGGCAGGGATCTTATTGTTTGCTTGGATGTACTTCTTGATAGCTGGACGGCTTTGTAGAGGAGTTAAGTTAGCAAAATAGTCGCTGACGATACGCGCCCGCAAAAAGTAAACAAAGCAATGATGTAGGATATTTTGGCATGTAATGCTCACCTGCTACCATTGCGTTCCTTGAGCTGCACAGAAAGAAGACGCGTCAGCATATGCAATCTCCAGGCATTTATGGTTTGAAATGTGAGACAAAAACAGCTCGGTCGCCTGATGAAAAGTGGACATCGAGCAAAAGCATCATGATGGCGCGTGCGACTGTAGACCTACAGTGAGGATAGCTTCCTTGATCATGTCTGTAAAAACGCGTCAGTAAAGCCTCGCGATCACATTCCAAGCTTGTCTGAAGCTGTGCGACAATGTGATGTCGACATAGAAGCAGCGACATACCTTTGTAGGACGCATGACTTGGGCCGGCAGCGGCCTTCTTCTGCGACGCAGCAGCGGTGGCTTTCTTGGGAGGCATTGCAAGTTGTTCGTATGGATTAAGAGCGGTATGGATGAGGAATTGAACGAGGTGCTAGAAGTCGGAATTCAAGTTGATTGTTGTTTGTGGATAGTCGTGGGCGCAAGTTGATTTCCGGAACAGCACTGAGGGGAGGGGAACAGGGCGGGTACTAATAGTCTCGGTTGTCAATTGTGATCCGTAGGCGAGACCCTGGCTCACAAATGCGGGTCACCTAATTTCCTTACTTTTGATTGGTTCCGTCTGTTTACGCAACTCCTTGATAATCAACTCATCCAGCATTAAGGTATCGATGCTTCGTCCGCGTAACTTTCTGCTCACTTCTTAACTCCATCCACACCCCAACCTTCGCTTTGCTATTGCCGCGCATCACGAGTGTGCTTGTACTTGGTCTGATTCCACCAACATTCACGAGGGAATCGTCCGATGGGGGTAGTATTTACCAGGCGAGACATTCGGTGATTACCCACGCTTGTCACGCTACCTTATCCTTTCTCTTCGCTTAGCAGTTACTATTCGTCTCTTCTGCTTCAGTACAGTGATTGTTTTTTCACACTATCCTCGAACCTTACCTTATAGCTTCCTGTGCCACTGTTGTTACTCTCCGTTTGTGACTTGCCTTCAAATGTGAACGCCTTGAGCTTTGGTTAATGTCTCCCATGGCCCAATCGCTGCCATATAGGCCGTTTCATTACCGTTCAGACCATATTGGACATTTCCTCTACTCTCTAGAATGATGATGCCTAGGGTATGAAATGCCTCTGTCTGGTTGACTGTGATTTCCTTTCCGACACCAAGCTTCATTGCAGGCAAAAGGACCCAACCCCCTGCCTCACCAAGGTGCGGATTCACAAGACCGGATGTGAAACCTAGTGTGGTGTTCCTGTTCAGCTAGTCCTAGCTGGGAGATGCTATGACTGCCTTGTACTTGTCGTTTGCCTTTGTGTATCGCCCAATATTATGCCATAATAGCATATAAAAAGCTGGTCGCCAAGTTCCACAAGTGTGTTGCTGAAGTGCGTTGGCGGTTAGCCAGTTTGAGCGGTTCCGTCCGCACGAGGACAATGTCTCAGTGGAGTCGTGGATCCTGCCGACAAACTGCTTCGAATAACCACCACTCCTCACACGTGCCGATCTGAGCACCAAGATGGATTAGGGAAACTCTCAGATTGACTGGGAGAAAAGTTCACTCAGCATAGGTTCGTTGCACCTTTCGCCTTGCTCGTCGAACCTTCAGTTACCGCCACTGATTATATGTAAAAAGAGATTATATTAAGACGTATAAATAGACTGTTACTCGCTGTTTATAGGAAGGACATGGTTGAATCTATGTGCGGGATTGAATGCCCTTATATAGGCCTGACCATACAAAGAGTCATGTTGAGCTCCACAGATGGCCTGTGGACAAAAGCTTTTTACAAGCAAACAGCAAATAGCCAGTGCATAGAAGCTCCCAGTTTGCTTCATGCATATTCCAGTAAATAACTTAGAAAGTGCTCGGTTCTCCTATTTTTACATTACTGGAAATTCCGGCAAGAGCTATCATTCTCTAAATATTGTATCCGTTCAACAATGAGCTTTCAACTGAGTCAGGCTTTTCCACATCCCCAAACCTAGGAGAGAAGGATCTAGCAAAATAGACAGGAAGGTCCGGCGCCTGGACGCAATGGAATTCCATCCCCATTGATGTAGCAAGGTCTTCACAGTGGCCGGAGTCTACCTCTGCTCTACGAGAGCAGGCCACTATAATTTGGAGTAGTACAATGCAATCGATCAAAAGCAGAATTTGTACCATGATGAGGCAGACCAGATTTTATCCACCCTCCTCGCAGTTTCACTACCCTTCAAAGATTTGTGAAGACATGCTTTGAACGCAACTGGCCATTCATGTGTCCAGAACAGCGAAGACAGCTCCGAGCAGTATTCGCTTCGTATGGTCTTATTCGAAAGCTTGATCTATTGCAGTGGTGAACGGCATTGGTAAGAGTCAAGAACGACGGTGCCACGATGGGGCACGTCATGGAAATGTAGATTGCTTGATTGTAATGATTAACAGTGTGATGGACGAGAACCGCAATATCCTCAGGGCTGTTTTTAATGTATGATCAAATAAGCGAGTTATTTAACCCAAAAGCGCTTGGTTTGATCACTCATTAAGAATGCCTTTTACTCGTTTCTGTGTCTTCCCAGCTGAGAATCAATTCCATGATCTTGGCGCTAGTTCAACCAGCCTATCACAATCATTCAAGGCTAGGCGGAATCCCATAGGTTTTAGCCTCGACCCAGGCGCACGTTGCAACATCATCACCCCCATTATCAACCTCCTTGCTGACAAGGTCTCTTTCCGCGCCAGCATTGAAGTAGCTAAAGCCATGACCATCGTGCTGTCCTTTGGCAACCTTGAACAGAGCGTCTGCGGCGTACCACTGCAAACGCTCTTCGAGGACTAGGATAGAGAGAAGCTGGGCTATTCCCCTATGCCCGTACAATGCCGCAGTATGGAGGTATGTGTGCCCGGAATAGGTTTGTTTATCGATGTCCGTTGTTATATCGAGCAGTAGCGTGGCGATCGGAAGATGTTCATGCCGCATAGCGTCTCACAGCGGTTTGCGTTTGCCTTCGTTCACGGCATTATGATCGACATCGAAGGCAACGAGTAGCTTGACGAGCGTTCATATTGCCCGAGTGAGAAGCGATGATCAACGCGATGGCTTAATACATCATCTTTGCGTCTATATCGACGTTAGTCTCTGTCAGAAGCTTCGCAAAATCTTATTCTTCTTCTTCTAATCAGTAAGCAGCGCGATGCAGTATCTGCCTTTCGACAAGATCTTTTGCATTTAACATTAATTTCGTAGTCAAGCAGAAGGTCTTGCAACGATTATGTCTTTCTCTTGAAAGACTTGATGTAGAACAAAATGTTCATCTAAATGCACGTTTGTCTCTCGAAGCAGTAAAACGCTTACTTTTTCTATCATGTCGTTTTGAGCTGATCATCATAAGCGACAACATATCGTGCTGCTTGTTTTTGAGCACGTATGAAGACAATTGCTCTTCTTCTAAGACAACGCTTGACGTCGGCGAATGAAAACCCTCGGTGCGAAGCCTGGGGGACCGTCTCGGAGCCCTTGAGGCTCGCTTAGCCGAACACTCAGACAGCACAAAGTAGTCTTGCTGATCACCAAGGGCTTCGGACCAGCTCGGGGTCTTCTGAAGGTTTCTAATCGCTGCAGATGCCTTGTTAGCATATTTATGAATGTTGATTAAAGCATTAATCTAGACGGTGAACTGAGCAGTGAGGCATGTAAAGAGCTGAGCAATAAATTATGGAGCGCCATGTAGAGTGTTTGGTAGAGAGCTTTCTACGAGTTTGGTGGGAAGTTTGCTGGGGAGCTATATAGGATGGTTGGAGAAAAATCATGTAAATGTTTGATAGAAAGCCATGTAAAGAGCGTGAGAGCTTTCTATAAAGCTAATTAGCATGTGCTTGGAAGTATATATGGTTTCTAAAATCTCCCCACTACTTCCGACGCATATGAGGGTATAAAAACATTATAGTCGACCCATCGGCCTACAATCACGTTTCATTAGCGGGCATCATGATGCGTGGGCTCATGGTAAGCAGCCACGCAGCTGGCGCGGGGTATTCGGATCTTTATGCCACTGCTGTTACTTCCCTAGCATACTGTCGTCATACAGCTTCCATATACCCAATAAATCGTGTAGCATATACCCAGAAACTCATTGACAAGCTTGTCGGCATTCCCTCGATTCGGGTTGGTGGGGTCTACTAGCCTGATGTCGGTGTATCCGCGCAGCTGGTATGTGGATGGGCGTTGTAGCGACCAAGCTACACATCGCCGGGTCTGCGGCACCTAGAGTTGTACATGGCACTGTGAAAGGCTTTGGAAAGGGTTACTTGATACGCTGAGCGGAGTGAGGTTGCAAGTATGCGCTTACTTAAGCGCGTGGCGCAGCCAATCAGCGAGCGTCCTTTACGCTTCTCCATATCAACAATTTGACAAGTATCACTTTGCAAGTTGCGTTAGAACAGTAAGGCAGCAGCAAATATATATATATAAATGCAGATACAGCTTGCAGACCCTGATTCCCACATTATTATGTAGTTTCACCACAACGGCGCCCAAAATCCTCTCTCAACCTCCTCCACCATCTCCCTACCGCCCTCCTCCTTCTCAGCACTATCACCGCACCTGCCCACGTCTCGCACCCCACCGACAATCAACCCTAATGCGTCCCCCGTAGCCTCGACGTCTCTATTATGCGCCACTAGCAACCGATTCGATTGCTATCCCTCTAGCTAACAATTCACTTCTAATAAAGCCGCCCAAATCAATCCTCGTCTCCTGGGTTGCATGTCCGTTTGAACATAGCCACCGGCTAGAAAGAAGCCCGTTTGAATGTGCCCGAAGAGGGTAATGAGAATAAAATAAGCAATTGTGGTAATAGACATGTACCCTTCACAGGGAGAGGGAAAGGAGCAGGAAGATAGAAATGACGAGATGAAAATCGCCTTGCAGCTCCAATTGCAAGCTGAACCCAATCAAGAAAGGCACCCAAGGCCATACACACCACCTCGCCATGCCGCGCTAGCAGATCCAAACGAGGTCGTGCTTTTCGAAGAAGCCCCCTTAGAGAAGCAGTACCATGGCGCGTAATTGGGATGTAAGAAGTCATTGAGAACACAGGTGCGTCGTTTATATGAACAGTGATATCCTTCACCTCCGAATCAGACTTACGACATTGGCCGTGTCCCTTGGTTTCCAGCTGGGATGAGTTTTGAATTTGGGCGTCTAAGTCCCTTTATACTTGCCCGATGGAGAGCGGATTGCGTTATTAATGTCAGTGCCGTCATTGTCGGTATCGTGGGTCATAATGGAATTTTCTAGTAGCATTAGACATGTCTGTGTGAGATAGGGCGGTCTGTACTGACTTAAACGCAATGCCTGTCTGTCCCTCTGAATACCACTCTCATCTGATGCAGATAAGGTCGATATTTGAGTGTCTAAAGGCTTGAAGCGTGTTTCTGTAAAGAAAGCATCCGGGTCCTTACTCTGTCCCCCATTAGGTTCGAGATGTGGCTTGATGTTGGGTTTCTCTTCTTCTGCTTCGTCGTCCGCTTCCGTATCTGTGTCTTTCGATTGATCTCGCCAGTCTTGGCGGATCGAGGGATCAGGCTGGGATGCTTGTCGATTTCACCATGAGACTCGCACTTTTTGTTGCCGTTCGCCGACGGGAGGAGGCCGTTGGGGCATGGAGGAGTATCTGAGGTGCAGCTCTCCTTTTTTTCGCGGAGGATGGGAGATCTAGATCGTCGTCATCAGTCAGTATTAAGATCGTCGAGTGGAAGTTTGTAGTCTCATTTAGCGAATGAGCCCGCCACAGAAGTCAACGGGCTGCTTGGCGAACCATGCTCTCCACCCTGCTCTGGGCTTTGCTTCCCCCCTTGCTCGTCAGAAGTCGAGCTATTGTTGCTGTAGATGACACTGCTGCCTCCGGCCTCGATGCCGTTGGGCTCTAGTGCTGGCTCACACAACTTAGACCCCTCCGGTGGAGGCCCACTCATATCTCGGAATTCGATCACATTATAGTCTTGGAGTCTTCCGCTCGTTTTATGGCTTGGTCCAAAAGCTACATGCTTGTTGCCCTTATTACTGGGTGTTAGTACGTGAGAGTTTAACTTTGGTAATAGACCACCGCCAGACAAGCCGGCTTTGGTTGATGAATGACCATCAGAGCGTTTGGGGTCCAACTCAACGAAGGCCATTATATACTTCACACGCAAGAGCAGCTAACGGGTGTGAATGAAAGGACAATTTCATATAGAGTTTGAGGTGGAATCCCAAAGCGAACAAAAGAAAGCAAGACGAGATTCATACACTTTTGAGTCGAATTTCCAATAGCGTTGCTGTGCCAATCTCCTTCCAACCAAAGGACCGCTGAGGGCTACGCGGTTCACCGTCGTCGTTTCTTGCACCCGCACCCTCCCCTCAGGCGCGATCGCCAATCTCTGGCTGTCGCTGCTGAACTGCCCCACGCCCAGTATGCAAGTAGCTCGACCACCCATCCCACATGCGACGGCACACATTGACGCGGCTCTCGACCATTGGAGCCTGGTATTGGATCCAGCCCATATGCTGGATGTTGGCTGCGCCCTCGGAGATGACCATCCATCAAGTCTTATCAGCTACTGAAGCCTGGCTTTCCAGCAGTGATTCAAGCAACAGAGTCAACGGTACCAAGCCTCCCTGATGCCTGCCCAAAAGCTCGATCGACGTCCCGGGGCCAAGTAACCAGACCAACGCCATTGCGGCATCCTTTGTCAGCACCGTTAGTAAGACACGTAAAGCCATTGTTGATCGCAGCGCAGACCGATACTTTTGCTGTCTTCGGCTTACCGGCCGTGTCTGGCTTCACGCTCAGCCCCTCCGTGCCAGATCATTAGATCACATGGCCAGCCAGACTTTGACGAAAACCCGTAAGATGGAGATAAGGCAGGTAGCATGGCAGCCGTCGTCCTGATCCGATTGTCGCTTCGCCCCGGAATCCTCGCCACAAGCTGAAGCTCCCAACCAGTACTGCAGCAGAGTGGCAGATTAGCTGAGCAATGGTGAAATGGTGGTCGGCAGAATAAGACAGACGCAGCAGGGTCTGGAGCAGCAGAGCTGAGCGAAAAGGTGCTTCTGCATGCTCTGAAAAGTACCCATCATCGTTCGAGCTGAACTGCAGCACGGACGAGGTCCGAGGCGGCGAATAAGACGACCTGGCTACATCGCTGGCCCAAGCCCTAGGCCAAGTCATACACTGTGAAGGGTAAAAGCCCTTGGGCCAGTCTGAGTTGTCTGCCAGTGTAGTCAGAAGTACAAAGGATCGCGATCGGGTGGGACTGTCTTCGACTGGGTCGGCAGCACTGGAGCTGCCTGGGTGAAGAGATCGTCGCAGTAGTTAATGTATTCCAGGGAGTGGATTAGATTTGGAGTGAGGGTCATGAGACAGATAGCACGAACAGACAACAGAGCGATTGAGGAAACAAGGCGACGCCAGAGATAAAGAAGAAAGGGAACTGAAGGATAAATGGACGATAGGGCTAGTGGGTTGAATTGGCTGAGTCTCCAAGGTAGATGAGGCAGAAGAATCGGCGCCATTCTACAATATGAATGCCGGTAAAAGAAATTGGCATTCGATATGATGCCATGGTGCGGCAGCCATTTGAATCAAGAGAATTACCGCTTAATACTATTAGCTCGATTCTATATAGGTCACTTTGGTATTCGATGACTACCACTCGTATTGACTATTGTGATGTGTGTGTAGGATGCAGGATTAGATACAAAATAAAGCGAGCCACTAAGCAGGTAAACAAACGGGCCAGCTACAACTTACAAGATCCACCTGTACGCGGTGCTGGCTACGAACCTTCTACTTGTTAGAAGAGCCAAGAGATCTCACTCACCAAACGAATCGACTACTCTGACATGCGCACGAAGCTCTGAGTAACAAGCTCGAAAACATGTTCTAAGCTTCTGAGTATCGAACGACTTAACATGCTCTTCGTCTCTGAGCAGACGACATCGATTTAGACCGAGCGTTACGTCTTTGTCACGCGTTAATGCTTATACACATTCTCTTCGAAAGCTCACGTCGCAGTGATCAGCTTCTACATACACGATAACGCGAAGCCTGTGATCTGTTACTCGCACGGTCAGCTCGCTCGAGCATAGCTCTTCGTCGCTCATTTTATCGATGTGATTGCACAATGTACAACTGATCTACGGGATATAATGTCTAGAATTTTGAGTTGGCTGCTTGCAGCAGGATTTCCTCGAGCTCATCTGACTGGGTATGGAAAGTGGCAGCGACTACTAAGATAAACAACAGTGTGATTTTTGAGCTCTAAAAGTCTGTTTTGGGCGCAGAGAGCTTTTTCACACTACATACATCGTCAGATACTACTCTATGTGCTTCATAACCTTTGACTGCATAAGCACGTTAAAATGAAGAAATATAAAAATATAAAAAAAGGTAAACAAACGCACTTTCTTCGGCTCACATCGGGTGCTAAACATAACACGTGAGAAGAGTCGCGTACGGCCGTCAAGACGCGTTCTCATATTCGCGTCTCCCGTCAAAACGATGCATCTGCATATTTTACATCTCCAACGCTTCACAGCACAACCTCAAGATGCCTTATGGGGTTTCCAACTCGTTCAAAAGGTATTTCTACGTATCTTAGAATAGGGTGGACTGAGACCCACTGATCCAATCTACAGAGGCACCCTCAGGACTTATTCGCGCCAGTTCCATCGCGTTACCGACAGCTTCAATGACGAAGTCCCACGCAAGCGGATACGTATGGACGCGAATGGCATAGTCGTAGCAGAAAATCTCGGTCCGAAGATCATATCTGGACCTTCCGCCCCTCCCGCCACCGAAGAACCAACGAGCTCCTCAACCGCGCCTTCGAGCCCGCAACCTGCGCTCTTCTCAGATGACGTACCACCCGACACCGACCAAGCTCCTCAGTCTCCGCCCTCTTCGCCTCCGCACCATCTTCCATCACCCGAGCCGGCAACACGTAAACCCGCCTTCTCCTTTCTCAAACGCAAGCGATCAGCTCGCGGCAGTGCAGTTTCCAACTTGATCAATGAGCCGCTCTCCGATATCAATCACAACCCGCGCAAAATACCACGACTTGGAAAGAAAATTCCTTTGACACAAATGCAGATTGATCTGGGCGGAGAAGTGCGCAGGACTTGTAGGATATGTGGGATGGAGTATATACCGTCGAACAGGGAGGATGCGGCGCTGCATAAAAACTTCCATGCTATGAATTTGGGAGGAGTGGACTTGGGAAAGGCATTTCTGAAGGATGAGGGAGCTAAGAAAATCCCTTCTGAGCGCAGATCAGAGGGCGTGGCAATCGTGATGGTGGACCGGCGAAGCGCTTTAAGCGTGCGGAATAAAATTAAGAAGGTGCTTGGCATTGTCAATGCTGAGCTGTCTGCGACGGAAATACAGGATGACCAGTTGTGGGGTGGCTTGCCGCCGAATGCTTCCCATTCATTGAAAAGGGTCATCGAGACACGCAATGTCAGAAGTGATGGTCCGGATAAGCGACGAGATCGGTTCAAGGCTTTCCTATACATTGTAGGCGATAATTGCGTTGGGTTCTGTCTGGCTGAAAAGATCATGGCCGCATATCAAGTAATTGATCCTCTGGGCGAAGACGAGACCAGTAAAGCCATCCCAACTTCCAGGAGTTCATCCATAACGATGTCAACCACTGCTGACGCAGCCTTGTTGGGGATCTCTCGAATATGGACGTCTAAGTTGCACCGAGGTCAAGGTATCGCTGTTGAGCTTTTGGAGTGTGCTAGGAGCAACTTCTTCTATGGAATGGAAGTGCCAAAGGACCTCGTAGCATTTAGTCAACCAACGGACAGTGGAGGCCAACTTGCGAAAAGGTGGTTCGAAGCGGAGACCGGATGGCATGTATACAAAGGGGATTCATAATCCTACGTATTCAATGATAGAGCAATCTCGAAGATCGAACTTGGTCCATCTGGACAAATTGTGTGCTTGTAGTCCTCTGTTCCGTGTATCTTGTCAGGCCAATAGCTGCGTGCGGCACCATTAAATCTTGCACTTCTCCCTTCGCAGGACTCTCTAAGAGACACTCGAACGTCCGAAATTGCTGGACTTCCAGACCTTGTTTGTTGATGGTTGGCTAATCACGAGCCTTTATGCGTGTAGCATCATCAACGTCGCGTATGTGAAGAATCTCTTTCAAGGCATGACCTCCACAATCTCCATTAACCAGACCCGGAGCAAACACCAACCGTAGCTTGTCAAGACGTGATGAGTGCTTGAACTTCTTTCTTATGGCTTCTAGAGCCTCTTTCCACGGCTGCATGTGGACTTTGCAAATTTCCATGGAGACGGAATTGCAATGGTGGTATACAAGTGGCTGGTGGTCGTCAATGTGCACGAGGTCTAGGTCAGGTAGATCGATGTAGAGATTTTGTATTAGCTGAATCTTGGTATGTGTGTGTAAGTCTAGCTTACTCCGGACTACTCTGATGTGAAATACTTTCCTACTGCGATCGATAAATCTGGTCTTGAAAGAAAGCAGAAGTCCCGTCTCTGTTGAGCGGTTCTTTTGAGGGCACGAAGGAAATCTTTGATGTAAATCGGCACTTGTAACGGAGATTACGAATGCATTCTCGCTGTAGAGTATCTCTGTCGCCTCGCGATGAATCTTACGGTTTATGTATAAGATAGCTGGGCATGTGCCTGGTATCCATTCAACTGGGAGAGTGGAGTCTTGATCGACAGATTGATTGATCATGTCGTACTCGATTGAGGGGGGAGCCCAGGTGTCAAGATCGTACTTTGAACAAGGCAGGACAAGCCGGTAAATCTGCAGTCGAATCTCACAGGGTAGTCGCAGAAAAGGAGACGAGTTTGACGACATAACGGATCATTGTAGTCTGGTTTGGAGGGAAGAATAACGATCGAATGATGAGATATGTAGATGTAGATAAAGGCACTCAGATGTCCCTCGAGACTCGAGAGGTAGTGGTTGCCAGGTACGAGTACTGATTGTCCATTGATGCCTTCCGGATCGGCAAAAACTTTAATAGAAAGTCCGCCCGCCTCGACCGTCAGTCACCGCGATTCCATTCCAGGGTTCACTCGGTTCTCAAGCATCGGATACCTTAAGGTGATGGAAGGTGACTCCCGGATCCTCCCCGGATCTTTGGATGCGGTACAACTCAGTCGCTCGAGCTGCCCTCATGACGGCTATCCCTAATCCTGACCGTCATGTCTGGCACCAACCCTTTCCGCCGTGAAACTACACTTCAAGGAGCTTCAGCCAATGCGTCCGGTGCAACGGACATTGAAAGGGTTGAAGCTCGCTTTCCCGCCATAGACACAGGAAAGCTGCATTGGTCGCTTCGGCGAAGCTATTCAGACTTTCGGAATCCTCAAGCTAATACTCAGCAGATATTCCTCCAGCGCCGAAGACCAAGACCGTTCGCATAGTATCTCCTCATTCCTCTGCATCCGATAATGATAATTTCATCCCACATGGCTCGTTTAATAATCCTCGATCCTTTGCTGGTCCACCTCCACTGGACAGCGGGTCTGCTGAAAGCTCCAAGGAAAACTCGCCCATCAACCCATTCAGCATAGAATCCGATGAAGGGGAGGCCACTACGGAAGATGAGGACCTTCGCAAGAATACAATTGGTAATGCTGGTCATCGATTGACAGGTAATACGGCGTCGAAAATGTCACCCAATTCCCTCCAGAAGACCCTCGCCAAGAATGCATTCGTAACCAGTACATCAGACACAGGCGAGAGGAGTGAGGATGGTATTCCGAACGCAGCCACTGGTGCTATAAAGCCGCATTACGATGTTGACGAGTTCAAGCGCTTGCTCTTGACTGGAGAGAGGAGCGTGGCAGAGGCTAGTGCTCTGTCTACCCCTTCAATTCATGGCCAAGGCACCCAAAACGTTGGTGACACTAGCAGTAACACGGATGCATCTTCAATCTCTCGGCACTCCATCTTTGAGCCGCTTCCAGAGATAAGTCAAGATACCCCCCGAACGTCACATGAAGTTTCCCCATCTGGGGAAGAGCGGCAGTTACCAGTGCAAAACCTATCTCCTCGCACCGAGAGGATCCGCCCTCCTGCACCGAAAACTCGCCATGGTAATCCCGCGTCGGGGACTGTACCGCAAAACCTTTCTTGCCAAGATTCAGGTCTATCCCTGCAGTCGTCTGGCAACAGCAACACAACCTTTCCTGGATGGTCGACCATAGATTCACCTCAAACGCCTACTGATCTGAACAAGCCATTACCTCTTACACCAGCCGTAGAGCCCTTAGAAGGTGCGGTGCTAAAACCAGCTCTATCCGCCAACAGGCGGCCACGAAGTGAGTACATTAAACCCGAAGGTACACAAACCAACAGCCTTCCACTGAAGCGGGAACCCCCGGCACCGCCCCTGGCGAGACGGCGCAGTCAGCGCCGTCCAATTTCTTTAATAGGCCCTTCGGGACGATCAATGCGAATTTCAGAGGAGAACCTGGTAGAATCAAAAGCACAACCCCAGTGGATTCCCCTTGTGAGCCCAAAACCACCTCCACCTCCACCGCGGCGGTCTGGCCCCACCCGGAGCTTATCTACCGCCAGTACTTCTTCCTCTATTTCCGCTTTTCGAGCACCATCCACGACCTCTGCTACAGACGATGAAAACACCAACACTTCAAAATCGCCACCGCCACTGCCACCAACAAGAACCCCTTCAATTTCCTCCGTGAAACGACCACCCAGGCCATCCCCAGACGCGAAATCATCTCCTACAATGGCCCCCCCACTGCCACCTAGAAGGAGGGGCTCCAGTCACGGTAGTGTGACACAAAGCAGATCAAGCGGGGAGTATCGTGCGGACCGATGTAGGAGTGATTCGGGCGCTTCTTCCATCCCGCCAATTGGTGCGACGCCCTTGGGGCCTGGTGCCGATGACAAAGATGTTCTTGCTGACCTAACAGCGCTGCAGAGGGAAGTTGATGAGCTTCGGGGAAAGTTGAAATGATTGTGCCCTAATTACTACCCTTACGTCTGCACGCGTTAGATCAACATGGTGTTTACAATGATGATTTGGCTGGAGATGCGAGGCTTTGGCGTTACGAATAATTCGTCAGGCGTTTGGGTCGACATCTACATTGCTTCAAGAAGCGGAGGTGTTTGGGGCGAATTCTAAGTACAACTATGCTCACAGTTCTGGTGTCATACAGCAAGATCGAAAAGTGAAATTCTGGCCCGGTAAATGCAAACTCTGATGATCGTAATACACCCTCAAGTGTTCAACTCTACGTTCGAGTCTACTGTGGTTTCTTCAATTTGAGATTTCCTCAGCTCAGCTCACCCCATGGTCCATTTCCCTTATCCGCTCACCACAATTCCCTGCTTTCAAAATCTATTTGTCCTTCATCAATCATTAATCTCAGTTGTCTTCACTGTTGATGCACTCTTTGGGAATTAAGATGACAAAGCGAATGGGACTTCAGCCCAATAAGCGTTCATCCTGTACTATATAAACAGCGACTTCTCCCCCCAAATATTTTCCCATCGACAACATCTTCCTTTTCCTATATATACATACCACACATGGTTCTTCCTTTATTACAATTTCCATAAGCTTGGGGGTTTTTCAACATATATATGCACCCTACTCTGGCGATTGTCCTTGAATGTGGCACTACTTCTACTCTAGATGTGAAACTCAGCAGTAACGTCAAAGAGTGTTCTAAATTCTTGACACGTGTGTAAGAGGTTTGCGTTAATAAGCCATGGTAGCCAGTAAATCCTCGAAAGAATTAGAAGATTGGACCAGACAGCTGGATCAATACGGGTGTATACCAGTTTGCATTGAAGACACAGGGAATTACTATCACACATGTTCAAGAAGTATATATTAGAAAGCTCCATGGTACAGCAACTTCTCGAGAATCAAAAACCATTCGGCCTAGCAAACAAGACGTTGTCTATGTCTCTGACCGGTAAGCCCCGTCCTTGACTTTGTTTGTTCGAGTTTGCTAACCAGAGATTAAAGGCTCAGGCAAAACACACGCTTATCTGATTCCATTGCTTACGGCTCTGTTAACCAAAGACACGACCAATGGAACCAAGACTTAATCTCAATTTCTATCATGTGAAGACGCGCATGTCAGCCTGTTCGTCCTCATGGGACAGCAATACAAGTCTTCATGGCTGCCGTGGGTCTTACCCGAGATTTCTACGTGAGATCTGCTGTTATTCGTGGTGACATTCAGACATATGCAAGTCAGTTGCAGATCTCAATCGATGGATGCGAGATATTAGTCGCAACATCAGGCCATTTACTTGACTTTGCGGAGCGTTGTTCGAGAGCTGCTCTCTTTAGGGGAAAAAACTCCATCATCTGGGCATTGATGAAGCGAATCTTATCATGAAGGAGGATTGGCACGAGGCATTACAGAAACTGGAATGTTTCATTCCCATCTCAGGCCATTCTTTGGTTGGCTATGCACATCATGCTTTTCGCATTCTGAACTCGAGTTTGCTATGAATAAAATCGTTGCCTATGACCACATGAGAATAGGATTTCTGAAACGCTTCATTAGCTGCGATCATCGAACCATCATCAAATACGAGCTGATATATCTGCGAAAAAGTAGACGAAAGAATTGAATGTGCGGTTACGTGAGGCTGGCTACCAATGGAACGGAATTAAAGAGGTTGCAATTGCTGTACGACAATGTGGCAGATGAGCTCAACTCAGCAAATGAAGATTTAAACAAAGAACCCGGTATCTTCAAGGCTCGCGTCCATACGCTGATGAACGAAGTCAACAGAGCAAAGGCAGGCGAAGCAGAACGCCTTGGGTGCTGGCATTTGAGACTTAGCCTGCAAAACCCTAGCCTCGATCCGGCAATGGCACGGCTTGTTGAAGAGATTACAGAGTTCGACATACACCCTAGCGATAAAATGCGGTCGCTTTCATAACACCTGACACTATCAAAACGACTACAAGCAAGAAAGCAAACGATGTCAACGATGTTGAAAAGTCTGACAAAGAACCAGCTGCGGAATAGTTGGTATCAGGCCCAGAGGACCATTGGATTCAGCCCAGCTTTGGTAAGGCCGTCTTCACCCGAGACGGTGGCGAAGACGATGAGATGGACACGACACATTAACGGGTATCAACATCAAATACTATTCGCAGTATTAGCCCTCTACTTAACGACTATTTGGACACGGGTGGCGTTAAAACAGTGTGCAATGCCCACTATCACGCCGAACAGAAAATGTTGCTTGATTGGGAGCGTCTCCAGTACCGTAGCTACATTGGCCGGTGATCAGTAGCCAATTGTTGCAGTCATACGAATGGACTGTTGGTGCGATGTGTACGTGGCCTGAAAGTTCGAGCCAAAAAAGCAGACTAGCACGTTAAATAGCCAATAGAGTACTCATTATTGCTGTATTCGGATTTGCACCTTGCATTACTTGAGATTTCACACTGGTGTGCTCTTCTTTTTCGCCTTCAGTTCTCACCCCTTAACCCCTACTTCCCCCCTCCCGCACACAACATCCTCCCATCACAAGCATTTCATCCACAATCTCACCCTCATCAGCTTTGACACGTGCTCTCCCCTCCACTCCTCGCTCAAAGCTAAAGATTCTCGGGTAGTAAAAAAAAAGGGGGGGAACCAAGATGCTCGAGAAAGCCAGACGTAGTGCGGGATGTTAGATGTCTCACTTTATTTTCCACTTTACTACTTCACCTTCTACATACGGCCACAGACAACAGAAAACTGGGCAATCTCCTCACCTTCAAACCAAGGCATCCGGATATGTCTGGTTTGTGCGCCGCTTAAGGATGCTTTTGTACCATCCCACCTGTCCCTCGCTAAGGACCTACTTTGCTCCTAACCCTTTAGGATACACTTTCCATCGCTCTTATTTCCATGAACTCCTCTTGGACTGCGCCGCTGCTGCCTGACGGGTGCTGCGTCTCACGTTTCAGCTATGTCACTAACAATTGTAGAACACTGTCATGATTGGCTAAGCGGCATGCTCCGGCCATGAAAAGTGCTCGAAGGTGGCAACGCCGAGGGTCAGCACTATTCACTGCTTTGCAAATTTGGTCCCACCCACCCACTTCATTAGTCCTAGTTGGAGTCCTAGTTCTTGACGCCTTGAGGCAGCCTTTGAAGTCATTTTTGGCCTAGGGATCTGTGCATAAATCGGACCTCGGATTTTGATATGTCATCACAGAAACACTGGTCTATCACTCGAGGATGTTCCGTTAAATCCACAATGTTATCGACAAATACCTCGATAGACATGATCACGAAACATTTCTGCCCCTTCCACTTCTAGCCTCGAAGGTGAGCAGCGGCTGCTTTAAGGTGAGCCGAGGTGAGCGGCCTTGAGCCGTGCCTGAGCCGAGGTGAGCTCCGCTGGGCAGTGCAGGGGTGCAGCACGCTGGAGCCTGAATGAGCCTGGCTTCAATTGCCTACGCTCCTTCAACGCTGCTACCTACGCCCATCAACCATTGCTGCCTAGGTTCACCCTCACTCACATTCTAACTATGCGGCTCGATCCGGCCCGGCCCTTTCACTACAGTATAGTACTATGTACGTCATGTCTTATGCTCTCCGGGCCGTGGCGTCATTCGCATTGCATAAAATACTAATGTGGCTGTTGGGTTGGGTATAACACAACTAGCTTAACCCTCTTACACCATTGATATAATGATAGCGTAGCAGTAACCGGTGCCCGCAACCGCACCGAATTTTCAAAACCCGAACATGCAAGATTGACTGCTTGATTAACATGTATTCAGTGATTGTGTAACCGATCTCTTCGTGTTTCCGCCCTGAAAATACTTCAAAGCGTGGTGAGTGCCATATCCCCAGTCGGGGCCACAGTTAGATTAGATAAAATAGGGAACCGCTACCCGTACATCCTCCTGGCTTACATGTACTGTACACCCCCTTTGCTTACATGTACACCCCCCCTGGAAAACCTGGAATTTCCATTGCGCATCACTTAGTTACACACCAAATTTAGTAGGTACTTCAAGGTTTTACATATGATTCCGAATGATCTTCCCCACAACCTCAAATTCGGTTAATCTAGCCTAGTAAACCCACACATTAGACTTGTTGTAACCCTTCTGACATCCATCGCCATCGCCATCGCCATGACCGACCTCACCGGCATCCCACCTGTCAGCACCGCCTTCGCCGGCCCCATGTCTTTGGCTCCACCTCCCGTTTCGGGGCAGGTCTATGACGATGTAAAACTTCTGATAGAAGGGCTCAATCAATACGCTGGGCCAGAGGGGTATGCTGTCGTCACTGCACGTACCAAGAAGTCCAAGAAAGGTGTTGATCGGATTGTCTATATACGGTGCGATCGTGGAGGAAAAGCAAAGCTAAATTCAGCGGGTTTTGGAAGACGTCTCCACAGTGGCACACGGCTCATGGAGTGTCCTTTCAGCGCCGTCGGCAAACGGAACAAGAAGGGTGGCTGCTATCTTGAAGTCATACGAAATGGGGATCACAATCATACTCCTACACTCGCCTCAGCTCATCCAGCTCTTCGAAGGCTGGCCATGACAGAGGAGGTTCAGGAGTCAATAAGCTCTCTTACCAAAGTCGGAGTCAGGTCAACGCAGGTTTTAACTCATCTTCGGCTTGATGCTGATGAGGAAAATCCTTTCTTCACTCGACATGATATCTACAATGTAAAGAATCAGCAGAGAAGACAAGCTTTTGGCGTTCTGAGTCCTGTTCAGGCTCTTCTTCATAATTTGGAACGCGAATCCTGGTTCTGGCAGTACGAAAAGGACGAGCTCGATAGGATCACCAAACTCTTCTTCAGTCGATCAAGCTGTCGTGATATGCTGAAACGCAATAGCGAGGTACTCATCATGGACTGCACCTACAAGACCAACCGTTACAAGATGCCACTGCTGGTTATCACCGGAGTCACTGCTCTGAACACCTCCTTCTTCGTTGGATTCTGCTTCATGGAAGCCGAAAAGACAGCGGACTATGTGTGGGTTCTAGAGCAGCTGAAGCTTCTGTATACTCAGCTTGATCTACCTGATCCGGCAGTGATCTTGACTGACTGCGAGCGAGGTCTGATCAACGCTTTGCGAAGTGTTTTTCGTGGAAGTTCACATCTGCTGTGTATTTGGCACATTGACAAGAACGTTCTAGTTAACTGCAGAAAGCATTTTGATATCGAAGAGGATTGGCAAACATTCTACAAGGCATGGCATCTGGTCATGTATGCTAAGATTGAGGAGGAGTATCAATTTCAGTGGACCGACCTTCAGGAAATCTATGACACGAGTCATGAAGGAGCAGTTTCCTATCTAAGGAACGATCTACTGCTGATCTACAAGAAGAAGTTTGTTGGATGCTGGACCGATCGCAAACTACACTTCGGCAACCACGCTACTTCTCGTGGCGAAGGAAGCAATGCGACTCTGAAACGTGAGCTTGGATCATCCGTTGCTGACCTGAAGAGCGTTGTAGATAGTCTGAAGCTATTGCTCATGAATCAACGTCATGACTACATTGCGGCCGTTCAGATGGCGAAGACCAGACTACCTTTTCGTCTACGAGCTCCGATACTACGCGATCTTGTTGCTCATATGACTTCATTTGCTTTGCACAAGGTCATTGAACAGTACAATTTAATCACGACCACTGAAGGACCTTTGTTACCATGCACCAACGTCTTCACTAGAACCCTGAGCTTGCCATGCGCTCATAGAATCCAACGACGTATGGACGATACAGCAGGAGGTGGAGTTTTGAAGATAGAAGATATACACTCGCACTGGCGCTTTGAAGGCTCAGCTGTGAGTTTGTCCGTTGTTTCTACCGAAGTTACTCCTGAAGCTTCTGAAACATCCGATGCGGACATGAACGACGATGTTCCTACATCCTTCGTGTCGAACCTGTCAGATCCACTTCTACAAGTTCAAAACCCCGCTATTGTTCGACCAAAGGGTAGACCCGTAGGAGCAAGAGGACGACGAGGCGTTAGACGTCAGCAAGAGTTCGAGGATTCTACACAAAGAGAATTGTCACAGCATGAACATGTACTGAGGGAGGCGGAACAACATGGGCTACAGCAGGGGGTGGAGCAGGGGCGGGGTCGAGGTCGAGGTCGAGGTCTCACACGGGCAAGAGGTGGAGGGCAGCGAGGTGGAGGGCAGCGAGGTGAACGTGCTGCCACACCCCCTTCCACCCAAACGGATGCAGGCTTGTTTGCAGCATTTCATATGTAGCAAAAAAGGTGCTGAAATAGCGATATTAAAGCTCTTTAAACAGTGCAAAATTACTGTGGGGAAGATCATTCGAAATCATATGTAAAACCTTGAAGTACCTACTAAATTTGGTGTGTAACTGAGTGATGCGCAATGGAAATTCCAGGTTTCCCAGGGGGGGTGTACATGTAAGCAAAGGGGGTGTACAGTACATGTAAGCCAGGAGGGTGTACGGGTAGCGGTTCCCTATATATACCCCGAACTTAGAATAGGGAATTGCCGTTTCGAGACGGAAACGAAGCAGCGCCGCTTTAGAGGGAGCAGCGAGAGAGCAATAAGGGGGTACGAGAGAGCACGGGGGAGCACCGAGGGAGCATCGAAGAGGCACAGAGGGCGCAGGAGAGAGCACAGAGGGAGCATGAAATGCGTTCCCAGCCTCTCGGCTTGAACTGCCCTGTTAGTTCTCCAACACCTTAAAGCCCGCTTACTGCCCAGTTTTCGCTGCCTTGAACGATGTCATTAACTCTCTCATCAAGATGACTGATCTAGAAGAAGTGAAAGCACAAGTGCTTAAGATTAAGGCAAGGGTTGACACTGCCTTAAGGCAGAACACAAATATGAAGGATGAGAGATATGAGATCGTTCTATTAAACAATCCTGGGACAGGTAAGACTCGATGTTCAACCGCATTAACCGGGTTATTGATCGTGAACACGTTAGGCAAAACCATCGTAGCTCGCCTCTACGCAAAATTCCTGACTTCCATGTATGTGTTGTCAGGAAATGGATTCGTCGAGATCTCGGGATCTCGTCTTGCCAACGACGAGGTTGCTGGGGCCAAAAAACATATTGAGACGCTTGTCAATGCGGGTGGAGGTGCATTCTTCCTCGACGAAGCCTATCAGCTTACTCTCGGACATAATTATATTCGATTAATCGAGAAGGGGAAGAATCCATTTCACATCCAGGAAACACTCACATTCCTCGATGAGCAAAGAAACAAACAACCCCAACCAGGTAGCAAAACGACTCATGATACAAAAGCCACACAAAAGCCAATCCTTTCGAAGGAAAACATATATGTCGCTCCTCTCTTCCTCTCTCCTTACCCACTTTTTCCCCATTCGCATCCTTAAATCCTTGCTCTACATCACACCGACCGAACAAGAACAACCACTGTCGAAACACCCTCTAACGCCGTCCTCATTAATTACAGCTTCACCTAAACCACGGAGAACAACACAAGATGCCTGCCTATCCAGGCTTCCGACATCGAGAGAATGATAGACCACCTCTGGTCCCATTAAGGTACCTAACCCAACCTACCACCTCCCCAACCCCCAACAACAGCCCCACTCATCGCACCTGCCACCTCCAAGCCGGCACCGAAAACCACACCACCACTCAACCTAGACTCCACATATCCCCACACCGTACCAAGCCCATGATAAGCTCTCCGCGGAACATCGCCATTCGCTCAAGCACAACAACCAGCATGAAGGCCAGATTCGCCATCGCCAAGCTCGGTGCGCTGGAAGCGGAAAATCGTGCGGTTTCAATAAGGGGAGGGAGTATGATGATATGAAACGACAACAGCAAATATCAGTATTGGTATGGTGGGTCAAACAAGTTACGAGGACGAGATCAGCACAGGGGGCAGATACGATTTATGATGGTGGAAACAGGCTGACCTGACCCGCCGGGAAGGGAACAGCGTGAAATCGTCTTTTTGCTCTTATTGTAGAGATATAGATCAAGGTCAACGAAGAAACGAACAAACGCAACGACTGAAAGAGGTAGGTAGGTTAGGATGACAAGGAAGGAGTTGGGAGATAATCGATATTCAGTAAAGGACAGTCAGTCTAGATGTATTCATAACATACAAGAGCGAGCAGCTGACGCCGAATCCATGCGGTTGTACAGACCCGGTAAAACAACGCCTAACCTCCACCGCACAGGATGAAAAAAAGAAAACGAGGTCATTTTCGTATACAAAGGTATAGACGGATGGATAAACCCTCGTGACAGATGTGTGCCGTGGCCGTTAAGTTATCGTTGACGTGTGCTCGCGTGCACTATCTGTAGACAGATTTCAGAGGTGTGGCTACTCTCTTCCCAATTCATCACATGTCTTCCAGCAATGGGAACGGGGAACCCAGATGCAATGGTGTGCGAGTCATGAGTCTTCCGCAAGAGTCGAGACCGTGTTCAATGTGCGCTTGCAGTGGCTGTGGAGGATGGGACGTCTGTCAATTGGCGCACGGTTGTCAGCAGCGCATCGCCACTACCAGGGAAACAGATGGAAAGTGCGGCTGATCTCTCAGTGGAGTGTTTGGGTTGTGTTGGACAAGGAGGAAGAGGAAGAAGGGTAAGGTACTTACCGGTTGGGCTGACACCAGAAATCGTTTTCGTGACCTCTTCTTTGCCTAGAATATATCGTGTTAGTCTGTGTTGTGACATGGCATGGCCGAGCATGCCCAGGAACAAAGAGAATGATAGGCGTACCTGAGACCATATTCATCAGATAGAGCGCGCCATCGTGATCTGAGTAGTCGTTGTAATGCACAGCTCCTACCTTGGCCTGTAGAGATTTTCGGATTAGCATCACTCTTTCTGAACTGCACTGGGAGTCACGGCCATCTGTTCGTAAACGGCGGATGCAAAGTTCCAATCAATATCACAAGTGTGTGGTTGCTTGCTCGACTGTGGTCTTGCAACGTTCGTACTGATGAAAAGACGGGCAGGATGAATTCAAGAATCCACATACCAGATAGCCATTGTAAACAGTGTCGCTTGTGGTCGAAGGGAACGTCGACAACTTGTCATATTGGTCCTGCGTAGGGTTCTCGAGGACCCAGACGCCCTTGGTTCCGTGCTCCCAGCCGAACAGGTCTGCGGGCCTGGTCCCATTACACTGGAGACTCGGAGTGGTGTCGACCATGTGCTAAGAAACATTGGGGCATCAGTGAAATTCGTCATCTCCCCATCGTCAGTCGCTCACCTGCCATTCCTCAATCGACATGGCACCCTTCTCATCTCTCCGCTCCCTCTCTCTGCCCTCGAGGCTGGTGCTCCGTCGTTTCTTGTATCCATATCCGTTGCTGGCTGGCCTGATATTCGCAAAGCCGGGAGGCGCGGCGAAGGCAGGGATGAGGCTGCCCGTCCTCGATTTCGACGGATCACCCGGGGGGATCGGGAGCCAAGTGCCGCCTCCTCCATAACCCGGATATAAGTTCGAACCGGTGTCGGTCAGACACACGGACGTGGGATCCCCATCTGAATCCATTATACGGCCACATGCCGACACTGACCCTTCATTGTGCCAATTCCCCACGCCTCCAGGGAGGGTAAAGATCCCCACGTAGACGGACATAATGCGGCCGACAATGTTGTCGGGGAACACGCAGCAGAAATTGGAGGGAATGTTTCTGCACGTTGTGACGGGTGGCTGCCCTGGATAGGCCGCACATTCATCGTTACGCCAAGCGACGATGTTCACCGCTGAGGCCACACTCAACAAGGACGCAGCAAGGCAGAGTGACCGCATGTTTCGTCGTTGCGTATCGAACACGATGATAAGGTCGTGGTGTAAATCGCGCTTCAACGAACAATCAATCAATCGTCCAGCGAGAGACTGACGGACGGACTGCTGAAAATTGGGAGCGTGAGGGTCTGTAGAGCAGGCGCGGCAGAAGTACGAGCACGGATGGTCTGCTCGATGTCGAAATTGTACGATGAAGGTGATTGCTCTCTTCACGGCTGCCAGTAGAGAAAGATTGTGATGATGATGATGATGATGAGTGCCTGTGAGAATGATATCGTTTGACTGGCTCCTGGTCAACGTGCTCGCTGCGCTCTTTTATACATCATCGAGAGGATCTGTTGCCCGATAGCTCTATCGAGCATGGTACTCATGAAACACCAAGCTTCTATCTTCAGCGACGTATCTCAGCATCAAGATCCCTCTGAACTCTTTCCGTATGCTTGATGTATGAGACCTGCCCTGCTGTCGTGAGGGAGTGACCGCCGCAGCAGTCGTGCGTGCCAGGCTGGACAATCCCCCTTGATTGATCACGGCAGCGATCCTGGCGCTTGTATACTGAGGACGTCCCCAGTATCACCTCCATGTCCAACGCATGCGACCGTGTGAGTCTGTCGTCCAACATCGCCACGACCATCGCATGTCTGACTCCGCCAAAACCTTCTGTGAGGCAATGTTGAAAAATGATAGATATTACTGCTATTCTCGTCGTAAATTGCGAGCGGGATGGACTCCGCCCCGTTTCGGACCAGCATCCTATCCTTCTCCGCAGTTGGTCGACTGCAATAGCAACCACAGGCGTCTTTGTTTCAGGTTTCCTTCTGGCATTCAGTTGGCCTGAAACAAGGACACCATGTAGAACTAGGTACCGACCCCAGTCGAAACACCATTACCAACGCTGATAGTGGAATACGGTACTCCCGATCTGTCGAGCCCCCCCAAAACAGAGCTCTGGGGAACCAGGTGGACAGATAAAGAACAGACAATGAGGGACAATCATGGGCTTCTAGGGACTCTGCGAAGATTGTAGGAACTCGTCCAAAGGGAACAGCCACCAAGCGTCACCCCAAAGACATCATCGAAGTTCGAGTATAGCTTCATAAGATAGACCGGATTTGGGGGAAATTTACGTCACCGTAAACCCCTTGTAGAATAGCGCTGCATAGCAATCATATCTTACGGCGTAGATAGCTGGGGTGCTGGGATAGCATACGATAGTGATACACTCCTACTGTGCCGACTCCTCCAACTCCAACCACTCCTACCCCTAGCGCGTTTTGTAACCTAACATACTCGATCGCGAAACAGAAGATGGAGCTGTGTAGCCTCTATTCTATTCTCCTCGTCTTCCTGTCAAGTTGCACGCTTCCTGGATGGCTTCACTGCCTGGTGATGGCACATCCTGTCAAGTTCTCGAAGGCAGTACACTCTTCTCTCTCTACGTGGTGCTTGGTACCTTCTCACACCTCTACCACGATCCGACAAACCTGAAGGATCCTGGAGTCGACTACAAAAGCCTCGCGAGTCCGCCTCGAAAGTCATCAACAAAATTCAGATCTCCATCAATCAATCACAATCGTGCAAAGGAAACGCCGAATAGCCTCTTGTAACCAAACATCGCCCTCAATACACCTCTGATCCCCATCACGGCCTCAAAGCCCACCTTCAAACCTCAAGTTACTGCCTACCGTCAACATCCATATCCTACTCGATATGTATACCGCTCCACTCGTCGTCATGGCCCTCTGCGCCCTCACCTCCCTCGCAAACCCGACCCCAGACCTCGAGAAACGATACACTAAAACCCGCATCACCCAGTTCGGTGAAAACAAATGGTAGGTCATCGTGCACCCCTTTCTCTCCTGCCACACCTCACACATCCCCAAAACCCACAAAGACTAACCTGACCCTCTCCCCCTGTTGCAGCGCCACCAAATCCCTCTTCGAAGCCAAATCATGGTCAATGGGCTGTGTCGATATCGACGGGCAGACCAACGGCTTCAACATGGCTCTCGGCAGTGGGCCCCGGGGCCACAGCAACGTCCGGGCCTTCTCTGAGACGGGCTGCCCTGCCAACGCAGACATGGGAGAGATCCCCGCCATCAATGGCGAAGAGCCTGATAAGGGCTCGTGCGTGGATGCGAACAATTACATGATGACAGAGCCGAATTTTTACGGACATCGCATCAATTCGATTAAATTTGTGTAGAGAAAGGGCCACAGCGCTTCGTGGTGAACTGGGAGGAGATCTGATAGGGTCAATCAGGGTGTTTGAGTGAGGGATGGATGGATAGGAGGACTGGGACGGTTTGTTTGGTTGGTGGTTGATGAAAACAGGGGCGTTCTTTTGCCGGTGAATGGGTCGATAGACAGTGCTTGTTTTGGGGCAGATATACTGTAGAACAGAATATGCATTGCTCAGCTGTTGACAGAAGCGATATCTCCAGAATCGTGGTCCCACGTGACTGACTACCTTTTACCATAACAATAATCAAGTCTACGATTTTGCGATCTGAATAATACGTAGTAGTGCATTGATTTGATACCTCTCGGAGTGACGGCACTCACAGTCACGACCGCTCACTCGTCGACCTGCAACATCTCCACATCCTACGCTACGCAGCATCCTCGCATGCATGCGGGCAGTGTAAGTTTCAACAACAATTCCCGAATCCCTCCATGCAACCATTGTGTCCACACCTATAAGAATCACCACAACCTCCCTCTTCTCTCTCCTCCCTTCTCTTCATCACATCCCCCCCTCGTACCTTGCCCCACCCTATCCTATCCTTCCCCATCACCATCGATCGACGCTTGACCTCCATCTATCATCATGAGCGAACAACAACAAATTGCCCAGACAGGCTCAGGCCCCCTCGGCTACTCCCTATCCCAGTACCAAGACCTGATTGACTCAACGCCGTCGCTCCAACCGCGAGGCCGCGTCAACGCGTCGCTGTACGGCTGGGTGCCCGGCACAAAGGGCGTCTGGGTACTCGAAGCGCCCACGGATGAGCAGTACGCGCGCTTACGCTCCTTGCCCCCCAGCGACAACGCCGACGATCCAGAGGTCTTCAATGCGCGTCTGCGAGATGTAGGCGCTGTGTTCTACGCCGACTATGTATGTTTCTTATCATCTATCTGTCTAACCGTGTCGATGTTGAGTCGCCCTTCCCCCCCCCATGTTGTGTTGTGTTTTACCCTGCGCCTCAGTCACCTTTCCAATTTGGGCGAAGAGGTGGTTGGTTGGTTTGCAGGTTGCTGACTTTTTCGGTTTGCGTTTTTCGAATAATCAGAATGATGATGAAGGGGCGCGAGAGATGATGAATTTCACGACGGATTCCGATCATCCCGGTGCGGGAGGAAGGGGGGAGAGGCAGGAGGCAGGAGGACGGGGGTTGGAGGGGATGGTGATTGATGGTGAGGAGACGAGGAGGAGGAACGATGGGAGTATTCATCTGCGCCATGCCGATACCACCACTGAGGCGGGATGTTCCTGAGAAAGGGAAAGCTAAGCTCTGAGATGGACGACCCAGAATGATCAGCACGATTGCTTTATTTCAATAGTTCAGGTCGGGCTGGACAGACAGACGATGGCGAATAGTTTGTAAAGCATGATTGTTTGACGGCATCTCTCGGCAAACTCGATGGGTATAATAAACATGTGGAAAGCCCGTTGAAAAAGACGTTTTTTTGAATGGAGAGAGAAGATCGATCCAAGAAGATATCAAGGTACTCATAATTGGTCGATCATTCGGTATGCGTGGGAGAACGTACATGTAACTTCTATGGCGTACTCAACGAATGTAATGCTTTTTCCTCGCTATAAACCTCATCATGTTTCTTTGCTCGCTTCAATCTTCTTCTTCTTCTCCATTCATGCTCATCAGTAGTAATCTTTCTGACTATGCTTCTGAACCAGCAAGTAAGTCTATGTTGAAATCCAGCAATCATATGGTATGGTAGTGCCTGCGCTCTTCCTGAAGGTAGATATGATCGTTATCCAAAGAGAAGTTAATAAGTCCCTATTGGTATATGAGGGTCAGAGCGAATAGGTTCATGTGGATATCTTGAGTGTATAGTAGAGTCATATCTCTAATAGATTTATTCTTCCTAAGAAAGATAGAAGGAAGAAGGTGATCTATATACCTC
>JAABUR0100001990.1_pt1 | contig 33395 bp, 32 predicted proteins | sample 5560091 | NCBI WGS metagenome assembly JAABUR01 (sample SAMN10711879, study PRJNA513375) | rock metagenome | isolation source: Antarctica rocks | place: Antarctica: Victoria Land, University Valley sud
ACCATCGTCGCTCAGGCGTGTCCCGGCGCGGTGCGGGTCGCCGATCCGTTCCACGTCGTGAAATGGGCCAGCGAGGCCCTGGACGAGGTCCGCCGCGGGGCGTGGAACGACGCCCGGAGGCTGGCCCGGGCCGAGCCGGAACGCGGCCGCGGACGTCCCCGAGCCGACGCGCCGGCACGACCGGGAAACGAGCGGGCGAAGGCGCTCAAGGGCGCCCGCTACGCGCTGTGGAAGAACCCCGAGAACCTCACCGAGAACCAGCAGGCCAAGCTGGCCTGGATCGCCACCACCGACCCGAGACTGCATCGGGCCTACCTGCTCAAGGAAGGCCTACGGCTGGTCTTCCAGCTGCCCCGCGACCCGGCCGCCGAGGCCTTGGACAGGTGGGTCGCCTGGGCCCGACGCAGCCGGATTCCCGCGTTCGTCAAACTGCAGAAGAGCATCGTCAAACACCGGCCACGGATCCTCGCCGCAATCGAGCACGACCTGTCCAACGCCCTGATCGAATCCACCAACACCAAGATCCGACTGATCACCCGGATGGCCTTCGGGTTCGCCTCACCACAGCCCCTGATCGCCCTCGCCCTACTCAGCCTCGGCGGCCACCGACCCACCCTCCCAGGCCGAAAATGACCCACGGATACGTCAGGAGAGCCAGATTTCGTCGCCGTTTCGACTGGACCGCGGCGCCGTCGTCGGTGGCGCGGGGGGTCAGGGGTTGTCGGTGGTCGGGGTCTTGCGGCGCGACCAGCTGCTGGGCACGGGCAAGTTGCCGTTGATGACGAGGGTGACGACGACGCTGGGGGAGTGCGGATCGGTCATCCCGTGCTGCTTGGGGCCGAGGACGAACAGGTAGTTCTCAGGGGTGCCGATGGGGAGCACTTTCCGGCTCATGTCGAGGACGACGAGGATGGAGAGGCGGGCGCCGTCGGCGGCGGCGTACTGGGTGGGCTGGCCGATGTACTTGGTGGCGGACTCGGGGGTGACGGGCTGGTCGCGCGCGACCTTGAGTTCAGCGGTGATGCCGTCGTGCCGGGTGTCGAGGTACCCGTGGCCGAGTGCGGTGCCGCGTTCGACTCGTCCTTCGAGGGTGGGGTCGGCGAGGAGGGCGGCGTGGAGGTCGTCGTGGAACTGGCGTTCTCTCACGTACTGGCCGCGGCGGTACTTCTTGTTCCAGGTCATGGCGAGCCCGGCGCGGGAGACGGCGTTGAGGAGTCGGGCGAACGGTTGGAGCTGGTTACGCGGATAGCCGGCAGCGGCGAGCTTTTCGTAGATGCTGAGAAGGTGCTCGTCGAACACCTCGTACTGGGTAGTGGCGTCGCGGGCCGGGTCATAGGGGCGGACACGAAACTCACGGTGGCCGGCGATGTCGAGGGGCTGGCTCTTCCGGTTGCCGTTCTCGTCGGTGCCGCGCCAGGTGAGGCGCACCAGGACCGGGGGTGCGTGCTGGGTGCTGGGGACGGCGTAGCGTACGTGGAGGCTGCCAGTTCCTTCGTAGGTGTCCGGGTCACCGGTGTGCTGGTGGCGCTGCCAGGTGAGCGCGGGCCGCTGGAGCTCGGTGTCGTTCAGGGTGCTGATGAGCTCGGCGTCCAGCCGTTCGACCCACGCCGGCCACGGGTCGGTCTGCACTTGCAGGGTCAGGGTGTGAGTGAGGGCCGGGTCGACGATGGCGGGACCGGTGAGGAGCGTGTCGTCGATCGACACCAGGGCGACCGCTACCGTCGCACTCTGCGGCTCAGGTTCGGCGGGCGGCGTCCATGGCCCCAAACCGTGTTGGCGTTCGGGTGAGCCGATGAACAGCAACGGCGCCGGGAGACCTGCCGCAGCGGTGAGAACCGTGCCCAGGTCGAGGGGTGCGACCGGGTCGGGATCTGCTGCGAGGACGGCCCGTAGGGCTCGCGCGCGCGCGAGGAGCGGGTCGTCGTCACGGTACGTGTCTAGGTCGATGGCGGCGGCGCGGCGTGCTGCTGCGGTCCGGTGCGCTAGGGCCTGGGTAACGTCGGCGTTCAGGTCGGCGCATTCGGCGTCGAGAAGGTGCGCGACAGCGTCGAGTTGCCGTCCGGTGATGACGACACCGTCGTGGGTCGCGGTCCCCGTGGATCTCCCCCCGCGCTGTAGGACGGCCGATAGGTCACGCAGCCGCTGCGCGCGCGCCTTGAACTGTTCGGACGGGTCGGTCGGCTCGAAAGAGCCGGCCGCCGCCTGGTCGGCCGGGGTGTCCGCGAGCCCGGCGGTGACCTCGGCCGGGGTCGGAACGTTGAGCAACGTGCAGATGACCGCTGCGCGGGCCGCGGCGGCCCTCGCGAACGGCCGTAGCCACCGCAGGTCGTCCTCGGAGTGACCTAGGCAGATGCCGATCGCGGCCCCGACTTCGTCGACCGCCTCGCGCACCTTAGCGTCGTCCGGCAAGTCCGGCACTAGGGTCACGTGCAGGCGTCCGACCGCGGCCGCGAGCGCGACCAGGGCACGTTGTGAGCTTCGCGCCGGCTCATTCTGGATACGAGTCAGCGCGCCCTCGAGCAGCGCGACGACATCGGTCCGACGTTCTGCTCGGGCAAGGACCTCGGCGTACTCCATCGACCCGTGGTGCGATTCCGGAGAGTGCGCCGCACCGACCTCGATGATGTCGGCCGCTGGGAGACCGAGGAGGCCGGCGCCGCAGTCGAGAAGCCCGTTTAGCGCCTCCTCGGCCTCGTCGCGCTGCCGGAGCCCGTAGGTGTTCCGCGGTGCCAGCGCCAACCACAACACCGCCAGCTCCGGCGCAACGCGTGCATCTGGCTGCCACGGCTGCTCGGTCACCTTCGTCGCCTGATGCCACTCGAGTTCCGGAACCCGCGTTAGGGCCTTTTTCTCCAGTTCAGCGAGCGCAGCGAGGTCCGGCACGTGGTGCCGCAGCGCCGAGAGCGAGGTCAGGAACGTTTCCAGGTGCTCGGAGACGTTAATGCCCTCCATCACCGTTGCCGCGTGAATAGCCAACCGAATCCGGGACTCCTGGTCCGGCCACGGAAGCCGGCACGCGGCCGCGAGGACGGCATCGACCATCACGACGTAAGCGTCAGAGACGAGCGCCGGGAGGAGGTCCGCGACCGTCGACGGGAGCGCGTGGGTTCCGCCGATGGTCGTCCAGGCCTCCAGCGCCGCGGCGCGGGGTCCGGGTTCGGCATCGACCAGGTAGGTGTGGAGGGTCGGAAGAATGGTTTGGAGCACTCCGGGCTGGTTCCCGTGGCGGCGGCCGACCTCGCCGAGGGTGGCCAAGAGCTGGTACACCACCTCGGCACCCAAGTCGCTGTCACGTTCGCTCGTGATGAGCGCCGTGATGGTTACGCACACGGCCAACGGGTCAGTCGATGATGCGGCCTCGACCGCGCTCAACAGGCGTCGGCCGGACTGGTACAAGCTGTTCTTGCGCGACCACACCTCCATCCCCGCGAGCGGGTCCGGCGCAGCGGTCGAGGTGAGCACGCTCTTCTGTTCGGTTAGCCGGTGCCGGGTCAGCGTCACGAACGCACCCAGGGTCGCGTCCAGGTGTCCGGCGAGGGCGTCGCCCTGCCGGCGGCCCATCTGCTCGATGGACTCGGCCGCGGAGAACGTCACCTGGTGCCCCCACGACTCGTCGGTGCGGGCGAGGAGGAACGTGAACGCCGCATCGGTGACCGCCGCGGTCTCCTCGGGCGTCGTCACCGGGTCATGAGCGCGACGGTGGACGTACTCGGTGTCGACCATGTCCAGGGCATGTCGGACCGAGCCGACGAGACCGTCGCGAGTCTCTTCGGACGCGTGCCGGCCCGCATCCTCCAGTAGCCCGGCAACCCGGACCGGCGCAGCGATGAACATCCGGGCGAGAGCCCTCTCGGCGGTACCGATCGTGCCCGGGTCGTAGCTGTCCTCCGGTGGAACACCGAGAGAAACGGTCAGATTCGGCAACAGTTGGACGGCCAACTCTAGGTGGGTGCTCGCGAGATGCTCAACAGTGCCGGCGGCGGCCCGCCGGTCGAAGTCGGAGACCTGCCGCGGCTGGTGCGCTGGGTTCATGATGATGCCCGTCACCGCGGGCCGCGGCAGCATCCCACCCAGCCGTGCGACCAGTTTGTCCGGACACCGGTCCGCGAGGAGCCGCAACGGGCCTGGGTCGTTCGCCTGCACCACCGGCATCGGGCCGGAGAAGTGATGGTCACCGGGTGTCTTCGACCCCGCCAATGCCACAACCGCCCAGATGACCGCATCATCGACCGCCGCCGCGTCGACCAGGTCCGGGTGGTCGGTCAGGCAGCGGCCCGCCTCCAGCGACGGGAACGTCTGCAACGCCGACAGCGCAGCCGCCACCAAGCGTTGCGCGAGCTCCGGGCGCCGCGAGGTCAGGTGCCGCAACGGCTCCAACAGCTCAGCAAGCCCAACGCTCTCCACCGCATCGAACAACTCGTCGATGATGCGCTCATCGAACCGATCCGCCGCACGACCAGCAACCGTCGTTAACCGGCGCCGCGCCGCGGCCGTCGCGTCGGCTTCGACCTCAACCGCCGGGTCCGGATCGAGAACATCGAGGTCGTCCAGGATGCCGGCGGTCGCCGGGTCCGCGGTCGCCCGCAAGCTCCGCCGTCGCTCCATCCGCCCAGCTCGCGCAGCACCCCGGACCCGCAGCTCCTCAGCCCGCTCGGCTTCCTCGGCCTCGGCCTGCTGCTGCCGTGCTAGAGCCTCGGTCTCCAGGTTCGGCAGTCGCCCCGTCGGGTTCCGCATGTCGCAGCCCACGCAGTTCTCGGCGTAGAACCCGAACGTCACGTGGTCCAACCGCATCCCGGACATGTTCCCGATGGCGACTGGGCACTCCACCCGCCGCGAGTTCAACGGCAGCCCGGACACTTCCTCTAGCATCCCGCGGCCGCCGGACTCCACGAACCGCATGTGCCGGCAGTGATTCGCAGCGAGCTGCATGATCCGAGCGTTCTCGTGACCCAGGTCGAAATGCCTGGCGAACTCTGCCTCGTCCAACGGTCCACTTCCGCTCGTGGGTCACCCACCGACACCACCAGTCTGACGCACACCGCCGACACGATTCCGACCGGTGATCTAGCCGCCAGCCCGGGTTGTTGCTGGTGGAGAACCAAAGCGCGCGTACCCGCACGCCGGTCTAGTCGGAACTGGCTCGCTCGGAATCGGCTCGCGCACCGTCACTGCGAACGGCCGTGACCAGGTCGTTCAGGGTCGTAAACACGGTCTCGGGACGCCCGAGCGCGCGCTGCGCGTCTCGGAGTTGCGTGCCGGTGTGAGCCTCGGCGCACACGTACTTTGCGTAGCCGGCGGCGCTGGACAGGTGGAACACGTCGACCAGGTCGTTGCGCTCCCATTTGCTCATGTGGTCAATGAATCGGCGGATGAAGAGTTCGGACACTAGCCCCACCATGGGCGAGTCGGCAAACAGTCGTGCCAACTCGGCGTCGCTGAAGGTTGGGAAGTCTGTGGAGTCCGTTAGCCGCCGGTGAGCTGCGGTGTAGTAGCCGATGTTCTCGTTCCAGTAGCGACGTCTTGCGAGTCGGCGACGCTGTTCCTTCGATAGGTGCTCTGCATGGATTTGCGCCGTGATGGCGGCGTGGTGGGTGACCCATCGCGTGAGCGGGTTCTTCGGTATCCGCTCAGGGTCGACGAGCACATCCAGGATGACGCTCGGCATGGTCAGCATCGCCATGAATTTGTCCAGGTTCGGGGTGTTGTCGGTGATGCCGAGGGACGTGTCGCTGCCGAAGAGAGCACCGGGTTCGGTGACGATGGGGTGCAGCACGGGTGCATTCTCCCCAAGGCCCAGGCGCTCTCGGATGGACCGGTCGACTTCGTGCTTCCACAGGTCTAGCGGGTTCCGAATCTGCCACCCGCCGGCCAGGTGGGCCATCGCTACGCCGATCTCGTAGCGTCGGTCGCCGCGCAGCCCAGCGGTCTCGAGCAGGTGTCCTGTTGAGAGTGGCAGGACGATACCGCCGTCGTTGGCGAGTCGAATGAGATCTTGAGCTGCTCGTCGCTCGTTGAGGTTTGTCACGCGGGCCGGTTCGTGCAGGACGTCGGCGACGGTCCGCCACCGGTTCTGGTCGAGGTAGACCGACGGTCGGCCGTTGAGAGGGGGTGGGGAAGCTGAGTTGAACCCTTCGGTGAGGATGAGGTCGTTCCTGGTCGTCGTCGACCAAATCCACCACTTCTCCCAGTCGAACGTCGAGGTCGCGACCTGGGAGTTGGTCGGCCGGTACTTGGCCTCGAGTTCGTCGTCGAGTACCTGCCCGTCCTGGCAAACGATTCGGATGGACCCGTTCTGGACACCCTCGTTGCTTCTTCGGGCGCGTCGATCTGGGCGAAATGACGCGCGCGCATCGGCATGTCCGGTAGCCAGCCGCAACAGGTGTTGTCGACTCCGAGCATCACGACATCCCACCGGTGGGAGGTGTTGCCAGAATTGAGCAACACAGGCAGTCGATGTGGCGCTGTTCATAGGACGACACGATGGGTGAAGCGAACTAGGTTTGAGGAATGAACTGGTCTCCGCTTGGCGCAGCTGGGTTGGCTAAGTCTGCCCTCGCTTCGACGGAGGATCGGTGGCTGCACACGCGATCGGTGGCGGGACTCGCGTCGGAACTGCAGGGGCGGACTGGAGATGTCTCGGACGCTGTGGTGTCTGCGGCCTGGCTTCACGATGTGGGCTATGGACCCGAAGTAGTCGACACAGGGTTTCATCCGATCGACGGAGCCAGATGGCTAAGCAGACAAGGGGTTCCTGAGGGGATTGTTGCGCTCGTCGCGTACCACTCGGGAGCGATCTTCGAGGCGGAAGAACGGGGACTCCTCGTCGAGCTCGCCGACTTCACAGTGCCTGATCCGGATCAGCTGGACATGCTCACCCTGGTCGACATGGCTGTCAATCCGACCGGTGAACGGGTTTCTGTGAAGTCGCGCCTCGACGAGATCCTGGCTCGGTATCCGGCCGATCACCCTGTGCATCGTGCGCTGAAGAGGTCTCGACCCTCGCTCATCGAGTCGGCCGAAAGGGCCGCCGCGCGACTCGGTCTAGCCAATGTAGGGACTCGTCCGCCGATCTAGGTAGTGCTGGATCCGCATCCTCATCGAAGGGTGGATCTCCAGCGCGTCCATGTGAGCTGGCTCGACCCAATCGACCTCTTTGCTCTCGTCGCTCGTCCGCGCCTCCCCACCAATAACTTTAGCCCTGAACGCGATTGAGAACTGCTGTCTGACCTCGCCATCGTCGTAGGCCATCACGTGATTCGGGTTCGTGTAGGTGCCGATGATGCCGGTCACTTCAACCTCGTAGCCTGTCTCTTCTCGGACCTCACGAACGACGGTCTCGCCGATCGACTCGCCGATGTCATGACCACCTCCTGGCAGCGCCCACAAGTCGTTGTCGGTCTTGTGAATCAGGAGGATCCGGCCGTGATCGTCCTCGACCACAGCAACTACCGAGGGGACGACGTTGTTGGCCTTCGGCGCGTTGGGGTCATCGGTGTAGTCGATTCGAGCCATGCTTCGACACTAGGCGACCTGTTCCCTCGGCACATCTGTTGCGCGCTCCCAGGTTCGCTCGAAACTCTCCATGTAGGTCGTGAACAGGCGACCGCCGGCCACGCGGTGGAGCTGGACAACGGGACCGTGACTGGCGGGCGTCCCGAGCGTGTGGGTGTTCGCGAGGAGGACCTCGTCGAAACGGAAGATGGACGCGTAGACCGTGTCGTCGTGCTTGCGCGCTTTGACCCCTCGGCTCTGCAGCAGGGGCGCGTAGTAGGCCCAGGTCAGCTCGCACCTCGCCGCGAGCAGATGGGCAATACCTTCCTCGCCGCCGCGACGTTTGACTGCCTCAGAGTTGGGGTCTCCGAAGAGAAGCCGGACCTGCACTCCGGACTCGGCCTTCTCCAGCAGCCTTTCCCCGAAGTTGTCGACGGAGTCGTGGAGGAAGCTGGCAGAGTACGCGAGGAGGTCGATGCTCTCGCTTGCTTGGTCAAGCAATGTGGTCCACGTTCCTGCTGGGATTCCGCCCCGGCTGGGGTGCAGGGCCACGAACTCAGCTGCACTCGCTGACTGGGTTCTTGCCTCGGATTCCGTTGTGGGCCAGAGGAATCCTTCCGGTTTGCCAAGCATCGCGACGATCGCCTCGCGGTGGGTCCGGTGCGGGACGCGGTCAGTCGCGATCCAGCGCTCCACGGTCTTGGGATCGACCCCCGCGCGATCGCTCACCTGGTCGATGGTCAATCCGGCCGAATGAAGTGCGCTGCGCAGTCGCTCGTTCGCCATGTGTCCCCCTCGGGACGTTTTGGACGCTTCTTAGACGTCCCCAGAAGAGTAAGACGTCTTGAGAAGTCCCGCACGGCGGTGATGCCGTCCCTGTGGAAAACGATGCCATGGCAGGGAGCCACTCGGGCTCACTGACACCGGAGGCACCAATGGCACTGTCCAAGCGAATGAAGGTCACCCACGACGACGTGTTCCCCTATGGAGCGTTCCTCGTCGGGCAGGTGAACCAGGTCGTCGACTTCGATCGCTCGACGCGGGAGATGAAGTACCAGCAAGTGGACAAGGACACCGGCCTGCCGCTGTGGCAGGTGGACGTCATCGACGCCGACCCGGAAGCGAAGAGAGCGAGCAAGACCCTCTCGATCAAGTTCGCGGCCAAGGTCCAGCCCGTCCCGCCGTCCAACGACTCGGACTCGCCGTTCACGCCGGTCTTCTTCGATGGCATGACCGCCCTTCCCTACGTCGAGCAGGTCACCGAGGGCTTCTCGCGGATCGCTTGGTCCTTCAGGGCCGAGGGGATGCGCGGAACGAGGACGGCTAGTGAGGCACCGACTGCCGCGCCGTCGCAGTCCGATGCCGACAAGTCGAAGCCTGCCCAGTCCTCGAAGGCGGTGGCCTGAGATGAAGGTCGCCGACTTGGTCGCATGGAGCGAGACTCTCGGGGTCTCGATCGACGAGGTGCCCACGGTGCTGCGGTTCCGGGTCCGTCAGGTCAACGCCCTTCGCGAGGACGTGGTCAAGGCCTGGGGCGGACTGCGCAACGCACCGGACGAGGAGCTGGTGCTCCAGCTTGCTGTCGCGGGCCGTGTCCTCGCAGAGGTCGTCCAGTCACTGGAGACCTCGGTCGCGGAGGCAGGAAAGGTGGCGGTCTGAGATGGCCCCCATCGACCTGCGGGAGTGGGCTTCCTCAACTGGGCTGTCCCTGTTTGACCTTGGCCTGGCTCTGGGCGCCGCAGAAGCGCGAGCGGACGGCCTCAACGCCCAGCTCAGCCGTCAGGAGGAGCGCTTTCGCAACGCACCGGACGTGGATCTCCTTCTGGGCGTCCAGCATGCCGTCGCCGGGCAGCGCGTCGTCCTCGCCCGGCTCACGGAGATCCGGACGCTGTGGCGACAGGAGGTGGGTTGAGATGCGCGGCGGCAAAGTCACCGATTGGGCCGAAGCCCTCCGGGTGCCGCCGAGGGAACTGCCCGACGCTCTGCGCCGGCTCTACCGGGAGAGCGTCACCCTCCATGAGCAACTCATCCACTTCCGGCAGAAGGTGCACGAAGGCCCGATGGTGCACATCGACGAGGCGATGGCCCTGGCCGAGAGCGCCCTCCGGGAGGCGAGCGAGGGGATCTCCGTCGCCCAGCTCGAGGCGTCGAGGGAGGTGTATTGAGATGACAAGCAAGCCGGCACAGACCGACAGCCTCGTCGAAGACCTCATCGAAGGGTTGACGGAGATCATCGCCACTCTCGCTCTGCTGGTCTGGCGACTCCTCTTCGTCGCGGCTGGAAATCTCATCCTGATGATCGGCGCTGCCGGGGTCTGGGCGACTCTCCACTGGCACGGTCGCATCCCCGCGGTTGCGGTCTGTGCCGGCTTCGTCCTCGCTCTCCTCACATGGCGCGCCACCTTCCCACGGTCGTTCAGCCGCGCCGTCGGTCTCCCGGCCACCGCCTCGACGTGGGGTTGCCTGGTCCGAGTCCGGTGGAGCCACGTCGCCGCACGCCATGGTCTGGTGGCCAACTCGTATGCCGGTGAGTCCGGTTCGCAGGTGGACCGCGAGGTCGCGGAATTGGGACGCATCAAAGCCACCCTGGGCATGCTGCGGCTGAGGGTGCGTTTGCCGGCGGGACTAACCACGGCCGACATCGAAGGCGCCTGCGAAGGCCTGGCGCACGCCTTCCGCGTCCGGGAGTGCCGCGTCGTGGCCGACCGACCGGGATTCGTCTGGCTCGAGCTGCATCGTCGCGATCTCTTGGCCGCCGTGGTGTCTCCGCTGCCGACCATCGAGGCTGTGGACTTGGACCGCGTCCCCGTCGGGCGGCACGAGGACGGAACGGCGTGGACCATCGGTGTCCGAGGCACCCATCTTCTGCTCGCTGGCGCGACAGGCTCCGGCAAGAGCTCCGTGCTCTGGTCGATGCTGCGCGCTCTGTCGGGCCGAATCGGCGCCGGGTCCGTGCAGGTCTGGGCCGTCGACCCCAAGGGCGGCATGGAGCTCGGGCCCGGGCGAGCCCTGTTCTCGAGGTTCGAGGACAGCGATCCCGAGCGGATGTGCCAGCTCGTCGAGGCACTCGTCGACCTCAAGGACACCCGAGCCCAGGAACTCGCCTCTGCCGGCCGCCGCGTCCACGACGCGACCCCGGCGTCACCCCACATCGTCCTCATCGTCGACGAGCTCGCCACCCTCACCGCGTTCGCCGAACGCAAGATCATGTCGCGCTTCGACCAGGCCCTCGGCCTGCTCCTGACCCAAGGCCGAGCCTGCGGGATCACCGTCGTCTCCGCCGTCCAGGACCCTGGCAAGGACGTCGTCGGCTGGCGCGACCTCTTCCCCACTCGCATCGCACTCCGCCTCGACAACCCGATCCAGGTCGACATGGTCCTCGGCGACGGCGCGAGAGACCGGGGCGCGCGGGCGGACCACATCAACGAGCTCACCCCCGGAGTCGCCTATGTCCGGACGCTCGGCACCCGGCAGCTCAAGAGGGTCCGATCCGCCTACCTCAACGACACGGACATCGGGGACCTCGTGCGCGCTACCTCCGCGCCGCTCGACGACGTCCTCGCCGAGCTTGAGGCCGACCTCCAAGGAGGCGCGTCATGACCACCACCGAAGCGGCTCTGTGGCACGACTTCTGGGCCAGCGTCGGCAACGAGGACTGGCTTGCGGCGGCACATCTGCTGGAAGCGTCACCGCGGGTGCGTGGCTACTTCGCCCGATTCCTCGCCGAGGAGCTCGCCCCACGCTTCGACGAGGGCGGCAACGAGGCCGGGACCCCGTTCAGCGAGGTCCTGCTCGACTGGAAGGCGGCAGCCGACCGGATCGACCTCGAGGGCTTCTCCTCCACCGAGCACCGCCTCGCCCGACTCGTCGCCGCCCTCACCACCGAACAGCCGTTCCCGATTGAAGATCTCACCCAGATGGGCTCGTGGTCCTTGCACGTCTGGCAGGCCCTCGTCGAATGGGGCACAGACGGTCGAGCGACGTTGCAGGTGCGGTCATGACGACGACCCAGGTCCTCAGGGCCGGGCGACGGACAGGTCCCGCCTACGGGCTCGCACTGCCGTTCGACCTGACCGGAGCACCGTCTGCTCGGGACCTGGCCAACGGCGACTGGCGGCTCGATGCGACCTGCCGCGGCCGCGACCACGAGTGGTGGTTCGCCAAGCCGACCAGTGCCCGGAGCCGGCGCGCGGTTCGTCTCTGCGAAGCCTGCCCAGTCCGACAGCAGTGCCTCGCGGCAGGCCTGCTCTTCGGTGAGGAGTTCGGCGTCTGGGGCGGCCTGACGCACATCCAGCGCCGACCCCTCATCGCGCGACTCCTGACCGGGGTCCCCCTCGCAACCGTCCTCGCCACGGTCCTTGGCGAGCAGCACCTCGTGAAGGTCGAGGCCGCCTGATGTCCCTCGCGCTCACGGAACCCGGGCTCCACGAGGAGGATGACCTCGCAACCGCCACCGGGACCCGCGGCGAAGACGGTGATCCCCGGGCCGAGCAGTCCGCGCGGGTCAGGCACTGCCACCACCCGATCAAGCTCACGGGCCGATCCCACACCATCGACCGCGCAACCGGAGTCGTCCTCTCGAGCCTGGACTCGGCCGACCTTCCGGACGGGGTCCTCTACGTCAAGTGCGGCAACCTCGGGCCTCGGCTTGCGCACCCTGCTCTCGCGAGTACGGCGCCGACATGTGGCACCTCCTGCGGGCCGGAGCAGCCGGCGGAGACAAGGGCGTCCCGACGTCGGTGGTCACTCACCCGATGGTGTTCGCCACCTTGACCGCACCGTCGTTCGGGCCCGTCCATGCGGTCAAGCGGCCGGGATCCAAGTCCCGCCGGTGCCGACCGCGTTCCCGCGGAGAGCGATGCCCGCACGGGAACAACCTGTCCTGCATGGCCGTACACCAGCAGGACGATCTCGTGGTCGGACAACCGTTCTGTGTCGAGTGCTACGACTACGAGGCACATGTGATCTGGCAGTGGTGGGCCCCCGAGCTCTGGCGGCGGTTCACCATCGCCCTGCCCCGGGCCATCGCCAAGGCCCTCCACGTCTCACAGAACGTTGCTCGCCGGCTGGTCCGTGTCTCGTTCGCCAAGGTCGGGGAGTACCAACAGCGTGGCGTCATCCACTTCCACGCGATCATCCGGCTCGACGGACCGCCCGACGACGACCAGCCGTTCCCGCTTCCCTTTATCGAAGTCGAGTCAGGCTGGCTCGCTGACCAGATCCGTGAAGCCGCGGGAAGGGTCGAGTTTGACGCCCCACCGGCGTACCGGCACGGTCCCGACCACCGACTGACCTTCGGCACTCAGATTGACGCCCGACCTGTCCACGTCCGCGCGGGCCGCGACGACCTGGCCGGGCCGATACACCCCGAGACCGTCGCCGCCTACATTGCCAAGTACTCGACAAAGTCGGCCGGCGACCTCGAGCCCGGCGAGCTGTGCGCCAACAACACCCATCTCGCCCGGCTCCGGCGGAGCGTGCTGCGACTGGCCGACGGCGCCGTCGACCTCTACCCGCCCGGAGGGCCGTTCGACAACCCCTACCTGCTCCTCGGCAAGTGGGGCCACATGCTCGGCTTCCGTGGCCACTTCGCCTCCAAGTCACGCCGCTACTCCACCACCTTGACCAGGATCCGCGGCACACGTCGGCGCTTCCAACGAGCCAAGGCGCGCCACCCCCACCGAACCGTCGACGTCACGAGCCTCGAGCGGGCCGACGAGGACGAGACCACCCTCGTCGTCGGCAGCTGGCGCTTCGCCGGGACAGGCTGGGCCACCGACGAGGACACAGAAAGGGCGGTGGCCGCCGCAGCCTGGGCGCGGGAGCGTGCCGAGAAGCGTCGCCACGATGACAACCGTTCGAACTTACTGAGGGAGGAGCAATGACGAAGAAGTGGTACACCGTGAAAGAGGTTGCCGAGATGCTCGGCTACGGCGAGTCCAAGGTCTGGATGCTCGTCATCCAACGCGATCTAAAGTCCTTGAAGGATGGCGGTTCGCGACGCATCCTGCCCGAGTGGGTCGACGAGTACATCGCTTGTCGGGCTGCCGAGGCTGATCGCGAGTTCGTATGACTGCCAAGCGGACTCGGCCCAACGGAGAGAACTCGATCTATCCCTACCGCAACGGGTTCGCTGCCTACGTGTGGATTACCACGCCGGCCGGACGACGAACCCGCAAGTACGTCTACGGCAAGACGCGCGAGGACGTCCACCGGGATTGGATCGCATTGCAGGCGAAGGCGCGCAGAGGCCCAGTTGCGACGAAAGTCCCGACAGTCGGCCAATACCTTCGCCGGTGGCTCGAGGAAGTCGTCGAACCAAACCTCGCGCCGCTAACGGCCTCGACCTACGAGACCCTGGTTAGGCTCTACCTCGAGCCGGGGCTCGGGCACCTTCGGCTTGATCGGCTGAAGGTGCGGGACGTCCAGTCGTGGTTCAACCAGCTGCAGTCCGAGTGCCAATGCTGCGCCCAGGGCAAGGACCAGAAACGGGCTCAGCGGGACCAGGCACTGGCGAGGTGCTGTGCCAAGGGGGAGTGCTGCCACAGCTATGCATCCGGCCGCACGATCAAGGACGCCCGAACGGTCCTACGGTCCGCCTTGTCCAACGCCATGAGCGAGGAGCTCGTCGACCGCAACGTGGCAGCACTGGTCAAGGCACCGACCCTTCGCCCTCGCAAGGTCAAGGCGTGGACCAGCGAGGAGGCCCGCCGGTTCCTTGAGTCCGCCAGACACGACAACGACACGCTCTACGCGGCGTTCGTCCTTGTCCTCGTCCTTGGGCTGCGCAAGGGGGAGGTCCTCGGGCTGACGTGGGAGGCCGTCGACGTGGCCCATAGCGAGGTGGTCATCGACCACCAGCTCCAACGGGTCAAGCGGCAGCTGCTGCACCGCCGGACGAAGAGTGAGGCATCCGACGCCACGTTGCCGATGCCCGATCTGGTCGCGGCGTCCCTGCAACTCCGGGGTGAGCAGCAGGACAAGGACCGCGCCGAGGTGGGTGAGGCCTGGCGTGGGCTCGATGAGGGGCCACATCTGGTCTTCACCGGCAGATACGGCACGCCCATCGACCCGCGGACGATGAACCGGCGTTTCACTGCTCGGTGCGAGGCAGCCGGCGTCCGACGGTTGACCGTCCATGATGCGCGCCGGACCTGCGCAACGCTCCTCGTGGACCTTGATGTGCACCCGCGGGTGATCATGCGGATCCTGCGGCACGCGGACCTGGCGGTCACGATGGAGATCTACGCGAACGCCAGCTCGGCCGCGACCCGTGAGGCCCTTCGACGCCTGGGGGAGAGCCTCAAATGACACCTACTGCTGTACTTTGCTGCTTGCACGGCCAGCAGGAAGGCCCCGTCCCGGGTGGGACAGGGCCTGTGACCTGCGGATACGTTGGTCGGGGTGACAGGATTTGAACCTGCGGCCTCTTCGTCCCGAACGAAGCGCGCTACCAAGCTGCGCCACACCCCGTGGCAAACCGCCAGTCGTGCGTGGCAGCCCAGCGAGGATAGCCGAGTCGCCGCCACTCGTCCCAATCGGCACCCGCTCCGCTCCGGTCCGCACGCGTCCTGGCGCTCACGGCGCCAGCGGCGCTCAGGGCATCAGCGTGGCACCAAGGTCAGCAGGCTCGCCTCTGGACGGCAGGCGAAGCGGACTGGTGCGTACGGGGACGTCCCGAGGCCGGCGGACACCTCGAGCCATGACGCGTCCTGCGGCGCGGGCCCGCCGTCGGCCGCGCCCGCGCCGGGCCACCACCGGGAGAGGCCCTTGGCGCGGTGGCGGTCGATGTCGCAGTTGGTGACCAGGGCGCCGTAGAACGGCACGCAGAGCTGACCGCCGTGCGTGTGCCCGGCCAGGACCAGCCCCGCCCCGTCGGCCGTCATCGGGTCCAGCACTCGCTGGTAGGGCGCGTGCGTGACGCCGATGGTGAGGTCCGCCGACGGGTCGGCGGGGCCGGCCACGACGTGGTAGCGGTCACGGCGCAGGTGGGGGTCGTCGACCCCGACGAACTCGACGGTCGACCCGGCGACGCCGAGCGTCCCTCGGGAGTTGGTGAGGTCGAGCCATCCCCCGTGACGCATGCCGTCCACCAGCCCGGCCGTCGGCAGCGGGACGGTCTTGAGTGCGTTGCGTTGCGCGCCCGGAGCCAGGTAGAACACCGGGTTCTTGAAGGTCGGCGCGAAGTAGTCGTTGGACCCCAGCACGAACACGCCGGGCACCTCCAGCAGCGGCTCCATCGCGGTGAGCAGCACCGCGACCGCGTGGGGGTGCGCGATGTTGTCCCCGGTGTTGACGACGAGGTCGGGCTCGAGCTCTGCCAGGGAGCGCACCCAGTCGGCCTTGCGTCGCTGGCCCGGCATGAGATGGATGTCGGCGAGGTGCAGGACGCGCAGCGGCCGGTGTCCCACGGGCAGCACCGGCACGGTATACCGGCGCAACGCGAACGCGTTGCGCTCGACCAGGGCTCCGTAGCCCACGCTGCCGAGCCCGACGGCGGCCAGCGCCAGGCCGGCGCGCTTGAGGGGGTGCATCGAGCCATCCTCGCAAACGACACCACCACCTGCCGAGCGTGGGGCGGGGGCCGGCACCCTGTCAGACTGGCGCCCATGAGCGACGCGCCCCGGAACGAGACCCTGAAAGAGACCCTGCGGTCCGACCTGACCGCGGCCATGCGCCGGCGCGACGTGGTGGGGACCGCGACCCTGCGGATGGCCCTGACGGCGATCACCAACGAGGAGGTTGCCGGGCGGACCCACCGAGAGCTCAGCGACGAGGACGTGCTCAGCGTGCTGGGCAAGGAGGCCAGGAAGCGCAAGGAGGCTGTCACGGCATACACCGGTGCAGGTCGTCCCGAGCTCGCCGGGAGGGAGCAGGCCGAGCTCGCGGTCCTCGAGGGCTACCTGCCGGCGCAGCTGGGCGACGAGGAGCTCGAGACGCTCGTCGCCGCGGCGGTGGCGGAGACTGGCGCCGCCGGTATGCTGCAGCTCGGGCTGGTGATGAAGGCGGTGCAGCCGCGCGTGGCCGGCCGGGCAGACGGAGGCCGCGTCGCCGGCATGGTGCGCCGGGCGCTCAACGGCTGAGCGCCCCGGTCACGGCTTCTTGGTCGGCGTGGGCGGCGGCTGCGGTGGCGGCGGTGGAGCCGTCGTCGTGGGCGGCGGCGGTGGCGGCGGGGTCGTGGGCGGCGGCGGGGTCGTGGGCGGCGGCGGCGGCGGGGTCGTGGGCGGCGGCGGTGGCGGCTGCGTCACGGTTGGCTTCGGGGGAGCCGGGCCCCGGGTCACCGGTGGCGGCGGGGGCGCGGGTGGCTGGGTCACCACCGACGGTCTCGGCGCCGGGGGGAGCTGGAAGGTCGGGGGGGCCGGCGGGAGGAAGATCGGCGGGGAGGGGAGCGGGCCGGAGGAGAGGTTGAGCGTCACCACCGTGCCCCGGGTGGCCTGCCCGCTGGGGGTGGTGTCGACGACCATGCCGGCAGGCAGGATGGAGGGCTGCCTGGAGGCGCCGATCTGGACCGCGAAGCCGGCCGGCTCCAGCAGCTTTCGGGCCTCGTCCACGGACAGCCCGAACACGGTGGGAATGTCGATCGGCTCGCCGTTGAGGATCTTGTCGCTGGGGGTCCCGAACGGAGCCTTGGGCTGGCCCTGCAGGGCGCGGTCCATGATGCCCTTCCAGATCGGTGCCGCGATGCTGGCACCGAAGACCGTCTTGTAGGACTGCCCGGCCAGCTTGATGTTGTCCAGCACCCGGCTGTTGCCCTTGTCGTCGGGCGTGCCGACCCACACAGCCGTGGACAGCTGCGGGGTGAAGCCGACGAACCACGTCTCGTTGTTCCCGTCGGTCGTGCCCGTCTTGCCGGCCGCCGGCCGCCCATCGGCGAGGGCGCTCGCCCTGGCCGTCCCGTTGGGACCAAGCACGTTGGTCAGGATCGAGGTGACACCGCGGGCGACGTCGGGCTCGACCCGCTGCTCGCAGTTGCTCCCTGCGGGCGGCAGCGGGAGCGGCTTCTTGTCCTTGGTGATGGAGATGACGGGGACGGGTTCGCAGTGCTTGCCCTCCGAGGCCAGCGTGCCGTAGGCGCTGGCCACCGTCATCGGCGAGACCGAGTCGGCACCGAGGACGATGGCTGCGGGGAACGGCTTGACCCTGTCCCCGTTGCTCTGGTGCAGACCCATCTTCGTCTCCGTGTCGCGGACCTTGCAGGCACCGAGTCCGGAGACGAGGCTGACGAACGCCGTGTTGATCGACCGCGCCGTGGCGTCGATGAGGCTCATGTTCCCATCCGGCACCTGCTCGTCGTTGCGCACCATCCACGGGTTCTTGCCGAGGCCGCACTGGTCGGGGAAGTCCGCCCTCGTGTACGTCGCCGCATCCCGGGGCCCGGCGGCCCTGGCGAACACGGTGCTGTTCGCGGGCATGCCGCTCTCGAGGGCCGTGACGAGGGCGAATGCCTTCTCCGTGGAGCCGAACCCGAAACCGAGCGAGCCGCCGTACTTCGTGTCCACGGCCCAGTTGACGGTCGTCTCGCTCTGGTTGCGGGGGGTGAGGCTGTAGTGGGTGCTCTGGGCCATCGCGCGGACCTGCCCGGTGCCGGGCTCGACGACGACTGCCGCGGACCCGACGGCCTGGTCGTTGCCGACGGGTACCCGGCGCTCGACCTCCTCCTGCGCGATCTTCTGGATGCCCGGGGCCAGGGTCGTCTGGATCGTCAGGCCGCCGCGGTACAGCGTCGCGGACCGGTCCTTCTCCGTCTTGCCGAGCGCCGCCGACAGGGAGGGGTCGGTCTTGAGCCACGCGATGAGGTAGTCGCAGAAATACGGGTACGGCGAGGCCTGGCAGGAGTTCTTGGCGGGGCTCACGCGGAGCATGTCCTTCAGCGGCACCGCTGCCGCGTCGGTCAGCTCCTTGTCGCTGATGAGGCCGAGCTCCTGCATCCGGGCGAGGACGACCCTCTGACGGGCCATCGCCTTGTCCGGGTTGTTCACCGGGTCGGTCGTGCCGGGGTTCTGGGCCAGGCCGGCGATGAGGGCGGCCTCGGGCAGCAACAGGTCCTTGGCACTCTTGCTGAAGTAGTGCCGGGACGCCGCCTCGACGCCGTAGGCGCGGTCACCGTAGTAGACGAGGTTGAGGTAGCCCTCGAGGATCTGGTCCTTGGTGAGGGTCTTCTCGAGCTGGATGGCGTACTTCAGCTCCTGGAGCTTGCGGGTGTAGCTCCTCGCCACCGCGGCCTGCGCCGCGTCCTTGTCACCGGACTTCAGGGCGTTCTCCTGCAGGGTGATCTTGACGTACTGCTGGGTCAGCGTCGAGGCACCCTGGGTGTCCGAGCCGGAGGCGTTGGAGACCAGGGCTCGCAGCACCCCGCGCGGGTCGACGCCCCCGTGCTCGTAGAAGCGGCTGTCCTCGATGGCCACCTGCGCCTTGCGCAGGACGGGCGCGACCTCACTGAGCGGGACGATGATCCGGTTCTCGTCGTAGGGCGTCGCGATGAGCGAACCGTCGCTGGCCAGGATCCGGGACTGCTGCGACAGCGGGGTGCTGGTGAACACGCTCGGCAGCGAGTCGAACACCTCCACGCCGGACCGGGCGGCCGCTCCGGCGGCGCCCACGGCCGGCATGAGCAGGCCGGCGGAGAGCAGGCCCATGACGACCGCGGCTGCCACGAACGCTGCGAGCAGGCTGATCACGCCCGCGACGTTCGTTCTGCGTGCATACATGGCCAAAAGGATAACCCGCGACCGGCAGGACCCTGGCGGCGCGCGCCGACCGTACCGGGCTAGCCCGTTCGGTGGGAAGAACCACCCATCCGGGGCATAGTGCCGCCGGAGATGGCTCCCTAGTGTCGTTCTTGGGCAAATGCATACCTGTTCATGGTGAAAGCTTGCCCGACAGGGACGGAGAGGCACCCCTCATGACGGTAACCACCGCGACACCCACCCCGGTCTCGCCCATGCTGACCGGCTGGGTCGCCCGGGGCGCATGCCTGAGGGCGGACCCCGACTCGCTGTTCGTCCGCGGCGCGGCGCAGCAGTCGGCCAAGACGGTCTGCCAGAGGTGCCCGGTCATCGCCGAGTGCCTGGCCGAGGCCCTGGACAACCGCACGGAGTTCGGTGTCTGGGGCGGGATGACCGAGCGTGAGCGCCGGGCGCTGCTGCGCCGCCGCCCCAACGTGCCCTCCTGGTGGAACCTCTTCGAGACGGCACGCGTCGCGCAGGCCTACGCCAGCTGACGGGGCCCGCGCGTGCGGGTTCACCCTCCCGCCAGCGCCAGGCCCACCTCACGCAGGCTGGCCAGGTCGTGGACGTCCTGTGCCAGCACCGGGACGGTGGCCACCGGGATGCCGGGATGCCCGGCCGTGAAGCGGCGCTGCAGGTTCCGGTGTCGCCCCGCCACCTCGGACAGCTCGGCGTGCAACCGCAGCAGCCCGGCGGTCGTCACCGCCGACCGGGCCCCGGCCCGTCGCCCGCCGTTCGAGCCGCCCTCCGTCAGCTGCTCGGCGGCCGCAAGCGCCCGCCCGGCGCTGAGGCCAGGGGCGGCCAGCTGCTGCACGCGGTTGACGACGAGGCCGCCGAGCGGCATACCGTCCTGTTCGAGCCGGTCGATGAAGTAGGAGGCCTCCCGCAGCGCGTCCCGCTCCGGTGCCGCGACGACGATGAACGCGGTGCCGCCGTTCTTCAGCAGCGCGTAGGTCTCGTCGGCGCGCTCGCGGAACCCCCCGAACATCGTGTCGAGGGCGCTGACGAAGGTCCGGACGTCACTGAGCAGCTGGCCGCCGAGGACCCGGGTCAACGTGGCGGACACGACGGTGGCCCCCGCGCTGAGCACCTTGAGATAGGCCCGGCCACCGACCCTGGCCGGAGCCGACAGCAACCGGATGAACCGGCCGTCGAGGAACGAGCCGAGCCGCTTGGGGGCGTCGAGGAAGTCCAGGGCCGAGCGGGACGGGGGGGTGTCGACGACGACGAGGTCCCACGGGGTGGCCGGATCCCTCCCCGCCTGCTGGACGAGCTGGCCGAGCTTCTCCATCGCCATGTACTCCTGGGTCCCGGCGAACGAGGAGGACACCGCCTGGTAGAAGGGGTTGGCGAGGATCTGCTGCGCCTTGTCGGCGAGCGCGTGGGCGAGCACCACCTCGTCGAAGGTCCGCTTCATGTCGAGCATCATCGCGTCCAGCGAGCCCCCGTCCGCGGCGGTGAAGCCGGTCACCGGCCGGGGGGTGTTGTCGAGCAGGCCAACGCCGAGGGACTGGGCGAGTCGGCGCGCCGGGTCGATCGTCAGCACGACCACGCGACGGCCCTGCTCCGCTGCCCGCAGCGCCAGCGCCGCTGCCGTCGTCGTCTTGCCGACACCGCCGGCACCGCAGCAGACGATGATCCGCGTCCCCCGGTCGCCCAGCAGCCGGTCGACGTCGAGGTGCGGCGCCGCGCGTGCCGATCCCCGGCCACGTGCCGGTGCCGGCTCCATCAGCACATCCCCTGGTCCACGAGGATGTCGGCGAGCTCCCGCACCGCGTCGGGGTCGACGCCGTTCGGCAGGGCGGGGAGCCGGTAGATCGGCCGGTCCAGGCCCTCGAGAACCCTCAGCTGCTCCGCCTCGAGCCCGACCCGCTCGGCGTGGTCGCGGCCCTCGCGCAGCAGGCCGTCGACGAGCGCGTCGGTGGCCGGCACGCCCACCCGTTCGAGGTCGGCCCGCACCGCGGTGCGCTTGATGCTGGCGGCCGGGGCGGAGTCAACGCCACCGGCGGGCAGCAGCGCCTCCCGCACGTGGTTGGCGACCACGGCGCCGCGGGGCAGGTCCGCGCGGGCGAGGTCGGTGAGCACGTCGACCGTCTCCTGGACGGGCATGTCCTCCAGCAGGGTGACGACGTGAACCGCCGTACGCGACGACTGCAGCATCCGCATGATCGAGTCGGCCTGCGAGCGGATCGGGCCGACCCTGGCCAGTCCGGCCACCTCGGCGTTCACCGAGAGGAAGCGGACCACGCGCCCGGTCGGCGGCGCGTCGAGCACGATCGCGTCGTAGGCCAGCCCGTCGGGGCCGCGGCCGGCATCCTCCGGCCTGCCCCGGCCGCCCCTGCGCCGCCTGCTGGCCTCGTAGACCTTGCCGATCAGCAGCACGTCCCGGACGCCGGGTGCGATCGTCGTCGCGAAGTCGATGGCCCCGAACTTCTCCAGCACCCCCCCGGCCCTGCCGAGCTTGTAGAACAGCTGCAGGTACTCCAGCAGCGCGGTCTTGGCGTCGACCGCGAGCCCGATGACCTCCCCGCCCTCGGGCGCGTTCGCCACACGGGTCTCGGTCGCGGCGAGGGGCGCCACGTCGAAGGTCTGGCTGATCCCCTGGCGTCCCTCGACCTCGACGAGCAGGACCCGCCGGCCCTGCGAGGCGAGGGCGAACGCCAGGGCCGCGGCCACGGTGGTCTTGCCGGTCCCGCCCTTGCCGGTGACGATGTGCAGCCGGACCCCGGCCCAGGGTGGCGCCGGGCGGGCAGCGGTGGCGCACATGCCGTCACCCTAGACGGGGCGGCTCCAGGCGGAGGCGGCGGCCACGACGCGGTCGAACGCGAGGGTGAGCGGGTCGATCAGCTCGAAGTGGCCCACGTCGGCAAGCACCTCCAGGGTGACCGATGACCCGGCGCGCGCGGCCGCCGCCTGGTAGGACCGGGCCACCTCGGGCAGGACCACCACGTCGTCGGAGCCGTGGACCAGGTGCACGGGGGCACGGGGCGGCAGCAGCAGGGCCGGGTCTGCCCTGGCGTACCGCTCGGGGACCTGGTCCGGTCCCCCGCCGAGGAAGGCCTGCGCCGCCCCCGCCCCGAGGTCGAGCCGGGCGGTGAGGGTGAGGTCGACGCAGCCGGCGAGCGAGACGACGCCGCCGAGGTGCGCGCACCACGGCTGGGCCGCCGCCCACAGCGCCAGCTGGCCCCCGGCGGAGTGGCCGACGAGGACCGCGGGGTCCGGCAGCCGCTCGTCGCGCCGGACCGCGCTGAGGGCGGCGGCGACGTCGTCGAGGGTGCCGGGGTAGCCGCCGCCTGCCATGCCGACCCGGCGGTACTCGATGACGGCGACGTGGAAGCCCCGGTCGGCGAAGCCCTGTGCCTGGCTGGCGGCGTGCGCCCGGTCGAAGGACGCCCGCCAGAAACCTCCGTGGACGACCACGACCGTCCCGCGCACCCGCGGGGCGGGCGTACCCGGCATACCCGCAGGCAGCCGCACGTCGTAGACCTGCGCCGGGTCCTTCCCGTATGCCGTGGTGCACGCCGGCGGAGGCGCACCACGGCCGAGCACCTCCCTGGGGTCGGCCGAGGCGGTCATGCCGCCCATCATGTCAGCGCGTGATGCGGGCCCGGCTAGGCTCGGTGCATGACCACGTGGGAGTACTCGACCGTGCCGCTCATCGTGCACGCGACCAAGCAGATCCTCGACCAGTGGGGCGAGGACGGCTGGGAGCTCGTCCAGGTCCTGCCCGGCCCCGGCGGGAACGGCCTGGTCGCCTACCTCAAGCGCGAGAAGGCCTGAGTGGGCGCCGTCGAGGACCGGCTCGCGGCGCTCGGACTGAGCCTCCCGGAGGTCCCGGAGCCCCTGGCGTCCTACGTCCCCGCGGTCCGGCAGGGGGGCTACGTCTTCACGTCCGGGCAGCTGCCGATGGTCTCGGGGGCGCTGATGCAGTCCGGCAAGGTCGGCGACGGGCACGGGCTCGTGCCGGCTGCCGACGCGAGGGCACTGGCTCGGGTCTGCGCGCTCAACGCGATGGCGGCGGTGAAGTCGGTCGTCGGCGACCTGGACCTGGTCACCCGGGTCGTCAAGGTCGTCGGGTTCGTCGCCTCCGACCCCGACTTCACGGGGCAGCCGGGTGTCGTCAACGGGGCGAGCGACCTGCTCGGCTCGGCGTTCGGCGACGCCGGGCGCCACGCCCGGTCGGCGGTCGGCGTCGCGGTGCTGCCTCTCGACGCGCCGGTCGAGGTCGAGATCGTCGTCGCCGTCCCGGACTGAGCCGGGTCGCGGCCCCCCGGCCCCGGTGCCTGCTCCGGTTAGAGTCGACCCTGTGATCCGTGACTTCGCGACAGCGAGCTCCCCCGAGCTCCGATCCCGGGTCGAGGCGCATCTCGCCTCGCCGGGCCGCCAACCGGTGGGCCTTCGTCCCGCGTCGACCGTGATGCTCGTCCGCGACGGCAGCACGGGCATCGAGGTGTTCATGCTGCAGCGGGTGGCGACGATGGAGTTCGCCCCCAGCACGATGGTCTTCCCCGGTGGTGGGGTGGACGGCCGCGACCACGCCGACCAGCTGCCGTGGGCCGGGCCGGACAGCCTCGAGTGGGCGCTGCGTCTCGGGTCCGACAAGGCCGGAGCGCGGATGCTCGTTGTCGCCGCGGTCCGGGAGGTGTTCGAGGAGTGTGGTGTGCTCCTGGCCAGCGTCAGCCCGGGCGGACCCCTCTTCGACGTCAGCGGCGAGAGCTGGCAGGCGGCCCGTCAGGGGCTGGTCGCGCGGGAGCTGTCCCTGTGCGAGCTGCTCATCGAGCGCGGCCTGGTGCTGCGCTCCGACCTGCTCCGGGCCCACGCCCACTGGGTCACCCCGGAGTTCCACTCCAAGCGGTACGACACTCGCTTCTTCGTCGCGCGGATGCCACACGCGCAGACCGCCGACGACAAGTCGACGGAGGCCGACGTCGCCGGCTGGTTCACCCCCGCGGACGTCCTCGCGGCGTACGAGGCGGGAGAGGCGATCCTGCTCCCCCCGACCGTCGTGTGCCTGCAGGACCTCGCCCGGTTCTCCACGGCGGCCGCGTGCTTCGACCACACCCCGGTCATCCGCACGGTCGAGCCGACGCTGCAGACCCTCGAGGACGGCAGCGTGGTGGTCCGGGTCGACCTCAACGGCAGACCCCAGGAGCACTACCTCGATGACGACTGAGGGGCTACCGCTGCAGTGGGGGTCCGGCCGGGTCACCGACCGCGCCCGAGTCGTCCTGGCCCCCAACCCGTCGCCGATGACACTGGAGGGCACCAACACCTGGGTGCTGCTCGAGCCGGGGTCGACCGCCGCCGTCGTCGTCGACCCGGGACCGCTGCACGAGGGCCATCTCACCCAGGTCCTCGAGGCGGTCTGCAACGCCGGGGCCCGGGTCGTCCTCACCCTGCTCACCCACCACCACCCCGACCACGCCGAGTCCGCGTCCCGCTTCGCTGAGCTGACCGCGTCGCCGGTCAGTGCCCTCGGTATCGGGGCCGGCGGCCTCTCGGACGGCCAGCGCGTCTCAGTGGGCGGCTTGGAGATCCTCGTCGTCGCGACTCCCGGCCACACGAGCGACTCGCTGTGCTTCCTCCTGCCGGCCGAGAACGCGCTGCTGACCGGGGACACTGTCCTCGGCCGCGGGACGACGGTGGTGGCGTGGCCGGATGGTGAGCTCGCGGCATACCTGGACTCCCTGGCCCGGATCGAGTCGATGACCGGCGCGGGGGAGGTGGCGCGATTCCTGCCTGGCCATGGTCCCGCGCTGCCGGACGCGGCGGCCGTCGTGCGCCACTACCGGGAGCACCGGGCCGAGCGGCTCGAGCAGGTGCGCGCCGCGGTCGCGGAGGGCGCGAGCGAGCCGCGCGCCGTCGTGGAGAGGGTCTACGCGGACGTGCCGCGCGAGCTCTGGCCGGCCGCCGAGCTCAGCGTGCGGGCCCAGCTGGACTACCTGGGCGCGTGGGACTGATGCCTGCCGGCCCGTGGGACGGGGGTGTCATCAGCGGGCCCTCCGCTGCAGGCGCTCGACGTCGAGGAGCAGCACTGCGCGGGGCTCGAGCCTGAGCCAACCCCGGGCAGCGAAGTCGGCGAGCGCCTTGTTGACCGTCTCCCGGGAGGCACCGACGAGCTGGGCGAGCTCCTCCTGGGTGAGGTCGTGGCTGACCATGACGCCGTCCGCGACCGGTCGGCCGAAGCGGCTGGACAGGTCGAGCAGGGCCTTGGCCACCCGTCCCGGTACATCGGTGAAGACGAGGTCCGCGAGCAGCTCGTTGGTGCGTCTCAGCCGCTTGGCCAGCGCGGCCAGCAGGCTCTTGGCCACCTCCGGACGCCCGGACAGCAGCCCGGTGAGGGAGTCGTGGCCCAGGCCCATCACCTGGGTCTGGGCGACGGCGGTCGCGGTCATCGTCCGGGGACCGGGGTCGAAGAGGCTGAGCTCGCCGAACATCTCGCCGGGACCGAGGACGGCCACGAGGTTCTCGCGCCCGTCGAGGCTGGTGCGCCCGAGCTTGACCTTGCCCTCCCCGATGACGTAGAGACTGTCGCCCGGCTCTCCCTCGCGGAAGAGGACGTCACCGCGCGCCATGAGCCTCGTGCTCATCTCGCCGAGCAGCGCCCGGCCAGCCTCCTCGTCGAGGGCGGCGAACAGGGGCGCGCGTCGCACCACGTCGTGGTTCACGCGGCACAGTGTGCCACGCCGGGCCGCACGGCTCCGGTGCGTGCCGGGACCCCGCCGGCGCCCGGTGCCGCGGACGGCGCCACGTACTCTTGGGGCGTGCCCGCAGTCCCTGAGGAGTCCCCCGTCGCCCTCACCCGTCGTGCCCGGAAGATGTACCGGGTGCTGCATGAGCGCTACCCGGATGCCCACTGTGAGCTTGCCTTCCGGAGCCCCTTCGAGCTGCTCGTCGCGACCGTCCTGTCGGCCCAGACGACCGACGTGCGGGTCAACATGGTCACGCCCACGCTCTTCGCGAGGTACCGCACGCCGGCTGACTACGCGGCCGCGGACCGGGCCGAGATGGAGTCGATCATCATGTCGACCGGTTTCTACCGGGCGAAGACCGACGCGTTGATCAAGCTCGGCGCCGCGATCAGCGGGCAGTTCGGCGGCGTCGTGCCGGGGCGGCTCGTGGACCTCGTCACGCTGCCCGGTGTCGGGCGCAAGACGGCGAACGTCGTGCTCGGCAACGCCTTCGGAGTGCCCGGCATCGCCGTCGACACCCACGTCGGCCGGCTCGCTCGACGCTTCGGCTGGACCGCCGAGCAGGACCCGGTCAAGGTCGAGCACGGACTCGGGATGCTCATCCCGCGCAAGGACTGGACGATGCTCAGCCACGTGCTCATCTTCCACGGCCGTCGCGCCTGCCACGCCCGCCGGCCGGCCTGCGGCGTGTGCCCTGTCGCGCGGTGGTGCCCCTCCTACGGGGAGGGTGAGACCGACCCGGCCAGGGCGGCTGGGCTGCTGAAGGACGCCCTCGCCCCGGCGACGGCATGACCGGTATGCCGGGGGCCCGGTCGCGCGGCGCGGGGCCACGGGGCGCCCGGTCACCGGGGACGGGGCGGGCCCATGGCCGGGGGGCGCTGCCCGGCGGCCCGCACCTGGCGGGCCCGGGGCAGGTGCTGGTGCCGCTCGCGCCGGCGGGAGGTGCCCCGCGTCCTCAGTGGCTCAACCGGCTGGTGAGCGCGTCGGCGAGGGTCGACCCGGCCTGGTTCAGCCGCTTCCTGCCCCCGGACGAGGGTGGGCGCGAGTCGGCGGTCCTGCTGCTCTTCGGGCCCGGTCCGGACGGAGCGGACTCCGTCCTGCTCATCGAGCGCGCCCACCACATGCGCTCGCACGCCGGCCAGGTCGCCCTCCCGGGCGGTGCGGTCGACGCGGGCGACGCCGACGCCGTCGCCGCCGCGCTGCGCGAGGCACAGGAGGAGGTGTGCCTGGCCGCGGCCGGTGTGGAGGTGGTCGGGCAGCTCCCCTCGCTCTACCTGCCGCCCAGCGGGTTCGTCGTCACCCCCGTGCTCGGGTGGTGGCGGGACCCGTCCCCGGTCGGGGTTGGCGACCCCGCCGAGGTCGCCCAGGTGATCATCGTCCCACTCGCCCACCTCGCCGAGCCGGCGAACCGGCACACCGTCACCCACCCGTCGGGATTCGTGGGTCCGGCGTTCGACCTCGGCGACGACCTGCTGCTGTGGGGGTTCACCGGTGGCCTCGTCAACAAGGCGCTCGAGCTCGCCGGGCTGTCGCGGCCATGGGACGAGGGTCGGCATCGGCCACTCCCGGAGCGGTTCACCGGCGGGACCCGCCGGTGAGCGGCGCCACCCTGCTCGACCTTGTCCTGGTGTTCCTCCTCGTCACGTACGGGGCCACCGGCTTCCGCCAGGGGCTGGTGGTCAGTGTCCTGTCACTGGTGGGCTTCCTGGCGGGGGGGACCGCCGGGATGGGGCTGCTCCCGGCCGTCCTCGGGCGCTGGGAATGGGCCGTCGGCCACGAGGTGGGCCGGATCCTGCTGCTGGTCTTCGGGGTCTTCGTCATGGCCTCGATCGGCCAGGCGCTGATGGTCGGTCTCGGCAGCCGCCTGCGTGCCCGGGTGCGGGCTCGACCGGTGCGGCTGCTCGACTCGCTGCTGGGTGCGGTGGCGGTGGTCGCCGCAGTCGCGGTGCTCATCTGGTTCGTCGGGGGGGCGGTCCGGGGCGGAGCACCGGCCCCGCTGGCCAGGGCCATCGGCGAGTCGCGTGTGCTCGGCGCCATCGACCGGGTCGTGCCCCCCGAGACCGGGGGGCTCTTCGCCGGTTTCCGTCAGATGCTCGACCGCGAGGGGTTCCCCAAGGTGTTCCAGGGGATCGGGGCCGAGCCGATCACCCCGGCCGAGCCACCGGACCCCGCGTCGGCCGCCGGCCCGCAGGTTCGCGCCGCAGCAGAGTCGGTGGTCAAGGTCACCGGTGTCGCCGAGGCCTGTCAGCGCGGGCAGGAGGGCACGGGCTGGGTCGCCGCACCGGAGCGGGTCGTGACGAACGCGCATGTCGTCGCCGGCATGACCCGGCCCCAGGTGCGGGCGATGGGCCTGGGGCCGGCCTACCCGGCCCGCATCGTCGTGTTCGACCCCAGGCGTGACCTCGCCGTCCTGGAGGTCCCCGGGCTGCGCGCCCCCGCCCTGTCCGCCCCCGCCGGTTCGGCGCTGCGCCCCGGCGACCCCGCCCTGGTCGCCGGGTTCCCCCTCAACGGGCCCTACCGGCTCGAACCCGCCCGGGTGCGCCAGACGCTCAACGCGACGGGGTCGGACATCTACGGACGGCCCGGCGTCCAGCGCGAGGTGTACTCACTCTTCACCCGGGTCGAACCGGGCAACAGCGGGGGGCCGCTGCTCTCGCCCTCCGGGCAGGTCGTCGGCGTCGTGTTCGCGAAGTCGCTCGATGACGTGTCCACGGGCTACGCGCTGACGCTGGCCGAGGCCCGTCCGGTCATCGACGCGGCCGCCACCGCCTCGGTCCCGGTGGACAGCGGGGGGTGCTCCGTCGGCTGAGCCGCTGCGTGCCCTGCGCCCACCGCTCAGCGCTCGAGGCCGTCGAGCCAGTCGAGCAGCGCGGCACTGACCCGCTCGGGAGACTCCTCGGTGAGGAAGTGCCCGGCCCCGTCGACCAGCGCGCCGGTGTAGGGACCGCGGACGTAGCGCTCGGACCCGGTCGTCGCATCGGCGAGGACGCAGCCGTCCTCGGTGCCCTGCAGGTGCAGGACCGGGACGTCGATCGCGGCGCGCACCCGGCGGTTGAACAGCGGGCCGTCCTGCCTGAGCTGGCTCCGGCCCAACCACCGGTAGTACTCTGCCGCGGAGTGCGCGACGAACGGCAGTGCCATCGCGTCGCCGTACCGGTCGACGTCCTCCGACGACGGGTACTCGCCGAACGGGCTGGCCCAGCGGCGCATCAGCCGCTCGACATAACCGTGGCCACTGCTCATCTGGCGCTCGGGGACGAAGGGGCGCTGCAGCTGTAGGAGGTAGGAGCTGGCCCGGCGCTGCTCGGCGTTGGTCACCGAGGCCCGGCGCAGCACCCGCGGGTGCGGCATCGACAGCGACGCGACGGCCCGGGTCACCCCGGGCTGCAGCGCGGGCATGCTCCACGCGATGAAGCCACCCAGACCCTGGCCGACGACGACGGCCCGGTCCTCCCCGAGCGACCGGATCAGGCTTGCCGCGTCGGCGGCACCGGTGTAGGTGTCGTACCCCTTCGGGGGCTTGTCCGAGGCCCCGTAGCCACGCAGGTCCATCGCGACCGCCCGGTAGCCCCCGTCGGCGACCGCCAGCATCTGGTGGCGCCAGGCGTACCAGAACTGGGGGAACCCGTGCATGAGGAGCACCAGCGGTCCCTCGCCGAGCTCGGCGACGTGGAACCGGGCCCCGTTGGCCGAGACGAAACGGTGCTCCCACGGGCCGTCCAGCAGCACGGAGGCGGCGTCGAGGCTCATGGGGTTGGTGCCCAGAGCAAGGATCCGGGAGGTGCGGATGGGAGCCCTCGGCCGCTCAGCCGCGGCGCTTGAGCGTGGCGATGGTCGCCTGGGCGTTGGCGATGGCCCGCTCCGGCTTCGGCTGGATCTGCGACACGGCGCCCCGGCCGACCAGGCCAAGGATCGCGGCGAGGACGAACAGCAGGACGGCGACGATGAGGTAGGCAAGCCACGACGCCAGGCCCAGCGCGACCAGCCCCTGGGCCAGCGCGTTGAGCAGGAAGCCCAGGCCGAACAGCCCGAGGACGGCCGCCACGCCGAGCAGCGGGGCCCCCTTCTTGACGTGCGCCAGGGTCACCTGGATCTCGGCGCTGGCCAGCTTGACCTCGTCGCGCACGATCGACTGGATGTCGCGGGTGGCGGAGACGAAGAGCTGTCCCAGGCTGGGCTCCTCAGTCTCCTGGTGGCTGTCCGGAACTACGTCTCGGGCGCTGTCCTCGGCGTCGAGAGCCATGGCGGTTCCCTCCAATCGTGCGCGCGGCACGCTCGCTGTCGACCCCGCAGGGCCAGCTCCCACGGGGAGTCTCTCCCTGAGCCTAGCGGCGGCCGTAGACGTCGGGGGTCCCGTCACCGTCGGCGTCCACCTTCTCCCGGGCCTCGACGACGGCGTAGTGGCGGTTGCGGCGGTGCAGGACGACGGCGGCGAGCAGGCTGGCGAGCAGCGAACCGACGAGCACGGCCACCTTCACGGGCCCGTCGCGCTCGGAACCCTGGTAGGCCAGGTCCCCGATGAACAGCGAGACGGTGAACCCCACCCCGCTCAGCAGCGAGATCCCGAGCACGTCCGCCCACGCGAGGTCCTCATCCAGCTCGGCCCGGGTGAACCGGGCGAAGAACCACGTCCCGCCGAACACCCCGAGGGCCTTGCCCGCGACCAGCCCAACCACCACTCCGACGGCGGCTGCGTCCCGCAGCGCGGCGCCGAGGCCGCCGCCCACCACGCTGACCCCGGACGCGAAGAAGGCGAACACCGGCACCGCAACGCCTGCCGACCACGGCCGCAGCCGGTGCTCCATCCGCTCGGCCAGGCTGTACTCGTTCTCCGTCGTCACCCCGTCCTCGGCGCGGTGGCGGGCCACGGGCACGAGCAGACCGAGCAGCACGCCCGCCACCGTCGCGTGGATGCCGCCCGCGTGGACCAGCCCCCAGGCGAGCAGCGCCGGGACGGCGAGGACCAGCGGGTGGGTGAGGCCGCGGCGCAGCAGCCACCGGAACGCGAGCAGCGGGAGGACGGCGAGCGCCAGCGGCAGCACGGCGACGGACTCGGTGTAGAAGACGGCGATGATCGTGATGGCGATGAGGTCGTCGACGACGGCGAGGGTGAGCAGGAAGGAGCGCAGCGCAGCGGGCAGGTGCGAGCTGATGACGGCCAGCACGGCGAGGGCGAACGCGATGTCGGTCGCCGTCGGGATGGCCCACCCGCGCAGCGCGTCCCCGGCGCCCGGCTCGATGACCCACGCCGTCACGGCATACAACCCTGCGGGGAGCACGACGCCGCAGACGGCAGCGGCGATGGGCAGGGCGGCCTTGCTCCGGTCCGAGAGCTCGCCCGCGACGAACTCGCGCTTGAGCTCGATGCCGGCCACGAGGAAGAACACCGCGAGCAGGCCGTCGGCCGCCCACTGGGCGAGCGAGAGGTCGAGGTGCAGCGCCTCGGGTCCGACCCGCACGTCGCGCACGAGCTGGTATGCCGTGTCCCAGGGCGAGTTGGCCCAGACCAGGGCGACCACCGCGGCACCGAGGAGCAGCGCACCCCCGACCGTCTCGGTGCGCAGGGCGGAGGCGACGTACCGCGCCTCGGGCCAGCTGCTGCGGGTGAAGAGGCGGCGGGGAGCGGGGGTGGGGGTGTCCACGGGGGCCCTTCGGCTGGGATGACGCTCGGACGCGCGCGGGTCAACCGCACACGTGCCGACCAGACTTCCCGGCTCACCTCACCAGGTGCTCATCGTATCCCCCGGGGGCACTGGCCGACCCGGAGGGAGGCCCTCACCCCTCGTCGGACGAGCCCTTGGCCAGTCCGGTCTTGATGAGGTCCATCACCGCCGAGTCGGCCAGCGTGGTCACGTCGCCGACCTCCCGGTTCTCGGCGACGTCCCGCAGCAGCCGCCGCATGATCTTGCCGGAGCGGGTCTTCGGCAGCTCCTTGACGAGCATGATCTGGCGCGGCTTGGCTATCGGCCCGATCTCCCTGGCTACATGGTTGCGCAGCTCCTTGACCAGCTCGTCGCCCTGTGCCTCGGTCTCCTGGACGGCGTCCCCGCGCAGGATGACGAACGCACACACCGCCTGGCCGGTGGTCTCGTCGCTGGCGCCGACGACCGCCGCCTCCGCCACCTTCGGGTGGGACACGAGCGCCGACTCGATCTCGGTCGTCGAGAGCCGGTGACCTGACACGTTCATGACGTCGTCGACCCGGCCGAGCAACCAGATGTTGCCCTCCTCGTCCTTCTTCGCACCGTCTCCGGCGAAGTACCTGCCCTCGAACCGCGACCAGTAGGTCTCCCGGTACCGCTCGGGGTCCCCCCAGATCCCGCGCAGCATCGCCGGCCAGGGCTTGTCGACGACGAGGTACCCGCCGCCGCCGTCGGGCACCGAGGCGCCGGCGTCGTCGACGACGTCGACGCTGATGCCGGGGATCGCCCTCTGCGCGGACCCGGGCTTGGCCGCGGTGACCCCGGGCAGCGGGCTGACCATGATCGCGCCGGTCTCGGTCTGCCACCACGTGTCGACGACGGGGCAGCGGTCACCGCCGATGACGCGGCGGTACCACATCCACGCCTCGGGGTTGATCGGCTCACCGACCGAGCCGAGCACCCGCAGTGACGACAGGTCCGACCCGGCGGGGATCGCCTCCCCCCACTTCATGAAGGTCCGGATCGCTGTCGGCGCGGTGTAGAGGATCGAGACCTTGTAGGTCTCGACGATGTCCCACCAGCGTCCCTGGTGCGGGGTGTCCGGGGTACCCTCGTACATCACCTGCGTCGCGCCGAGCGCCATCGGCCCGTAGACGATGTAGGAGTGCCCGGTGACCCAGCCGATGTCGGCCGTGCACCAGTAGACGTCCGTGTCCGGGTGGACGTCGTGGACCACGGAGTTCGTGTACGCGCACTGCGTCAGGTAGCCGCCGGTGGTGTGGAAGATGCCCTTCGGCTTCCCCGTCGTCCCCGAGGTGTAGAGGATGAACAGCGGGTGCTCGGCCTCCATCCCGACCGCCTGGTGGGTGTCGGCGGCACCGTCGAGAGCGTCCTGCCACCAGAGGTCGCGCCCGTCCGTCCACTCGACGGCCTGGCCGGTCCGCTTGACGACGAGGACGTTGGTGACTGTCGTGTCGCCGCTCTCGAGGGCCTTGTCGACAGCCGGTTTGAGGGCCGCCGGGGCACCGCGCCGGTAGCCCCCGTCGGCGGTGATGACCAGCTTCGCCTTGACGTCCTGGATCCGGGAGCGCAGCGCCTCCGCCGAGAACCCGCCGAAGACGACCGAGTGCGGCGCGCCGACCCGGGCGCAGGCGAGCATCGCGACGACGGCCTCGGGGATCATCGGCAGGTAGATCGCGACGGTGTCACCCTTGCCGACGCCGAGGTCGAGCAGTGCGTTGGCCGCCTTCTGCACCTGGGCGTGCAGCTCGGCGTAGGTGATGTCGCGGGTGTCGCCCTCCGGCTCCCCGACGAAGTGGATGGCGACCTTCTCGCCCTTGCCG
>JAABUR0100001994.1_pt1 | contig 33358 bp, 40 predicted proteins | sample 5560091 | NCBI WGS metagenome assembly JAABUR01 (sample SAMN10711879, study PRJNA513375) | rock metagenome | isolation source: Antarctica rocks | place: Antarctica: Victoria Land, University Valley sud
TGAAGCGTTTGCGGATCGGGTGAGGATCAATCATCCAAACGGGGTAACAAACTCCTCAAGCAACGGAAATCCAGAAACAGGCCGATCGCATGATACCCAATTCGGATATTCCCGGATGAGCCCTAAATCCTCGCGACGAGAATGCGCCCACTGTGGTCTTTGAACCGAGTTGGGCGGCGTCCCGGAACCTGACATTGGCGTCATGCGCCCGGACGGCCAGAATGGGTAGATTGCAGATGGGCAGCTTACAAGTTGATGCCCGATGGAGCTGATGCTACGTGCGGGCTTGAGTGGACGAAAAGTTTGGCTTGCTCAGTTGTTTCAGCATTGTTGGCACGTTCATACCGAGGCGGCATGAAATACGAAGAAATCTTCACCCCTAACGATATACCAACTGTCACATACGTGGATAGGCCTGAGCATAAACTGGAGGCGAAACTCAGAGACTTCTATCGTATGCCGAACATGGTCGTTTCCGTTTCAGGGCCATCCAAGTCCGGCAAGACGGTCCTCATCAGAAAGGTAGTGCATGACGACTGTCTCATTACAGTTCGCGGTGCCAGCATCCAGAGTTCCGAGGAACTCTGGAACCGCGTTCTCGACTGGATGGGCGAGCCAGCGGAGATGGCAGAGTCAACGAACAGCGCTAACGAGATATCCGGTGGAGCAGAGGGAGGCGGCAAAATCGGCATTCCCTATGTGGCCGAGGGTCAGGCGAAGGGAACGGTTGGCGCCAAGCGCGGATGGGGCGGAGGGGAAACCAGGACTTTTCGACGGAACGGGCTAGAACAAGTCATCAAGGAGATCGCCAAGAGCGATTTCGTGGTCTTCATCGACGACTTCCACTACATCAAATCCGGTGTTCGCGACGAGATCGGTCGTCAGATTAAGGCCGCAGCCGAGAGCGGGGTAAAGATCTTAACTGCTTCTGTACCTCACCGTGCCGATGACGTCGTCCGGAGCAACCCGGAGCTTAGAGGTCGTGTGGTTGGGGTCGACCTAGAGCCCTGGAGCGTGTCCGACCTCATCCAGATCGCAAGGAAGGGGTTTCGTGCTCTGAATATCGATCTGGCACCCAGCATCGAGCGTCGTTTCGCAGAAGAGGCATTCGGGTCGCCTCAGTTGATGCAAAGCATATGTCTCAACCTCGCGCTTGTGCTCGACACGAAGGAAACGTTGAGCGAACTGACGCGCATGGAGGTCGATCCTAATAAAGTCACGGACACGCTCCGACGCACGTCCGCATTCGCCGACTTTTCAAAGATGCTGCGTGATCTGCATATCGGAGCGAAGACGCGGGGGACCGAGCGGAAAGAACACGATCTCATCGACGGAACCAAGGGGGACGTCTATCGAGCGATCCTTCTCGCCATGAAGCAGGAGCCTGCGAAACTATCGTTCACCTACGACGAAATCACTACGCGTGTTAGGGAGACCTGCGTAGGTGATGCCCCGACCGGATCGAGTGTGAACGCCGCTCTGACGCAAATGCATTCTATTGCAGAGAACCTCCAGCCTGGTACTAGCCCACTTTCATGGGACGATCCGACCCTCGATATCGTCGATCCCTACTTCCTATTCTTCCTACGTTGCTCGGATAAGCTGAGACAGATCGCGGGCACCTGACCAGGCAGGCATATGGCCATATATTGATTGCAGCTCCGGGAGGCCCGATGAACGTGAGGGCCTGTTTGGATTGGGAGCAGCCGAAGTGAGCTAGCTAAGTTCAATGTCCGCTTTATCGTATCTCGTGCCCGAAACCCACCAGGCCGCTCTCGGCCAATTACGACTTCAGCTGCGACTTCCTCGCCCGCTCCACCGTCGCAGCACCGGACGCGGCAGGTCGACTTCTTGATATGATCCCGGGGTTGCCGCATCGACTGCGGCCTTGATCGCTGGAATGTGGTCCTTGACGACCGGCCATGCCGGGCTGGACAGGACGATCAGCGCCAGCCGGCGCCCGGCAAGGTTCTGCTGATAGCGGATACGCCGATCGGCCGTCAGCATGATGTCGAAGCTAGCCCGCTCAGCCGCGGAAAGCAGGTCGCCGTTGCTCAGGCCCGACCAGCCTTCGTCCTCGGTGGTCCGAACCGTGTGACCTGCCAGATGCGGCCGGATACCCCAAGGTATGTTCTTATCGAGCAGGACTGAGGGCACGTTGCCGCTTGGCGTATTGGTAGATGGCGAGCACGTCGTCCGGCGAGGTGTGAAGCTGGTAATTGCTTACTACGTCCTGAGCGGACTCGCCCAGGTCCATATTCTCGACAACCAAATCGACCGGCATGCGCGGATCTTTACACAGCGCCGGAGTCCCGGAGATAAAACCCGGGCGGGCGATCACGAATGGGCAGCCTGACCAATCCATGGCGAGCCTACGAGGAAGGGTTCCTATCAGATATGGGATGACGTGGCTGGCGCAAGGCACGTCAGCTTTTGCCGCCTTCGGCTCAGAGAAGATCATCCGCTGCGGGTCGTTCCTCAGCGCTCACTCTGTAGTTACCCCAAGTTGAAGCTACGCCGGAAGCATCGACCGTAGAATGTCCTCTCGCTCTCGCCGGGTTGCAGAGAAGCGTTCCCGGACCACGCGAACCACGTCGGATGGGGCGGAGTCAGGCGTGCCGGCGGAGAAAGGCGGGACGGGCGCGTATTCGAGACCGAGTTGTACCGCCTCTGCCGCGGCTTGGCCCGCAAGCTCAGCAGCGAGGGTCAGGGCGAAATCGATCCCCGCCGTCACGCCACCGCCGGTCAGAAGCGTGCCGTCGCGCACCACGCGGCCTTGCGTCGGGATCGCGCCAAACGCGGCGAGAAGGTCGTGCGCTGCCCAGTGCGTCGTCGCGCGTTTGCCCTGTAACAGGCCTGCCGCACCGAGCACGAGCGCGCCCGTACAGACTGACGTCACGTATCTCGCGCCCGATGCCTGGCGTTTGACAAAGGTCAGCGTCTCGGGATCGGTCAGCAACGCGTTCACGCCTGCCCCGCCCGGGACACACAGCACGTCCAGCTGCGGGCAGGCAGCGAGGGTCATCGTGGGGGTAAGGGTCAAGCCGGTGGCGGACACAACCGCATCCAGTGTTTTCGAGATGAGCTCGACGCGTGTCTCCGGCATCGAGGCGAACACCTCGTATGGCCCGGTGAGATCGAGTTGCTGCACGCGCGGGAAAACGAGAAAGCCGACAACCAAGCTCATGAGTGGGTTCCAGGAATGGTGGACGGTGAAAGCCTACAGAGCTAATCAGCGGCTGAAATGCCAAACGACCCTCAGATCCGGCCAACTCGCCCGCTGCGGATCGAAGTCCTGGCGTTTCCGGACGTTCAACTGCTGGATGTGGCGGGGCCGTTGCAGGTGTTCGCGACGGCCAACGAGCTTGCCGAGGGCGTCCTTGAACGGCGCCCTTATGAGCAGCGCGTCGTCGCTGCGCAGCAACACATCAAGACGTCATCGGGATTGGGCCTCTCCGCCTTTCCGCTTTCGTCGCCCGACGTGCCGATCGATACCCTTGTGATCGCCGGCGGCTACGGCGTCCACGCTGCGTTGGCGGATCAGGCGGTCGTGGGCTGGGTTCGGACCAGAGCGAAGCGGGCGCGCCGTGTCGCGTCAGTCTGCACGGGGGCGTTCCTGCTTGGCGAAGCTGGTCTTCTCGACGGTAAGCGTGTGGTGACGCATTGGACGCGGTGCGCCGAGTTGACCCGGTGCTATCCGTCGGCCCATGTCGAAACCGACCCGATTTTCATCGCGGACGGCTCAGTTTGGACCTCGGCAGGGATCACGGCCGGGATTGATCTCTGCCTCGCTTTGGTCGAGCGGGACCAAGGAAGCGAGTTGGCGCTTGCGGTCGCGCGCCACTTGGTCGTTTTCCTCAAGCGGCCGGGGGGCCAAGCACAGTTCAGCACTGCGCTAGAGTTGCAGACGGCCGATGCGCAATTTGCCGATCTGCACGCCTGGATGCGCGACTATCTCGATCGGGATCTCTCCGTGCCCGTGTTGGCCAGCAAGGCGGGTATGAGCGAGCGGAGCTTTAGCCGGCGCTACCTCGAAGCGACGGGTATGACGCCGGCGCGAGCGGTTGAGCGACTGCGGGTCGAGGCGGCGCGCGATCTTCTGGCCCGGACGCAGTTGCCGTCCAAACGGATCGCGATGCGCTGTGGGTTTGGATCGGACGAGACACTGCGGCGTAGCTTCGCCCGGCTCCTGGCGACCACCCCGCAGGAGTATCGAATGAGGTTCGGGATGAATGTTGATCCCGCCGATCGATGATCCCCGTTCGACGCAACATGCGAAGGACAGCGAAGGCCTGCCGCAAGCGGTACCAACGGCAGGTTCTGTGGCTTGCTGCTCGTAAACTGCCGGTCTGCCGCCGGCCAGCTACAGCCGTCAAAGCTCGCTAGTCCTTCTGCGCGCGAACAGGCTTTGCAACGGTCGTCACCGTTCCAATCTGCAGTTTCTCGGAGAATATCGAAACCGGATGGTAGCAATGGCGAACGGGTGGGCTCCAGACGGAGCTGTGCAGGATCAGATCGACGACACCGTCACGGACGAAGTGATGAGGGCGCGGGCGCGCATGCCGACGGGCGAGGGCGAGGCGCACTGCGTGGAATGCGGTGACGAAATCCCGGAAAGGCGCCGCCTTGCGCTTCCGGGCGTCCGGACCTGCATCACATGTCAGTCGGCTCGTGATCGCCGTCCGGCGGACATTGGGTTCAATCGCAGGGGCAGCAAAGACAGCCAGCTCAGATGATCCCGTTGCTTCTTCGGTCCGACCTGCCTGGCTCCGTGGTGGGCCGGCACACGGGTTCCATGGAGCGGCAGATCGGGGTTGCCCGTGCGGCGGGTTGTCAGGATGCCCCTGCCAGAACGGATGCCTGCGCCTCCGCACTCCCCACGGCCGATCCGAACAACGGCAACGCGGCGTCCCCGTGCACCGGCGTCTCGAAGTTCGACACTGTCACGCCGACCAACCTGATCCCTTTCTCGGGCGGGAAGATCAGACGGATGAGATCAAGGGCCGCCTGGCGAAGCTGTGCGTGTTGGACCACTGCACCCGCATAGCTGCGGCTTCGGGTGACCTGCTGGAAGTCGGCGAACTTCACTTTCACCGTTACGGTCCGGCCGAACGCTCCCGCGCTCTCGCACCAGGCCCACACGTCATCGGCCATCCTCAACACGCCAGCCTCGATCTCGGCAACCTCGGCAAGATCGTGGTCGAAGGTGGTCTCCGACCCGGACGACTTGCGCGTCCGGTCGGGGTCGACGGGCCGATCGTCCTCCCCGCGCGCGATCGCGTAGTACCAAGCGGCGGCCTTGCCGAAATGCTGCTGCAGGAATGCCATCGACCTGACCCGCAAGTCGGCGCCGGTCTCGATGCCGAGCCCATGCATCTTCCGGGCCGTCACCGGGCCGACGCCGTGAAAGCGGGCGACGGGCAGCGACTCCACCCAGACTGCTCCCATGCCGGGCGTCACCGCAAACTGGCCGTTGGGCTTGCGGTGACCCGAGGCGAGCTTGGCGAGGAACTTGTTATACGAAATTCCGGCTGAAGCGGTCAGGCCAGTCTCCTCCAGGATGCGGGCGCGGATTTCCCTGGCGGTCGACCACGCCGTTGGTAGGCCCCGCAGGTTCTCCGTGACGTCGAGGTACGCCTCGTCGAGCGAGAGCGGCTGAATGAGCGATGTGTAGTCCGCGAAGATGCCGTGGATCTGCCGAGACACCGCCCGATAAACGTCGAAGCGCGGCTTGACGAAAACGAGCTCCGGGCACCTGCGAAGCGCAGTGACCGACGGCAGCGCCGACCTGACGCCGAACTGGCGCGCTTCGTAGCTCGCGGCGGCCACGACGCCCCGGGCAGCCGGGGAACCGACCGCCACCGGCCGGCCGCGAAGGGCGGGATCGTCCCGCTGCTCCACGGATGCGAAGAAGGCGTCCATGTCGACGTGTATGACCTTGCGCGTCGGTTCGCGATCCATTGGCGGCACCATAGAACAAAGGGACGGGCCGTGAACGACAAAGCTTCGCCTAGGCACCATGCCGTCCGCTTCAGGGCTGATCTTCTGCACCACGCAGGCGCCGATGATGGTCCGGGCGGCGGTGGCGCGTTAGGGTCCGTTCGCCTCTGGAGCCACGCTGTCTTATGGAACAGTCCCTGCTGCCTCCCGACGGCGTCCCCTGGCCTCGCGCCACGCCGGAGGAGGCCGGGTTCGATGCGGACCGGCTTGCGGCCGCGGTCGCCTTCGCGGAAGCGCATGAGACCCCGTGGCGACGGGACCTGCGCGCGCAGTTGGAAGCCGGCAACTTCGAGCCGCCGCCGGACAACGAGATCATCGGTCCCGTCAGGTCACGAGGCGGCCCCAACGGGCTGCTGCTTAGGCACGGCAAGATGGTGGCTTCGTGGGGCGACACGCGCCAGGTCGACATGACGTTCAGCGTCGCCAAGAGCTATCTGTCGATCCTGGCCGGGATTGCGGTCGCCGACGGGCTGATCGCCGACCTTGACGAGCCGATCGGCCGAACCGTCGATGACGGCGGGTTCGAGGGGGCGCACAACGGCGCCATCACCTGGCGGCAGATGCTGCAGCTGACCTCCGAATGGGAGGGGAGCCTGTTCGGCAAATCCGAGCAGATCGACCGCAACCGCAGCCTGGCCAGCGAAGCGGCGGGGCGGCCCGCCGGGGCGAAGGGGGCCGCGCGTCCCTTGCAGGCGCCGGGCACGTTCTGGGAGTACAACGACGTCCGCGTGAACCGGCTCAGCCTGGCGCTGCTGCGGCGCTTCGGCCGTGCCCTGCCCGAGGTTTTCGCGGAGTGCATCATGCGGCCCATCGGGGCCTCCAGCGATTGGCGCTGGGAGGGTTACCGGACCTCGTTCGTGGAGGTCGGCGGCCGGCCGGTGCAGTCCGTATCCGGCGGCGGGCATTGGGGTGGCGGGGTGTTCATCCACGCGGAGGACCAAGCCCGGGTCGGGCAGTTGATGCTGAACCGCGGCCAGTGGGGCGGCACGCGCATCCTTCCCGAGAGCTGGGTTGCGGCTTCCGTCACGCCTTGCCCGCTCAACCCGCGCTACGGCCTGTTCTGGTGGCTGAACAGCGACGGCAGCTATCAGTCCTCCGCGCCCCGCGATAGCTTCTTCGCAATCGGCGCGGGCGGCAACGTCACCTGGATCGATCCCGGTCATGGCCTTGTTGCGGTGCTGCGCTGGATCGACAGCACAAAGCTCGACGCCTGGATCGGCCATGTCCTGGCGTCGCTGGTCGGTTGAGGGCGTGTGAATGGGAACCGATGAGGGTCCGCCTTTCGCGGCCGATTACCCTGAAGCAGCCAGACCGCTGCCGGCCAGATGCCGACGATCTGAAAGCCGCATAGACTCGCATGGTTCAGCTTCGTTGTGGGTCTTCCGTTTGGTTCAGAGCGCAAGAAGGAATGAACGGCCAGGGGAACAGCGCGGAAAGCGTGGACGGATTGTGAAAGGGGAAGGTGCTCGCATCGTCGCTCCTGCCGACATCGCTTCGCTCCATCACCGGCTGCGCCACCCCGGCCCCGCACTTCACGCAACCCCCGAGCGGGCCGCGTGCTGCGCAGGGCACGGGCGCTCGCCGGCAATGGTGTCGGCAGGACCGCGCTGCGGCGGGGGGAGGGGTCGTCAGAGAAGAGGGCGGCAGAACACCGAACCGGAAAGCGCATTGCCGTGGAATTGAAGACCGTCGATCCCCGCAACCTGAAGATCAGCCCGGACAATCCCCGCCGCCCGGGAGTCGGCGAGCACCCGGACGCGCAGATGGTAGCCAACATCAAAGCCGTCGGCATCCTGCAGCCGCCCGTGGTACGGGAGACCGGAACGCTGAACGTGCCGCTACTCGGCATCTTCAGGTCTCTGCCTGGCGTTCGACCTCTTTGGTCAGGTCGTGAGCTTTGGCGGCGGCACCAGTTCCAACGACCAGTCTGGCGGTGGTCCGTGATGGAACGTGCGGTGGTGCCCGGCAATCAGGTAGACCGGAGCAGCCTTGCCCTGGCACGCCGAACAGCGCAGCCCCGCCAGCACGTCCAGGAACAAGCGATCACCCCGCTGCTCAACCAGCAGGCGCACGGGAAGAACCACGACCCGCTCCGAGCATCGGCAGCGCACTTCCAGGCAGCAATCGGGCCAGCAATCGGGCCAGTCGGACAGCCGATGACTGGGATGAAACGGCGGCGGGTGCATTGGCGCTCCGGCAAAACGCCCGCACAATGGTCTGACTTTCAGAACAAAGCAAGAACATGTCGTGAGAGAGGTTCACGCGAATGACGGCAATAATTTAGGAGCCATCGGGGAACGGCCGCATCGGTCCCGCATGCAGCCATACACTGTCAGGCCGGGAGTGCGGTCCTACTTGCCTGGTCAGCCTGGCCCGCCTCGATCAGCCACGCCGTCGTGTCCGCGGCACGATACGGCGTCCACGTCTCACCACGCTGTGCCATGCTGATCGCCCGATAGGCACCGTGCGCCTCGCGGCAGCGCGCATACGCAAGGATCAGCAGCTCAGCTGCCTGATTGCTCAAGGCGTTCGCCTTCTCCTCCAGCGAGGGTAGATGATAGCACCCGCCCTCGGTCTGGGCCTGCAGCAGCGCCAGCTCGGCCTGCGCCGACTGCTTGCTCACCCGGTCCACGAACCGGCACGCTTGCACCGCCCGCTTCACCACGGGATCGAGCAGCTCATCCAGCACCGCCTTCTGCTCCGAGGGGGTAAGAGGAAGAACCTGCTCCGCAATGTAGATCGCCGTCTCGGCGTCCACCTGGTTCGCCAGATCGGGGTCCGGCAGTTCCAGCTTGAACGACTCTGCGACCTGGAACACCTCGCGGCTGTCTGGCTCGATCTCGTAGATCACTTCCATCGATGGCGCGACCCAAAGCTCGATTGGGAAGCGCACCACGTTGTCCAACCCTGGCAACATCTCGACGTTCACGGATACCGCTCCTTGCTGGCTGGCTGAAACATACAGCCGGACAAGCTAATCATGCAAGGCGTAGTATATTGATATAACACAATAAAGTAGCTGAAGGCGACATCGGCAGTAAAGGAAGGAAGCGTGGGCGTCAGCCTTCAGGACCAAGCTCTAGTCCGCCGTCGGGCGGACCGGAACCCCGTGAAGGACGGGGTTCCAGTCCCTTCGGGATGACGATTCGTGACGTAAGTAAGAGAAAGTCGCCCGACGATGATGTCGATTATTAGGGCGTTGCTAAACTTAAGAGAAGAAAGAGTTAAGCAACGCCAATTTAAGGGTGAAAAACATAGACAATGAACAGCATAATGATAGCAGTATTACCTCTTTTACTCTTGATTACTGGGGCTGGACATGGGATAACAAATGCGCGGTTACTGCCGACCGCGAGACGCCCCCGGCCACGTGCTGATAACACAAGGCGGGGGCTGACCTAGAACAGAGGATGGATCAATCATCATGGACCAGGCTTCCAGCACCATCGCCGCCGCCACCGTTTCCGACAAGGCCCCGCGTGCCAGCAAGGCCAAGACCGCCGCCAAGCAAGCTCCCGCCCGCCAGGTCGCAACCCTGGCGCAGCGCATCGTCATCATCTTCAACACCGCCGCCCGCGAGTGCCCCGACGCCACACAGGTGGCGAACATCACCCGCGCATTCGGCTTGATCGAGGTGGACTATCACGCCATCCGCGAGGCGACGGAAGAACAGATTGCCCGCTCGGCCAAGACCCTCACCGACAACCTTTCGGAAAAGGCGATCGAGATGCACCTGCAACGGATCGTGGACGCCTTTGTCCGTTCCGCCCACGGTGCCGGGACCTTCTATCAGGCCAAGGCGCAGATCGCCCGCGACCTCAACAGCAAGCTGTCCAACGAGGACCGGGATGAGGACCGCATGGGCGTGGACGGCACCGCCAACCGCGCCGAGCGCTCCCGCGAGTTCGCCGGGCAGATGGCCCTGCAAGCCTTCGCCCTCCTTGCCGCCGCAGAAGGTGCCGTAGACGCCTTTGCCCATGTGACCGGCAACGAGTGGAAGCCCTACCAGGGCAGTGCACGCCCCGGCATGGCCGTGGATCAGCAGGCGGCAGCCGCCCAAATGGCAGCACTTGGGATGTAACGCAGAGGGCGGGAGCCGGAAGGCTCCCGCTAGCGCGTGTAGTGCTCGGCTGGCCTGAGGCAGACAGTCGCGCTTATTAACCCAAGGTTTGGCCGCAGCTGCCAGGGAACCAAGGGGCGAACTTCCTAGGGCAGGCGCCCGGGACCTGACGGGAAGGCTATTTGCGTTTGCTCTGGCGGCCCGGCGCATTATGGCTTGGGCCGTCGCCGCGGTTTTAGAGTGACGACGTCGCTTTCAGGTTTGGTCGACGAAGGCAGCGGCCGCCAGCCCGCGATAGCGCGCACGCACTCCCGTCCCCTCGCAATGTCAGTGATCAGAGGAAAGTGCCGGCGCAACTCGACGACGGCAGACAGCTCTCCGTCTTCGTGGAACACGCGGCGGATCGCCTCGGCAGTCGGCTCGTCAACACAAAACATACCTGTGAGCTTGGACAGGCGCATCGACACCTGCAAGCGAAAAGACCGTGACGACAGCGCACGTTGGCGCGTGTCGACCCTGGCCGCGTAAGGTGATGCGCTGTTGGCAAAAGCTCATAGCCCGGCCAGGCCGTAACCCAGGATCAGGGACAGCGACCCTGCGCCGATTGCGCCCGACCAGAACGCGAATTTGCGGGATCGTTCGGCTGCAGCTTCAGCCTTGGCAGTTTCCTGGCGCAATTCGACCAGCATCTCCGCCGTGGCTTCCTTGGCGGCTTCCTTGAACTGATTGCCCAGCCAGTCCGCCGCACTGTTGATGAGTTCCGACGCGATCCGCCGCGCCGCTTCCTCATTCTTGCCACCCAGGACGGTAAACTTGGCCACCGCGACGTTTATGGAGTGATCCATCTGCGCGAGCGCATCATCAAGCAGCACGGCGTTGATCGCGGCCGAAGCGAGCACGGGATCAGCCGCATTGAGCTTGATGCCGGTTTCCTTGCGGACGGCAGTGATGACTTGATCCAGCTCCATTAGAGCACCGTCGCCAGCTGCTGCCAGATCGCATCCTTGATGCGGAACAGCCGGCTTTTCTCCATCAGCATGAACTCATCGGAGGCGGCGGCTTCGGCAAACGTCATGCTGCGGTTGAGCATGTCGGCCAGGTTTGGCGCGAACATTTCGGGATCGAGCTGGCGCAGGTAGACCGGCCCGCGGATTTGCGCATGGTTCTCTTGATAGATGACCGTATGCTCGAAGTCGGTCCCCTTGTAGCGGGCCGGGCCAAAGAACTCGTTGACCCAGACGACGATTTGAGCGCCAGGCGCGAAGCTCTTTATCAACGCCTCCAAGCCCTTCAACGTGTCCATGCCATTCCCGCCGCCTGTGACCACGGTATGAATGACCATGCCGACCCCGTGCTCTTGCAGGACAGAGGCAATGTCATTCTCGACCAGGTAACGGGCCAAAGAGAGGAAAGAGGCGGCGCCGTTGTCGATCACGACATCCAGCTTTGCGGTCAGAATGCCCTGGATGAGCCGGTCGACCTCTTTCACGTTGATGGCGTTTTTCGTCAGCAGGTCGACGGGTTCGGCGGCCAGGGCGGGAATGCTCTGGAGGCTGCCGTTGACGGGATCGGTGTCAAAGCACCCTTGCAGCCGTCCTTGGTCGGCAAGGTATTGCGCGATCAGGCTGGCAACGAAGCTTTTGCCGACTCCACCCTTGCCTTGCAGGATGAAGTGAGCGGCGCGGGGATGCTGGTCACTTGCGGCTGGGACGGGGGCCGACAAGGCGGCTTTCGTCGTCCTGCCTCGGGTTTCCGTCGTGCTCGAAGGTGCGGGGACGGGATGGTTCGTATCGGGCATGTGGCGAGGTTCCTGGTGCTCGAGTGAGCGCCGCGGCTGCAGGATCGGCCGGCGGCGCAGGCGTGGGCTTGAAGGCGATAGAAGGAGCAACCCGTGCAGCGGCAGAGCCATAGGGTCGACGGGCAGGTTTGGACTCTGGTGCATAGCGGGCGACCAATTTTCGGAAGGCGCTGTATGTGATGCCAAGTTCGTCGTGGTGCCGGGCATGGATCGTCGTCAGGTAATCCCCAGCCTCAATTTCTTTTCGGATCGTGTGAAGGCGAGCGATAAAGGCGACGCGACCGAGCCCACGAGTAGGGGAAGGAGCTTTCATTTTCGGGAGGAGGAGCCATTCGTTCGCGGCTTGTTTTGGCGCATCTCATTTTCCTTTGATGGCAAATGGAGCGTATGCGGATCACCGAGACTGGTCCATTCCTATTTAATCCCATTATGGGCAATAATGGGCGATATATGGCCAATTATGGCCCTTTCTGTCCCATGTTAATGTAAGGGACAGAATCGGCCGAAATGGGAATGCGATTTGGATGGCAGGATAGGCATTGTTGGCCAACAATGCGTGTGGCTTACTCACCTCCGGTTCGACGGTGCAGACGTAGCAGGAGGACAGAAACGCCATGAGGAAGCTGCCCGAGCACGAGGTCCGGGACCGGCTGCGCCCGTTGCGCGTCGTGGTGTCACAGTCCGAGCGCCGGGAGATCGAGGGCCGAGCTGCCGCTGCCAGCCTGTCCGTCTCGGCCTACCTGCGGGCGGCCGGCATGGGTGCCACCTTCCGCTCGGCGGCATCCAGCCATGAGCAGGTTGCTGCCTTGGCGAAGGTCAACGCCGACCAGGGCCGGCTCGGCGGGTTGCTCAAGCTGTGGCTGTCGGAACGGCCAGGGCAGGGTGCTACGGTCCGAGATGTCCGCGCCCTGCTCGACCAGCTCGGCGAGGTGCAGGGCGTGCTAGCCGAGGCTGCGGCCCGGTTATGATTGCTAAGCGCATCCTCTCACCTAAGGGTGGCAGCGGCTTTCAACGCTTGGGCGCTTACGTGCTGAATGTGCGGGACAAGGACAAGGGCGCCGACCCGGCCAGTTGGCAACGGCTCGGCGCCTACATCCTGGACGCTGGCCACGGCGGCGAGAAGGTGGCGTGGGCGCGGGTGATGAACTGCGCCTCGACCGATGCCGGATGGGCGGTAAAGGAGATCATCTCCACGCAGGCGCGGAACACCCGGAGCCGGCGCGACAAGTCCTACCACCTCGTTGTCAGCTTTCCCGAGGGCGAGCGGCCATCGCGCGAACAGGTCGAAGATATTGAGGACCGGCTTTGCGAGGCCAACGGCCTGGCCCGGCACCAACGCGTGTCCGCCGTCCATCAGAACACGGACAACTGGCACCTCCACATCGCGATCAGCACGGTCGACCCGGTGACGTTCCGCAACGTGGCGCCGTTCCGCGATCACTTCCGGCTGCAGGAGACGTGCGCCGAACTCGAGATCAAGCACAGCCTGACCGTGGACAACCACACGACGCAGCGCGGCGCGGCGCAGGACCGGCGGAACGGTCGCGCAGCCGACGCCGCGACCCGCGAGGGCGTGCCGTCGTTCCTGGCCTGGGTGCGTCAGGAGGCTGCCCCGGCGCTGCTGGCGACGCGCGACGCCGGACAGGGATGGCAGGGGCTGCACCGAGCTGCAGCGACCCACGGGCTTGTCGTCAAACTGCGCGGCGCTGGCCTGGTGATCGGCCAAGCCAAGGATGGGCGGCTGCACATCAAAGCCAGCGACGTGGACCGCCGCCTATCGCTGAAGTCGCTGACCGATACGCTGGGCGCGTTCGAGCCGGCGGGACTGGCGACCGGCGCCCAGCAGGTCAAGACATCCTACACACGCGGCGCACTTCATGAGGCCTACAAGCTGGAGCGTGAGACAGCAACACAGGCCAAGGCGGCGGCAACGCTTGCGCTCCGAGAGCAGCACCGGGCCTATGCGGCCGCGCTGACAGCCTACTATCGCACGCGGATGAAAGCCGAGCAGGCGACTGGGCTCCGCGGTCATCTCCGGCGCGACAGCTTCCAGCACATCGCCGATAGACGCCGGCAGGACCATGCGGCGCGCGTTGCACGCGAGGCGGAGGAACGGCGCCAAGTGCGAGAGGCGCACCGTATCCCGCAATGGCAGGCATGGCTCCAGGCAGAGGCTGCGGGCGGCAACGTCGAGGCTGTGGCTGCTTTGCGCGGGCGCCAGCCTCAGCCAACCCGACCAGCTCTCCAACCATCGCACGCAGCGGAAAAGACGGGGACGCTCACGCGCGAGCGGAGCAAAGGCCGAGATCTTGAGCGATAAGGCTATCCTGTCCGGATATATACTCTGTCCACGTGAGAACCCGAAAACTTCGCATCCCCGGAACGCCGCTCATATAAGGATCGACTCGCCAGCCGATTTTCGGGTTCTCACGTGGACAGAGTATAGCTATTTCCCACTCAGGCTAGGGGTTCCGGAGCACAAGTGTTGGATCAGCTCCTCTAGCGTCAGTCCAGCCACGATGTCGAAGCTGACGTAACTGGGGCAAATTCCCGGGCACGCAGGTGCAGCAGAACAAAGGCGAGAGTTGGCCTGCCCCGTTAATGCTTTGATTTCGTGGAGGGTATTTAGTTCCCTGGGCGACATAGAATCGGTATAGTTCCGTGTCTGCCCGGGAATCTGCCCCGGTTACAAGCTGACCCGTTAAGCCCCCGTTAAGCCAGACGATTTCGACACTTGGCCGGCGCGTGACGAGTAGGCGTGGCATTTCTAGCGCCGCCCGCACTAACAGGCAGGAACCTGTCAGTTGTCGTCGTCCCATCCCGCGTCGACGGGGCCGTCCTGATAGGCTCGCGGCCGGGGTGGCGCATAAACGCCTCGCGGCGCGTAGTAGGCCGGCGGCGGCGCGTAGGCCACGACGGGCGGCTGAGCATAGATGACAGACGGCGGTGCATATAGGACCGGAGGTGGCGAAGCGTAGGCAGGACCGTACCCATAGCCCGGCGGCCCGTAGTTGGGCTGGGAATAGGTCGGCTCGTACTGGTCGGACCGTCCGGTGAATGCGTTGCCAGCAACGGCGCCCAGCCCCAGCCCGATCAGGCCAGCGATGAGCGCTGCCCCACCATCATGGCGTCGGTGCGCCTCTGCAGGCGCGAAAGGCACGACAATGCCTGCCAACACCGGAGCAGCAAGCACGAAAGAGCGAAGTAGGCGCATGGCGAAGTCTCCTGGTCTACTAAGGAAATTAATCATGCGGTAGGGCGGGAACATGGCCGAGACGGGGCGTGTTGATGGCGCGTAACTGGCGTTCTGGTACGCTTGTCGAGAAGGGCCTGAACCGCTCACGGTCCCTTGCCCCCATCCCCGACTGCGCCCCCAACTGCTACCTGGGCCGACGCCGGGTCGCCGGCCGAGACTGTTGAACGCTGAACTGGCTGGTCCAACGGCCGTGCGAGCAAGCGCTCATCAATAACCGGTATTCCAAAAGCGTCGCGACTGCGGCAGCCGCGGCGTAGGTCCGGCAATCCGACGGCCTCCCCTGTCTGGCAGTGATATTCTGTCCTATCTGATCGACGCGGCCCAGCGGGCCCACACGGTACGGCGCACAGCGGAGCTGGCCAAGCCGCCGCTGCTCCGTGCCGCAAGCGATTGAGAGAGGAAAAGCAGGCAGTGACCTACGCCGTCAAAGAGCTGTTCGCGACATTGCAAGGCGAAGGCGCCCGGGCCGGGCGCGCGGCCGTGTTTTGCCGCTTTACCGGCTGCAACCTGTGGACTGGCCGCGAAGAGGATCGCGACGGCGCGACCTGCCGCTTTTGTGACACCGACTTCGTGGGTCTGGATGGACCTGGTGGAGGGCGGTTCGCGACCTCCGACACGCTTGCCAGCGCGATTGAGGCGGCCTGGCGCGGCGGCGTCGACGGGCGCTATGTCGTGTTCACCGGCGGCGAGCCACTGCTCCAACTCGATGCCGCCCTAATTGAGGCCATGCACGCCCGCGGTTTCGAAGCCGCCGTCGAGACCAACGGCACGCTGGACCCTCCGCCAGGGTTGGACTGGGTCACAGTCAGCCCCAAGGCGGGTGCGCCGTGGCGGCTGCACTCGGGATCGGAGCTGAAGCTCGTCTATCCCCAAGGCGGACTGGAGCCTGACGCGTTGCCGCAAGGCCTGCGCTTCGCCCACCGCTGGCTGCAGCCGATGGACGGGCCGGACCGCGCCGCCAACACGGCAGCTGCAGTGGCCTACTGCCTCGCCCACCCCGTTTGGCGGTTGAGTATACAGACTCACAAGCTGATCGGGATCCCCTGACTGGTGTTTGAACTCGCCAAGCAATTCCGCTTCGACGCGGCTCATACCTTATCCGGGCGCGCGGTGAACGCCGAGCCGAGCCGGCGCATCCACGGCCACTCTTACCGTGCCGAGGTCGTCGTGCGCGGCATACCTGACCCGGTCACCGGCATGCTAGTGGACCTCGGCCTGTTCGAGCGTGCTCTGGAAGGGGCACGAGACGGGCTGGACCATCACTTCCTTGACGAGGTGGTAGACCTCGGCCCGGCCACCATGGAGAACCTTGCCGCCTGGATTTGGCGTGCCGTCGCCCCTATCTGCCCCGGTCTGGCGCGTGTCGCCGTGCATCGCGACAGCAACGCGGAAAGTTGCACCTATTTCGGACCTGGGGGCAACGGGAGCTGAAAGGCCAAAACGCGCCGGCAGCGTTCCAAGAGTTTCGGCAGCTACATAGTCGGCACTCGCCTCAGCCTGTTTTGATGATCTGTTTACATCTGAATGAGTGTGTTGCATGGAGCTGGTCGGCTGTCTGAGGTGAGTTATCCGTTGTAGGAGGAGTTCTGGGCTGCCGGGTCGGCCGGAGGAGTTTCACGTCCAGCCGCCCACAGAACCGTGCGTAAAGTAGAGTAGGGCGTCGGCGAGTTGCCAGTTTGGCACTTTTCCGGCGCCCCCTCCCCGAACCGGACATGAGTCTTTCGGTCTCATCCGGCTTTCCAGTGCCCTATCCTCTCACGAGGTGATGGTCGTCACCGTTTCGGCTGTTGCCATTGCGGCTATCTCCCAGCTTTGGCCGTTAAGGCACCTGCGGCCCTTCGCCGTGTGGACGGCTTTCCCGTCCTCGGACTACTACGGGTAGTCCAGCGCCTGGCTCTGGCCAACCGCCATTACGGCTACCGTCGGGTCGGCGCGTTGCTGCGGCGCGAGGGCTGGTGCGTTAACCACAAGCGCGTGGTTCGGATCATGCGCGAGGACAACCTGCTGTGCCTGACAAAGCCGCTGTTCAGGCCGCCGACGACGGACGCGCGTCACAGCTGGCGCGTGTGGCCGAACCTCGCGCGCCACCTTATGCCTATGACCACGAACCAGCTGTGGGTGGCGGATATTACCTACGTGCGGCTGGCCGAGGCCTTTATCTACCTGGCTGTCGTGCTGGACGCGTTCAGCCGCAAGGTCGTCGGCTGGGCGATGGCCGAGCACCTGAGGGCGAGCCTGGCCTTGGACGCGCTCGAGATGGCATTGGCCAGCCGCGAGGTGATCGCCGGCGGCCTGGTTCACCACTCGGACCGCGGCATTCAATTAGTCGTCGCAACACCTTGAGGGACGGAGTTGTGATGAGCATGCAAAAGCGGCGTTCGGATCGATGTGGGCGGTTGCCACTGTTGTCACCAGGCCGACCGCCGGTCGCGGGACGAGATGAGCGGCTCCGGTTCTGGGCGGTGATCGCGGCGGGCCTGTCGAGCGAGGATGCCGCGGTTGGGCCCGGCGTGCCGCAGGCTGTCGGAACACGATGGTTCCGGAAGGCGGGCGGCATGCCACCAGCGATGTTTGGTTTATCGGCAAGGCCGCTCTCCGGCCGGTATCTGTCGCTCGGGGAGCGGGAGGAGCTTGCGATCTTGCGTGCGCAGGGCGATGGGGTGCGGGAGATTGCCCGACAGATGGGGCGATCAGCGTCGACGGTCTCGCGAGAGCTGCGGCGCAATGCAGCGACGCGCAGTGGCGGCCTGGAGTATCGGGCCACTACGGCGCAGTGGCACGCTGACCGATCCACGCGGCGTCCGAAGCCTGCGAAACTAGCGGTCAACGCGGCGTTGCGGGTCTATGTGCAGGAGCGGCTTGCTGGCGTCGTCGTTGCTCCGGGTGGGCGCGCGATCCCTGGGCCAGTGACATCGTGGAAGGGCCGCCGACATGGACCTCGGCAGCCACGACGATGGGCGGCGGCCTGGAGCCCGGAGCAGATTGCGCGCCGTCTGCAGCTCGACTTCCCGGACGATGGAACAATGCGGATCAGCCATGAGGCCATCTACCAGGCGCTGTATATACAAAGTCGGGGAGCGCTGCGCCGCGAGTTGACCGCCTGCCTGCGCACCGGCCGCGCGTTGCGGGTTCCGCGGGCGCGCAGCCGCGGTCGGGGCAAAGCCCATGTCGGTCCCGAAGTGCTGATCAGCGAACGCCCAGCTGAAGCGGGCGACCGGGCGGTGCCGGGCCACTGGGAGGGAGATCTCATTTTGGGGCTGGGCAGCTCGGCGATCGGCACGCTGGTGGAGCGCACGACGCGTTTGACGATATTGCTGCACCTGCCTCGCATGCCTGAGCATGGCTGCGGACCGCGCGTGAAGAATGGGCCTGCGCTCGCCGGGCATGGCGCCGAGGCGGTGCGCGACGCGATCGCGCGCACGATCACTATGTTGCCTGAGCTCCTCCGGCAGTCGTTGACCTGGGATCAGGGAGCGGAGATGGCGCAGCATCCCCAGCTGACGATCGACACCGGGCTGCGCGTCTACTTCTGCGATCCGCACAGCCCCTGGCAGCGCGGCACGAACGAGAACACCAACGGGCTGCTGTGGCAGTATTTCCCGAAGGGCACCGACCTATGCATGCACAGCGCGGACGAGCTTGCTGCCGTAGCCGCGGCCCTCAATGCCAGGCCACGGAAGACGCTTGGCTGGCGAACCCCTGCGGAGATGTTTGACCGGGCGCTACGATCAGATCAGCCTGGTGTTGCGACGACTGGTTGAACCTAAGCAATACGCTTGCGGTGACTACATTGCCCGCCTCCAGGCTGCCGGGATCCAGCCCAGCATGAGCCGGGCCGGCTGTCCCTACGACAACGCCATGGCCGAGAGCTTCATGAAGACGCTTAAGCACGAGGAGGTCGACGCCAGCGCCTATCGCGATCTCGCCCATGCCAGGGCGGCCATCGGGGAGTTCATCGAAGCCGCCTACAACCGCCAAAGGCTTCACTCGGCGCTTGCCTACCTGTCGCCAATGGAGTTCGAATCCACCCAGCCCTGGGCTGCTACGCAGCAGCCCAGGGCTATAACGCAGCCGAGCTGTCCGTGATTTCCTGTCTCACCCAAGGGGTTCAGTTCAGTCAAACCGGTTGGCGGACAGCTTGGCGGCAGGACGTCAGACATTCGTTTAGCGGACAGCCAATCAGTGTCAGCAAGCGTGCGCCGGGGTGGATGATTGCAAGCCAGTCCCACCGATCGCGCCCCCGAAGCAGCGAGCGTGAGCCAGACGCATCGGATGATGCCAGCAAGCGTGAGCCGGTTCAGGCCGATAAGTGCGCGCCCAACGGCGAATAATACCAGACGCCCAATGCGTCGACCGCTTTCAACCACCATCATCGCGAGCATTTTCGGGGCAGCAAGGTTGATAGAAACCGGTCATCACAAAGGGCGTCTGGTATAAGTGCGAGCCGCTACAGCTACGGCTCCACGATGAGTTGACCCTCCATGTTGGGATGGTAGCGGCAGATGTAGCTGAACGTTCCGGGCCGCGTCATGGCCGCGCTGCCGTTGCGGCCGGGTAGGACACTGACGTCGAACCCACCCTCTTTCGAGGTCGCCGTATGCGCGACGATGTCGGCGTTGGCCCACTCCACGCTGTCGCCGGTGCGGACAGTGACCTGGGTTGGCGCGAACGCCACTCCCTTTATCTCGATCCGGTGCGCCTGGCTTTCGGCCGAAACAGGCTGGGTCAGCATCGCCGCGGCCAAACCGACCGCGGCGGCTGCGAGGACGTGGCGCATGCACGTCCCCATGGAACGACCCTGGATCACTTCAGCGCTTGGGCGAGCTGCTCGGCGTGCTGCTGATGGCCCTCGAACAGCTGGAGCCCCGTCGAGAGCAGCGCCTTCAGCTCCGCGTTGCTCGCCGACGGAATGAGCGTGGTGCGGAGTGTGTCGTTCACCTGGCGGTGGTAGGCGACCTCATTCTGGATGTAGGCCTTGTCGAAGGCGGCGCCGTTCAGCGCGCTCAGCCTCTGCCTCTCCGCCTCGGCCTGCTTGACGAGCGTGCGGCTGGTCTCGTTGTCCTGGGGCTCGACCTTGAGTTTCGCCAGCAGCGCGAGCGCCTGCTCGTTCACCGCCTTGTGGTCGCGCATCATGTCCTGGGCGAAGGCGGTGACCTGCGTGTTCTTCGACTTGCTCATGGCGAGCTGCCCCGCCTTGATGTCGATCTCGTCGGCTGTATAGGCGATGTGCGCGACTTGGGGGTCGGTCGGCTTGCCGGTCGATTGGGCGAAAGCGGCACCCGACGCGAGCAAGGCAGCGGCGAACAGTGAGCTTCTGGTGAACGGCATCGTTCTCTCCTGGAGCCGGTTTTGGAGTTGCGGCCCTTGGTTGGATGCGACCCGGCGCCAAAGGTTCCCGCTGCTTGCGGGCATCGGAGCCACCGTGCGCGGGAGGCAGCGCCCCCAAATCGGCCCAATGTCCGGGAACGTTTTGCCGCAAGCTCCATCCAACAGTTCGAACGACGGGGACCAGGGATGCGATCGGCTCAGATAATCCAGACGGCTTTCACGACGCTCGACGAGCGCGAACTTGTACTCTTGGCCCAGCGGGGCGAGCCGGGCGCTTTCCGTGCCATCATGCTGCGCAACAATCAGCGCCTTTACCGCATCGCCCGCAGCGTCGTGCGGGACGACAGCGAGGCCGAGGACGTGCTCCAAGAGGCCTATGTCCGGGCCTTCGCGGCCATGGGCGACTTCCGCAACGACGCCAGCCTCTCGACATGGCTGACACGGATCGTGCTGAACGAAGCGCTCGGGCGTGTGCGCAAGCGGCGTCCAACGGTCGATCTCGATAGTCTCGACGCCTCGGGCGGGCGCAAGGGCGCGAGGGTGATCCCGTTCCCGCTTGTGAGCGGGACCACCGACCCGGAGCGTGCCGCCGCACGGCGCGAGATCGGCAACCTCCTCGAACGGAGCATCGACGAACTGCCCGAGCCATTCCGGGTCGTGTTCATAATGCGCGCCGTCGAGGAGATGAGCATCGAGGAAACCGCCCACGCTCTCGGCTTGCGCCCAGCGACGGTGAAGACGAGGCTGCACCGGGCGCGGCGGTTACTTCGGGATGCCCTGGCTCTGGAACTCGCTTCGGCCCTCGCTGGCACGTTCCCGTTCGGAGGCTTGCGCTGCGCACGGGTCGCCGACGCCGTACTCAACCGCCTCCGCGGCGCCATGGTCCCGTCCCCGAACGCACCGGGTCCGGGCGATGCTCCGGGCCAGTGATCCAGCGGGACCTTGCGCCGGTGCCTTGAATGGCAGACCGACCGCCGACGCTCGCCCCCTGACGTCACCATTCCGCGAAGCTGCCGTCGGGGTGGCGCCAGCGGTGCCCTTTGTGGGGGGCCGGTAGATGCCGTAATGGGCCTGCAGCGGGCTATCAATGGCGACGACAGCGTACCCGGGGTCGCTTCATCGAAAGTAGGCAAGAGCCTTAGTTCGAGCAGGAATCTGCTCTGTTTGCGAGCACGACGTCCGATGATTGCGAGCGGCTACATCTATCAAGGTGTTCAAGCGGACGTCGCGCCGTCTGACGCTTTCTTGGAAACGCGGCTCAGCCTTCAGCCGTGCTTTTCGCATGACGCCATCGGCGCAACCCCGCTCGGCATTTCATTCAAAGTCTTTCAAACTTGTGTGGAAGGGCATTGCCACACCAGGCAGCTCACCTCTAAGATGCGAATCACTCGCAATCGCAGGTGAATCTATGAGAAAGTTGACCCTAGCTATTGCTGCAGCCAGTGCTGCCCTTCTTCTCTTCGCTGCGGCCGGCGTGGAGGCACAAGAGGCAGCCTACAACCTGAGCATCCGGGACCACCGCTTCAGCCCGGCTCAGATCGAAATGCCCGCAAACACCAAGGTGCGCCTGGTGATCCGCAACGAGGACGCCTCGCCTGAGGAGTTCGACAGCACGCAGCTGCGCCGGGAGAAGGTCATCCCCGGCGGCAGTGAGGCGACGCTGTACATCGGCCCGCTGCCGTCTGGGACCTACGAGTTCCTGGGCGAGTTCCACCCCGAGACTGCCCGGGGCCGCATCGTCGTGCGCTGAGCGCTGCCTGCAGTCGGACATCTTTCTAGCTCCCAGCTCATATCCTTCGGAGCCATCCATGACCTGTACGAACGGGCCTGTCCGCGGACGCCTGCGACCTTCCGCTGCTCTCGTTGTCGGATGCATCGGGATACTTGTGGCTGCCCTGCCAGCACATGCCGAACTGAAGGTGCGGTCACCATTGGTAACCTGGCGGGAGTTCGAGTTTGAGCACAATGGCCTCCTCACTTTCGACAAGCGAAAGTCGGCGTTGAACGGCAACCAGAGCTACACCTACGAACTGGGCTATGGCGTGACGCCGTGGTGGCAGGTCGAGCTGGAAGGCGAGACGCAGGCGCTCGCCGGGCAGAACCAGCGCCTGAACGCGCGCACGATCGAGAGCACGTTCCAGATCCTGCCCCAAGGCAAGTACTGGATCGACCTTGGCTTCTTTGCGGAGTTCTCCAACTCGGTAATCCGGGGCGAGCCGAGCGAGCTCGTGTTCGGGCCTATCCTCCAGAAGGAGGCGCCGGGGTTCCTCGGCGCCACGACGCTGCACACGGTCAATGCGTTCATCACCCGCGAGGTCGGCTACAATCGTGGCGACAGGACGGGGCTGTTCGTTGCAGCGCAATCGCGGCTCCGGCTGCACCCCCTCTTCGAACCCGGGGTAGAACTTTACTACAACGTCAACGACGTCGGTCGTCCCGGGCGCCTTGCCAACCAGGAGCTATTCGCCGGGCCGGTTGTGGCCGGTGCTTACGCCCTGGGCCGGGCCGGTCTTCCGGGCAAGGTGAAGTATGAGGTGGGCTACCTCTTCGGCGCGACGGAGCAGAGTTCCCGGGGCGCCGTGCGCTGGCGCTTCGAGTATGAGCTGTCGTTCTGACGAGCAGCGGCAGGGTCACTTTGGCGGCCAGTTGCGCTCCAAGTGTTGCGAAGGTTTCGCACCTGGGAGACGGCGCCCTTCGGCGAGAACGGCAATTGTCCGAGCCTTTCTGCGACAAGCGGCCATGTCGCCTGCCGGCTGCGCTGCGTCGGGCGCGACCTCGCCGAGGCTCCGGGCAGCATCCAAGCTCCTCATCACTCGGTAGCAGCACGGGCATCCCGCCTTTGGAGTAAACCAATGCCGCTGCCGACAGCCGCACGAGCCTCACCATCCTTGTTCGCGCTTGGAGCGGCGGGCACCCTTGTAGCCCCGTCAAGCGCAGCAGCGCACGTGAAGTGGTTCTGCGCCACAGCCGATGCCACTCAAGCTCCCGTTCCCTTGCCCAACGTGCTGACGGCCACTTTCCTTTTGGCATGTGGCGCCTTCGTGCTGCTGGTCTTTGCTGGCTTGGTCGCAGACGGGTATGTCGCCCGCCGTTGGCCGGCGCTGGCCTCCACTGGCGCACGCCTCGCTAAGTTGGAGGAAGCAGTCATACGTCTGGCGGTCGCGATCTACTTCCTGGCTCTCTGGAACGGGGCGGCGGCGGTGCCCTGGGCCGCCGGAGAAGCGGTGCTGACGCCGGAGCTTGTGCCCCGGAGTGGGGTGCTGGGGATCCTGCAACTTACCATTGCCATCCTGGTCGTCCGGCGAGAGACCTGCATTCTCGCCGCTTTTGGGATGAGCGTTCTTTATGCCGATGCAGCGCTCGCATACGGCGTCTTCCATATGCTGGATTACGTGTTCTTCCCGGGCTTAGCGGCCTACCTCGCACTGACCTGGGCGGGTTCGCCGCGCGCGCTGCGCATGCGGGTTCCCGTGCTCTGCGGCAGCCTGTCCTTCAGCCTCATGTGGACGGCGGTGGAGAAGTTCCTTTACCCGCAGTGGACGGTAGCGGTCCTGCTGCAGCATCCGCAGATGACACTTGGGTTCGACTGGCCCATCGTGCTGGCCATCGCTGGCTTTATAGAGTTCAGCCTTGCCTTCTATCTTGCGACCGGCCGGGGCCTGCTCCGCCTCGGGGCCGCTGCGTTCATGGCGGTGTTCCTCAGCGCCATGCCTGAGTTCGGCTACCTGGACCTGGTCGGGCATCTCCCGATCGTCGCCATCCTCATCATCGTGTGCATGGGCGGCGCGTCATCGCTGCAAAACACGCTTCGGCTGCCCGGCAGGGGCGTGGTGGTGAATGCGGCAGGCGTGTCGGCGTTGTACCTCGTCACACTCTCCGTCCTGTTCGGCATGTACTACGGCATGCAAAGGACCGTGGGTCACGTGTGATGCTCGCCGCCTTGACCGTTGCCTCGCAGATGATCATTCAGCGTCGTAGATGTCATGCGCGTGTGGCAGCCGCTGAGAGCGCATCAATCACCGGGCACCCTGCAATCTCGCCCGCATCGCATCCGCGAACCGCCTGTGCCAATGCACGCTCCATCGCCCGCAGGTCCGCAATCTTCGCCCGTATGGCGGCAAGGTGCGCCGCTGCGATTTCGCGCACGTCGGCGCAGGCGTCCTGGCCTCCGTTGGCCAGCGCCAGAAGTGCCCGGACCTCGTCCAGCGTAAACCCGAGTTCGCGGGCACGCCGGACGAAAGCCAGCCGTCCCACGTCCTCCGCTTCGTAGCGGCGGTAGGTGCCGCGCCGGGACGGCTTCGGCAGCAGGCCGATGCGCTCGTAGTAGCGCACCGTCTCGATGTTGCAGCCCGTCCGTCGCGACAGCTCGCCGATGGCGATGCCCTCGTGTCCCATGTCGCGGCCCTCCGAAAGCGCTTGAGTCTGTAGCTGCTACAGACTGTAAGGGTTGGCCCTGTGCTTCCGTCAAGGAGACCGCCCATGCCCTCCGATCTTCCCGCCGGGTCCGCTGAGACCGAACCTGCAGCTCGTGGCAGCGGAGCCGTGCTGCTCACGGCCAGCGGCCTTGCCGCGGTGTTTGCAGTGGCGTCATGCTGCGGCTTGCCCTTTATCCTCGCCACCTTCGGTCTTGGGACGGCTTGGCTCTACGGCGTCGCTGTCCTTGCAGCGCCACACCGTATGGTTCTGCTCGCGGCCGCCGCCCTCTGCCTTGCGGCCGGGGCCGTTCTGCTGTGGCGCCAGCGCCGGACGGCTGCCCTTTGCAGCCCGACGGCATCTGCACCAAGCCTGCGGTTCGTGGTCTGACCACGGCCGGCCTGCTGGCAGGGTTCGTGCTGCTCTACCTGGGTTACGCCTATGCTTGAAAGCGCGGTGATCCTGGAGTCCACCTTGACCTGCCCGCATTGCGGCACGGCCAAGACGGAAGCCATGCCGACCAACGCCTGCCTGTTCTTCTACGAATGCACCGGCTGCGGTGTGCTGCTCCGGCCGAAGCCGGGCGACTGCTGCGTGTTCTGCTCATTCGGAACCGTGCCGTGCCCTCCCATCCAGGCTGACGGCGGTAAGGCATCCTGCTGCCGTTGACGCCGGCACAGAACATCATCGTTTGATAGGATCAGGGGTCTGGGAAGCAAGCGATACCGTTGGCGAATTCGGCGTTGGCGGTTTATTCATGGTGCTAGCGGTTTCGTGGAACCCCGCCGCCTTTGATTTGGAGACGTGTCGCTATGGCGCTTGAGCAGGCTTGCCAGCAAGCCGGCTGAATTCGCCAACGGTATCGCTCCGTTTGACGGACACTCGCCCGGCACGGAGGCGGGCGACATGGCGCATATTCGGTCACAGCACCACCACGCCGCTATGCTTGGCTTTGCGCTCTGGCTCGACGTGAATGTTGATGACGGCGCTGCCCGCGGTCCGCGTCCGCACGTCGTGCGCCTCGATGGCCCCGTCCGCGTTGGCCGAGATGATGCGCCGCATCTCGCCTACGGCATCCGTGTCAGCTACCTCGTCCATCAGCCCGGCAACGGACTCACGCAGCATTCCGTAGCCAGCCCAAAGGATGGTGAGTGCGACCAGCGCGGCGACGGCCGGGTCGAGCCACAGCCACCCGGTCAGGGGCACCAGGGCGAAGCCGACCAGCACCGCGCCCGTGGTCCACACGTCGGTCATGACGTGCTTGCCGCCTGCAACCAGGGCTGGCGACCTCCAGGCCTGGCCGCTGCGGATCAACACCGATGCCCAAACCAGGTTGATGGCCCCGGCGGCGCCGTTCAGCGCGATCCCAAGGAACGGCGTGTCCGGCGCGTGGGGGTGCTGCCAGCCCAGCCACGCCTCGCGCCCGATGGCGAGCGCCGTCACCAGCACGAGCGCGCCTTCGACCACGGCGCTGAGGTACTCGGCCTTGTTGTGCCCGTACGGATGGTTCGCGTCGGCGGGCTGCTCGGTGAACCAGATGGCAACCAGCGCGCCGACGGCCGCAACGACGTTGATGACTGTCTCAAGCGCGTCCGAGTACAGGGCGACGCTCCCGGTCAACCAGTAAGCCCCGGCCTTCATGGCGAGGACGACGATGCTGACGCCCAAGCTGCCCCAAGCAACCTTAGAGGTTGCGGCTCATCCTGCTCCCCTTCGCAACGGCCTCGACGCAGCAGCAGCCCGCAAACATTGGACAGCGGCAGGGAGCGAGGCCATACCACATGCCGAGCAAAGGGCTGCCACACCGGAGACTTCGATGAGCAACGCACACACCCTCGCCTCGTCTGCCGCCCCCGCCCAGCCGGCAGGGGCCGCAGCGCCGGCCCGCGCACAGGTGGTCGCATCGGCCCTCGCCGTCGCCGCGCTCGGCGTCACGCTGCTGTGGGGCGTCGGCTTCTCACACATCGAGGCCGTCCACAACGCGGCCCACGATACTCGGCACTCCAACGGGTTCCCCTGCCACTAGGGGGCGTGGCCATGACCGTCCTTCGGCGCCTCGTGTTCGCCGCCGCCTGCGCCGGGCTGCTCACCGGCCTGCTCGTCACAGTCATGCACCAGGTCGGCACCGTGCCGGTTATTCTGCGGGCGGAGGTGTACGAACGGGCGGCTGACGCGAAGCGCGACACCGGACAGGATGCCCAGCCGCCAGGGATAGCGCACGATCACGCGGCGGACGACCACGAGGACCACGGCTGGGAGCCGCGCGACGGCCTGGAACGCACCGCCTACACCGCGCTTGCCGACATCCTCGCCGCCATCGGCTACGGGCTGCTGCTCGCCGCGGCGTTCGCGCTGCGGGGCAAGGATGTCACATGGCGGGCCGGGCTGTGGTGGGGCCTGGCGGGGTTCGCCGCCTTCACCCTGGCACCTGGGCTGGGCCTGCCCCCAGAGGTCCCGGGCACGGAGGCGGCCCCGCTGCTTGCACGCCAGGTCTGGTGGGTGGCCACCGCTGCCCTGACAGGGAGCGGGCTGGCGCTACTGGCCTACGGCAGGCAATGGGCGTGGTCGGTGCTCGCGGTGCTGGTGATCGCCTTGCCCCACCTTTGGGGCGCACCGCAGCTCGCCGAACCCGGCAGCGCCGCCCCCGTAGCCCTGGCGCACCAGTTCGCGGTGGCAGTGACGGTTGTGAGCTTCCTGACCTGGGCCGTGCTAGGCAGTTCCACAGCCTACTTCTACCGGCGGTTCAGCGCTGCTTGAGCAAGGCGGCTCGGCCGTGCCGAGCTCTGAACCCCATCGAGCAGGTGTTCGCCAAGCTGAAAGCCGTCCTGCGCGCCAGGGCGTTGCGCACCGTAGACGCACTTTGGGACGCACTCGGCCAGACCGCAGGCGCCGTCACCCCAGGGGAATGCAAGACCTGCCTCCGGAACTCCGGATGCTTGCAGTCAACGTGAGAACGTTCAGGGGCAGCGTCGGTGGTCGTTCATCGCCAGGTAGAAGCCATGGAATGGACGCATGGGCGTCAGTAGCGAATCGTTGCGCGCAGCCCGACCAGGGCGGCGTTCTTGATCGCGGCGCCGTTCGGATCGCGCGGGTTGGGAATGTTGCCGCCTGGTCGGATGATGTATTGAAAGTCGGGCTGGACCGTAAAGCCGGGCACAACCTGGGCCTGGTAAGTCGCCTCCACCAGCACCTCGCTGGACCGGATCGGCAAGCCGGCTTGCCCACCGAAGCGGGCCGCATCCCGATCAAGCCCGCGTGTCGCGCTTGAGACGCGCGCGTAGCTGACGCTGACACCGACCGTGTCGTCCTCGCGGCCTGGCAGAAGCCCTTTGTAGGTGACACCGCCGTCGGCGTAGAAACCGATGAGGTTGCTGTCGGCTGGAGATGCCGCTGCGCGGACGAACAAGCCCAGGCCTTGGTCGGTCGTGCCTGGCACGCGATAAAGGAGTTGGTCGAGCACGCCGTAGATGCCGCTGGCGCCGCGCAGGGAGCGGGCAGTCCCCGCACTACCGGGATCGGCCAACGACAGGCCGTCGATGCCGGATCGCTGGTCGTTGAAGCGGCCGAAGTGGCGATACCCGCCGAGCTTGACCATGCCAGGCAGCCCGGCAACGTCTTTGCCCTGATGATAACTGTAGGACACCTCGCCGATCAGCAGCGCCGGGTCCCGGACCCGGAAGTTGGTCCCATTGCGGTTCCTGCGCTGCGGGTCGTCGGAACCTGGTCCCGCAGGGTCGCCATTGAAAGCGGCGAGCAGGACAGACACGCTGTCTGTGGGCGCAAGCTTCAAGCGAACGCCCGGCGTCGCGAGCGGGTAGGACGGCCCGCCGCTCGGCAGGTTGGCCGCGGTGATTGCCGGCCAGCCGAAGGTCGCGTTCACGAACAGGGACCCATACTGGGTGACAAGGAACTCGGTGTCGGCGGCGAGTTGGCCGGCACGAATGGCGACCTTGCCGCCGAGCAACTTTTGCTCCAGCCAGAGTTCATAGAGCCGCGTCGCGGGGAGCGCCTCGATGCCGCTCGCAGTCAGGAGGTTACCGAGGCAGCAGCCGGACAGCCCGCGGCCATGGATCTGGTAGGCGTTGGCGTGGAACGCGAGGCCGGGTACGCCGGCCAGTTTTTCCAGGTCAGCGTCAAGCTGAAGATCAAGGCGGCCCTGATAAACGCTTCCGCGCCTGACGCCACCCGAGAGGTTGCCAAGGCCTTCACCGATGTAGGTGAGGCTGTAGCTGACGCCGAGCTTCTCCAAGGAGACCCGGACTCCGCCTGGGTCTGGAGTTGGCAAGAACGTCGAGATCGAGGGTGCCGGAGGCGCCTCGCTGGGCTTGTCCGAAGTTTCCGGCGTGGCCGGCTGTTGAGCTTCGGATGGTGTGCTCGCCGGCTGCGCCAGCGCGGATAGGCCGCCCAACGCCATGCCAAGCGCTCCGGCAGCGACCAGCGCCTGCAGTTTTGTTTTCATCAGGGTTCCTCTTTGCAGCCACTTGGCCCAATCGATCTCAGGTTCTACTCACAATATGAGCATGTTCTTATTGGTATAGCAACGGCTAATCTTTGAGGTGCCGGACGCAGGTAGGCCGGAGGGCGCATTCCAAATGCAAGGCCGGAACAATAATGTTAGCCGGTGCTAACTTAGAGCAAAGCTGGTATGAAGTGCCCGTGATGCGCGAAGCAGCGATGGAGCAGGGCATGTCGGAGAAGGCTTCAGAAGGCGAACATCCCCTCGTCGACACCGAAGCGCACGTGGAAAGCTTTCGCCACACCCGCCAGGCCCGGCGTTTGGAACTGGTCGAGGACTATGTCGAGCTTATCGCCGACCTGATCGATGACGGTGGCGAGGCGCGCCAGATTGACATCGCGCAGCGGCTCGGCGTCGCGCAGCCTACCGTAGCGAAGATGCTGAAGCGTCTCGCAAGCGAAAATTTCATCTCCCAGCGCCCTTATCGCGGCGTGTTCCTGACCGAGGCCGGCCGCCACCTCGCAGAAGCGAGCCGCGGCCGCCACCAGGTCGTGGAAGCCTTCCTGCGCGACATCGGGATCAGCCCGGAAACGGCTCGCATCGATGCCGAGGGCATCGAGCACCACGTCAGCGAGGAGACGCTGGAGGCGTTCCGGACGTTCTCCGCCCAGAAGCTCCGACGCTAGCCCGCGAGCGTCCAAGCCGTCGGCGGCCATCGATGCCCTTAACGGCGCAGGCCCCGACGGCGCGGTCCGGTCGTCCTGGGTCGCCTGGCTTCCTGACGTTGTGAGGAGCGGCCAGGAGATTCGCCATTTCGATGTAGTATAGCATATTGCATACTATTGAGCCTTGTCGTATGTCGCTTGCGGTAAGATCATGGCTAAATCAGGAAGCCCTTCGATGTCAGAAACTCAAGGCACAGCTGCGTTGCGACCCGCGTGGAAGTTCTCCGGTCCGGAAGATGACTTCCGCCCCAGTTTGCCCGAGGTGCATGCCAGCATTCCCGTGCCTCACGGCGGCCTATGGTTTCGGCGGCTGCTGGCCTTCGCCGGGCCGGGCTACATGGTGTCCGTGGGCTACATGGACCCGGGCAACTGGGCGACGGACCTCGCCGGGGGTTCCAAGTTCGGCTACACGCTGCTCACGGTAATCCTGCTGTCGAACCTGATGGCGATCCTGTTGCAGGCTCTCGCCGCGCGGCTCGGCATCGTCACCGGACGCGACCTCGCCCAAGCCTGCCGTGACAGCTATTCCCGGCCCGTCAATATCCTGCTGTGGCTCGCCTGCGAGGTCGCGATCATCGCCTGCGACCTTGCCGAGGTCATTGGCACCGCAATCGCCCTGCAGCTCCTGTTCGGCATCCCTTTGATCGGCGGCGCGCTGATCACGGCGCTCGACGCCTTCCTGCTGCTCTTGCTGATGAACAAGGGTTTCCGCTTCCTCGAAGCCTTCATCATCTCGCTGCTGGTCGTCATCGCAATCTGCTTCACGGTCCAGATCATCGCCGCGGCCCCGCCCATAGCCGCGGTGCTGGGGGGTTTTGTGCCGTCCGCCGCAATCATCACCAACCTGGAGATGCTCTACATCGCCATCGGCATCATTGGGGCGACGGTGATGCCGCACAACCTTTACCTGCATTCCTCCATCGTCCAGACCCGCGCCTACGAGCGCAACGACGAGGGGCGTCGGGACGCGATTAAATGGGCGACGGTGGACAGCACCATCGCGCTCATGCTGGCCCTGTTCATCAACGCTGCGATCCTGATCGTTGCGGCAGCCGCCTTTCACAACAGCGGACACGCCGACGTGGCGGAGATTGGCGAGGCCTTCCAGCTCCTCTCGCCGCTCTTGGGCCTGGGCATCGCATCGACGCTGTTCGCCATTGCACTTTTGGCTTCGGGCTTGAACTCGACGGTGACGGCGACCCTTGCCGGCCAGATCGTCATGGAGGGCTTTCTCCGGCTGCGCCTCCCGAATTGGGCTCGCCGGCTCCTCACCCGCGGCATCGCCATCGTTCCAGTGGTCGTGGTCACCGCCCTCTACGGCGAGAAGGGCACCGGCCAGCTCCTGATCCTCAGTCAGGTGATCCTGTCGATGCAGCTTCCCTTCGCCGTCATTCCGCTGGTGCTGTTCGTGTCGGACCGCAAGAAGATGGGGGCTTTCGTCATCCCCGGCTGGGTCGCGGCCGTGGCATGGATCGTGGCGGGGATCATCGTCATTCTGAACGGCAAGCTCTTGTTCGACACGTTGTTCGGCTGAAAGGGCGTTTGCCGCAGCCCGCTCGAAGCGGCCGCCCCATCGGCCAAAACTGGCCGTGTCCGGGCATCCTGGACGCAGCGTTCAGGGAACTGACGGCCCGCTGTCCGTTAAAGTTCGTTTGACGGACACCACCAGCCCTGACCGCCGATCAAGATGCTACGGCGTTAGATGGCCAATCTGCACAGTGCCGCGGTCACTGAGCCATGTAGTATGTGATCGCGGTAGATACCGCGCGCCGAGATCTTGGGACCCCAGCGCCGCTCGATCGTGTCGTCGACGCCGATCACCACCTCGCCCGCGGGCAGGAAGACGTCGAGCACTTGAGCCAGAAGCGTGCGCGCCACGGCACGTCCGTTCCAGCGCGCCCGGCTCAGCACCTCGTGGTAGCGACCAAAACCCGGCCTTTCCGCCAGGCCCATGACACGCAGCGCTTGGCTGACAGTGCGCTTGCCCGGTGCCAGCGCCGCTCCGGCCACAAGCACGAGGACGCGGGCCCAGACCGGTGCCGTGAAGCAGCCGCGAAAGGCAGATAGCCAGCCGGCGAGTATGGGCGGCGTCAGACCTGAATGGATGGCGGCAACGCCAGGAGGGGTGCATCGGGTCAGCATCGCATTTGTAGAATCGACTTGCACCCGAATGGCAAGATGCGTCGATGCATGATCGGCACCACGCGCTGACACCGCTGCGGCGCCGAGCGGCGACACGCATTCGTCATGCGATTTACAATGTAATCCATGACCGACGACATCGCCCAGCGCATCGAGCGCTTCTGCTTCCCGAGAGGTGCCGTTGTCTGCGGCCGCCGCAACCGCGGCTACACGCTCTACCACGCCCTGTCTGCTGCGCCGGTCGCCAGGCTCCGCCCGACCGGACGCGACGACAGCTTCGAAGTCCTTTATTGGTCAGCCTGGAACGAGAGATGGACGGCAGCCGGTCCCTTCGGGCGAACCGTTCTACCGATCGACGAGGCTCTCGACCTCATTGCGCATGAGGACATCTTCTGGGTGCTCTGCTGATCCTTCCACCCGACCGAAATTGCGGAAAGTCGAGCTCAGCAAATGCTGCGAAAATGCCAAAGGCGAGCCGGCCGTTGGCGGTGGTGGTGTCGATCTGCGCCCCGGCGCCGGCCAGCACTTTCAGGTCCACCCCCCGCACGCGCAGGTCCTCGGCCGTGTTGACCAGGTGCTTGAGGTCGCGCCCAAGCCGGTCGAGCTTCCACAAGACAAGCGTGTTGCCGGACTGAAGTGCGGTATTATGTAGCTGCCGCCACCGGTGAAATCGGCCTTGTACTCGGGAACTGATCCTGTCATGGATGGTGCCGGTTTGTCCTCTGGTGATCGGTTCTCATGGCGCAGCACTTCCTGCTTTCTGCCGGCACGCGCTCGCTCAGCGCCGCCAAGATCATGCGCATGTCCGACAGCGGTGTGGAAAACGTGTTTCTGCGCCTGCGCTGGCCCGAAACGGATGGCAAGCCTGTCTGTCCGAACTGCGGCTGCGCGATCTGCTATGCGTGCCGGCGGCCTGCAGGCCAGCTGCGATGGCGCTGCAAGGCATGCCGTGGTGATTTCTCGATCACCTCTGGCACCTTGTTCGCCTGGCACAAGTTGCCGTTGCGGACCTACCTGCTCGCCGTCGCCGGCTTCTGCAACGAGGTCAAGGGCATTGTGTCAAGAAGACGCGCGAGCGTCATGCTGTACGAGAGATGAAGGAGGACCCTTCGGAGCCGTCCTGTAGGGGGAGGCTTCAAACCGCCACGAGCTGCTTTGGTCAATGCCGCGGTGGTGAACG